>Ga0065165_1000659_pt1 | contig 49829 bp, 34 predicted proteins | sample AraplaMF_Cvi_mMF_FD_63813 | JGI IMG/M metagenome (GOLD analysis project Ga0065165, IMG submission 63813) | Arabidopsis root microbial communities from the University of North Carolina, USA - plate scrape MF_Cvi_mMF (version 2) (version 3) | ecosystem: Host-associated > Plants > Roots >...
GGCCAAGCTGTCGGCGGCCTCGACGCTGGCGATCGCGCCCATTCTCGTCCTCGGTTGGTTCAGCCAGAAGCAGCTCGTGCGCGGGCTCACCTTTGGCGCGGTGAAGTAAAGGGGCTGCCGAATCATGGGTCAGATTACACTTCAGGGCGTACAGAAATCCTTCGGACCCGTGCACATCATCAAGGGGGCCGATCTCGACATCGCCGATGGCTCCTTCGTCGTGTTCGTGGGGCCATCGGGCTGCGGCAAGACCACGTTGCTGCGTCTCATCGCCGGCCTCGAGGACGTCAGCGGCGGCAGCATCCTGATCGACGGCAAGAATGTCGTCGACACGCCGCCGGCCAAGCGCGGCTTGTCGATGGTGTTCCAGTCCTACGCGCTCTATCCGCATATGAGCGTCCGCGGCAATATCGGCTTTGGTCTGAAGATGGCGGGACTGTCCAGGGATGAGACCAACCGCAAGGTCGAGGCGGCCGCCGCGACGCTGAACTTGACGCCTTATCTCGACCGGAAGCCGCGCGAGCTCTCCGGCGGCCAGCGCCAGCGCGTCGCGATCGGCCGGGCCATCGTCCGCGAGCCCAAGGCGTTCCTGTTCGACGAGCCGCTGTCCAACCTCGACGCCGCGCTGCGTGTGCAGATGCGCATCGAGGTGACGCGGCTGCAGAAGCAGCTCGGCACCACAGCGATCTACGTGACCCATGACCAGGTCGAGGCCATGACCATGGCCGACAAGATCGTCGTGCTTAACGGCGGCAAGATCGAACAATACGGTTCGCCGCTGGAACTCTACGAGCGTCCTGCCAACCTGTTCGTCGCCGGCTTCATTGGCTCGCCCAAGATGAATTTCGTGACCGGCGAGCTCGCTGCGCAGCAGGGCGCGACAACCATCGGAGTGCGGCCGGAGCACCTCCGGATCGAGCGCGATGCCGCCGGCGGCTGGACCGGCAAGATCGCGGTCGCCGAGCATCTCGGCAGTGACACCTTTCTTTATGTCGATGCAGGGCCGCTCGGAATGCTCACGGCCCGCCACGTCGGCGAATTGAGCCTTGGCGCTGGCGACCGCGTGTCGCTGGTGCCGGACCCCGCACGCATCCATCGCTTCGACGCAAGTGGCAACGCGATCAGGACCTGACAAGAAACGGGAATACGACCATGTACCTGGAAAAATTCAAACTGAACGGCAAGACCGCGTTCATCACCGGCGGCGGGCAGGGCATCGGCCTGGGCTGTGCTGAAGCGCTGGCCGAGGCCGGCGCAAAAGTGATCATCGGTGACCGCGACAGCAAGGTCGCGGCTGACGCGAAGGCCAGCCTGAAGGCAAAGGGCTACGACATCGAGACCGCGATCATGGATGTCACCGACACCAAGCGCGTGGCGGAGGTCGCGAACGATCTCGTCGCGCGCCACGGCAAGGTCGACATTCTCGTCAACAACGCCGGTATTGCGCGCAGCGAGACGCCGGCCGAGACGGTCACGGACGAGCATTGGCTCAACGTCATCGACGTCAACCTCAACGGTACCTTCTGGTGCTGCCGCGAGTTCGGCAAGCACATGCTGAAGGCCAAAAGCGGCGCCATCGTCAATGTCGGGTCGATGTCCGGCTTCATCGTCAACAAGCCGCAGGAGCAGTGCTTCTACAACGCCTCCAAGGCCGGGGTGCATCACCTGACCAAATCGCTCGCCGCCGAATGGGGTGCGCGCGGCATCCGCGTCAACGCGGTGGCGCCGACCTATATCGACACGCCGCTCAACGCCTTCGTGAAGAGCACGCCAAGAATGTACGACGCCTGGATCGGGGGAACCCCGATGGGGCGGATGGGACAGGTCGAGGAAATCGCCTCCGTCGTGTTGTTCCTGTCATCCGAGGCCGCGAGCCTGATGACCGGCAGCATCGTGCTGGTGGATGGCGGCTACACTTGCTGGTAGGCTTGCGTCAAAACTGACGAGAGCTTCCGGGAGCGACAATGCCGCGAGCGTATATCGGCGTCGATGTAGGAACCACGAGCACGCGTGCTGGGGTGTTTGACGAGGCCGGCACTTTGCTCGCCACAGCCAAACATCCGATCAGGATCTGGCACGAGGCCGGCGACATCGTCGAGCAGTCGTCCCAGGACATCTGGGAGGCCTGTGTCAAATCGGTTCGGGCGGCGATGGCGGAAGCTGCGATTGCGCCCGACAGCGTCTACGGCATCGGCTTCGATGCCACTTGTTCGCTGGTCGTGCTTGATCGCGGGGGCGAGCCTGTGACCGTCAGTTCGTCCGGTGACAGGCAGCGCAACATCATCGTCTGGATGGATCATCGCGCCACGGCTGAGGCTCGACTGATCAACGAGACCAAGGATTCCGTACTCCGCTATGTCGGCGGCTCGATCTCGCCCGAGATGGAGATGCCGAAGCTGTTGTGGCTGAAGCGGCACATGCGCGCCAGCTTCGATGCCGCCGGCCACTTCTTCGATCTGGCGGATTATCTGACCTGGCGGGCGACCGGCTCGCTGCAGCGCTCCACCTGCACGGTCACCTGCAAATGGAACTATCTCGCCCATGACGGCGGCGGCTGGAGCGCGCCGTTCTTCAAGCGCATCGGCCTGTCGGATTTCGTCGACGAGAGCTATGCTCGCATCGGCACCGATATCGTTGCGCCCGGTACGAGGCTCGGCGAAGGTCTCACGCGTGCAGCCGCGACTGAACTTGGCTTGTTGCCGGGCACGCCGGTCGGCGCTTCGTTGATCGACGCGCATGCGGGCGGTATCGGCGCGATCGGCGGACGTGACGGGACGGGTGGAGCGGCGGATGTCTGCGATCGTCTGGCATACATCATGGGGACTTCGGCCTGCATCATGGCAACCACGAAGGAGCCGTGTTTCGTGCCTGGTGTGTGGGGGCCCTATTACTCCGGCATGGTGCCAGATTTCTGGCTCAACGAAGGCGGCCAGTCGGCCGCGGGGGCTGCGATCGACCATCTCCTCAAGTCGCATCCCGGCCACGCCGAGGCGAGCGCGGCGGCGAAGAGCGAGGGCGTCGACCTCATCGAATTCCTCGAGCGGCGTATCATCGCGCACGCGGGCGACGCCAGCCGTGCCGCACTGCTCGCCCGCGACGTCCACGTGCTCCCTGAGTTCATCGGCAACCGTTCGCCTTACGCCGATCCCGACACCCGCGCGGTGATCGTCGGGCTCGATCTCGATACCAACGTCGCGTCGATGGAGCGCCTGTTCGTCGCCGGTCTTTGCGGGCTTGCCTACGGGCTCGCCGAGGTGATCGAAGCCTTTGCCGCACATGGCGTTCATGCAGGCATCATGGTCATGGGCGGCGGCGCCAGTCGCAGCCCGCTGGTACGGCAGATCATGGCCGATACGACCGGTCTCACGGTGGCGCTGCCGCAGACGAAGGAGCCGGTGCTGCTGGGCGCCGCGATGCTGGGGGCAGTGGCCGGCGGTGCCTATGCCTCGATCGGAGAGACCATGGCCAAGATGTCGGCGCTGGGCCGGAAGAGCGAGCCGACCTCGCCTGACATGGCCGCATTTCACGTCCGCAAGCGCGAAGTCTACAAGCTGCTGCGCGAGGTTGATCGTGGCAGCCGTGCCGCGATGCGCGATGACGCCAAGGGTTAGGACACATGCTGATTGCCTGCGGCGATGCGCTGATCGATTTCGTCCCAACGCGAAATGATGCGGGGCGCGAGGCGGTGATGCCGGCAGTCGGCGGTTCGTGCCTCAACGTGGCGATCGGCATGGCGCGGCTGGGCGCGCCGACCGGCTTTGTCGGCGGCATCTCGACCGATCTGTTCGGGCAGATGATCGCGGACCACGCTGGGGCGTCGCGTGTCGCGCTCGACTTCGCCACCCGCAGCGATCACCAGACCACGCTCGCTTTCGTGCGCATCCTTGCGGGCGAGTCGCATTACGCCTTCTATGACGCCGAGACCGCGACGCGGAACTGGACCTATCGACGTGGCTCAATTCTCTTTGCGAACATCGAGGCGATCCATGTCGGCTCTACCACGCTGGTCAACGACAATGGCGCTGCCGAGACCAAGGCGCTGATCTCGGACGCGCGGGCGTCATCGACGATCTCGTTCGATCCGAACTGCCGTCCCAACCTCGTCACGGACAAGGCAGCTTATCTCGCGCGCATGACGGAGTTTGCCACTGACGCCGATCTCATCAAGATGTCGGATGTCGACTTTGCCTATCTCTTCGGCGACGAACCTTATGCGCAACGCGCGAATGCGTTGCTAGAGCAGGGCACCAGCCTCGTCGTTATCACCCGCGGCGGCAACGGCGCGGCCGCCTGGCATGCGGGAGCAGGGCAGGTCGAAGTTCCTGCGCCCAAGGTCGAGGTCGCCGATACCATCGGTGCTGGCGACAGCTTTCAGGCGGCGCTGCTGTTCGCCCTGCACAAGCAGGGGCGGCTTGCACGGCAGCAACTGAAGGACGTCAGCGCCGACGAGCTTCGCCGCGCGCTGTCGTTTGCCGCCAACTGCGCCGGTCTCACCTGTACCCGTCCGGGCGCGGATCCGCCGTGGAGCCATGAAGTCTCCTGGAACTGGTAGGCCGGACAAGGACTTGCGTCACTGCCGAGATGTTCCGGCGGACTGCGGCCATGCGTTCGCCGAAATGGACAGTCCGCGCCCGCGCTGGCAAGGTCTGCGCGTCCCGACGCGAGCCTGTCCTGATGAGCAACGATCTCTGTTTCCTGTCCGCCACCGAGCTGCGTGAACGCATCGCCAGCAAAGCGGTCTCGCCTGTCGAGATCGTCAGCGCCGTGATCGCGCGCGCCAAAGCGCTTCAGCCCGAATTGAACTGCTTTATCACGCTGTGCGGGGACGAAGCGATGAATGCGGCGCGCGACGCCGAGCGCAAGGTGATGGCAGGCGAGCCGCTCGGTCTGCTTCACGGGCTTCCAGTCACGGTCAAGGACATCGTCAACACCAAAGGCGTGAAAACCACGTTCGGCGCCGTTCCCTACAAGGACAACGTTCCGGCCGAGGACGCCGTCGCGGTTGCAAAGCTCCGCGCCGAGGGCGCGATCCTGATCGGCAAGACCACGACGCCCGAATTCGGCAGCAAGTGCCTGACGGACTCGCCGCTGTTCGGCCGCACCCGCAATGCGTGGAGCGCTACGCGTTCGTCCGGTGGCTCCAGCGGCGGCGCAGCGGCGGCCGTGGCGAGCGGCATCGCGCCGCTGGCGATTGCGACCGACGGCGGCGGCTCGACGCGTATTCCTGCCGCATGCAATGGCGTCGTCGGCCTGAAGCAAAGTAATGGGGTGATCGCGCACAGCCAGGCCCTCGATGCCTTCGGCAACCAGACCTATGTCACGCCGACCACGCGCACCGTCGCTGATACCGCGCTGATGATGCAGGCGATGGCGGGCGAGGACGCCTGCGACCCCTGGTCGATCGGCGTGCCCGTGCCCGACTTCATCGGCACGGCCCTGCCGCGCGGCGATCTCCGGGGGCAGAAGATCCTGTTCTGCTCTTCGCCGCCCGGCCGCCCTGTATCCGCCGATGTCGCGGCCGCTTTCAAGGCGAGCCTCGAGCGGTTGGCGGGCCTAGGTGCGGAGCTCGAGGAGTTCTCCGGCGAAGGTTACGACGTCGAGCCGATCTGGCGCGCCATCAACCACACGGTCTGGCGCTCGCGGTTCTCGAAGCTGGTCGCCGAGCATGGCGACGCCCTCAGCGAAGCTTTCGTCAAGCAGATTGCGCTCGCAACCAATGTCAGCGGCGTCGACTATCAGGAGGCCATGTTCGCCCGCACCGCGCTGTTCCGTCGTGTGCAATCCTTGCTTGCGCGCGGCCACATGCTGGCGATGCCGACCATCACCCGCACGGCGCTGCCGATCGAGCAGGACCTGTTCGGCTCGATCGAGATCGACGGCAAGCATTTCGACAGCGTCCGGCCGCACTGGTTCCCGTGGACCATGCCGTTCAACATGACCGGCCATCCCGCGATCAGCCTTCCCTGCGGTTTCGGCAAGGACGGCCTGCCGATCGGCCTGCAACTCGTCGGCCGCTTCCGGGCCGATGCCGAGTTGCTGCGGATCAGCGCGTTGTTCGAGGCCTCCAGCGAGTTGCTGTCCCGCCGGCCGAATTGAGGTGGCCACCGCGCGGCAAAAGGCTTGCGTCGGGGGCCCGGACATGTTGATCGTGCCGCGGATGAGTCCTGACCCCGACCGCGCATGAGCGTATTTGTCCTTCGACGAGTCCTGACCTTGCTCGCGACGCTGGTCGGCGCATCCGTGATCATTTTCCTGGTGCTGGACGCGTTGCCGGGCAATGCGGCGCAGATGCTGATGGGCGCCGACGCCTCGGCCGACGCGGTGCGCGCGCTCACTGTCAAGCTCGGGCTCGATCAGCCGCTGGCGGTTCGCTATCTGCAATGGATCAGAGGGCTCCTGGTCGGCGATCTCGGCAATTCCTACGTCTACGGTACGCCCGTCGCCAGCCTGATCGCTGAACGGCTGGTGCTGACCATTCCGCTGGCGATCATGTCGATGCTGATTACGGTGACGCTGGCGCTCTCGGCCGGCATCTACACCGCCGCCAATCACAACAAGCTCGGCGATGTCGGCGTGATGTCGCTGACGCAGGTGGGTATTGCGCTGCCGAACTTCTGGTTCGCGATCCTGCTGGTGCTGTTGTTCTCGGTGCGGCTGCAATGGCTCTCGGCCGGCGGCTTTGCGGGCTGGGAGGACGGCATCTGGCCAGGCATCAAGTCGCTGCTCCTGCCGTCGATCTCGCTCGCCGTCGTACAGGCCGCGATCCTTGCGCGCGTCACGCGTTCGGCCGTCCTCGAGGTGCTGCGCGAGGACTTCGTCCGCACCGCGCGGGCGAAGGGACTCGGCAAGCGCGAGGTGCTATGGCGCCATGTGCTGCGCAACGCCATGATCCCTGTCATGACGGTGATGGGACTGCAATTCGCCAATCTGCTCGCCGGCACCATCGTGATCGAGAATGTTTTCTATCTGCCGGGCCTCGGCCGGCTGATCTTCCAGTCGATCGCCAACCGCGACCTGATCGTGGTGCGCAACTGCGTGATGCTGCTCGCCGCCATGGTCGTCATCGTCAATTTCGTGGTCGATGTGCTCTACGCCTTCATCGATCCCCGCATCAAGGTCCATGACCTGTGAGCGCGCCTTTGACCACATCGGTTGACGCGCCTGTCGCAAGACGCAGGTTGCCGGTCAGAACGTTTTGGGGCCGGGCGCTGCGGCATCGCAGTTTCGTGCTGGGCGGAGCGCTTAGCCTGCTGGTGCTGGCCTCTGCGCTGCTGTCGCTGGTGTGGACGCCGTGGTCGCCCTACGAGATCGACATCGCCTCGAAACTGCGGCCACCGTCGGCGGCACATTGGCTCGGCACAGATTCCTTCGGGCGCGACATCGTTTCGCTGCTGCTCGCCGGCGCGCGCTCGACCATTCTGGTCGGTGTCATCGCGGTGAGCATCGGTCTCACCTTCGGCGTCTGCCTCGGTTTGATTGCGTCGGCCAAGCGCGGCTGGACCGAAGAGATCATCATGCGCTTGTCCGATTTCACCTTCGCCTTTCCAGCGGTGCTGTCGGCGATCATGCTCGCGGCCGTCGTCGGGCCGGGCATGGTGACCTCGATCGTCGCGATCGGCATTTTCCAGATCCCGACCCTGACCCGGCTGACGCGCGGCTCGGCCAACGCGATCTGGGCGCGCGAATTCGTGCTCGCCGCTCGCGCGTCGGGAAAGGGCAAGTTCCGCATCACCGTCGAGCACGTGCTGCCGAACATCCTGTCGATCCTGATCGTGCAGGTGACGATCCAGTTCGCGCTCGCGATCCTCGCCGAGGCTGCGCTGTCCTATCTCGGGCTCGGCACACAGCCGCCGCAGCCATCCTGGGGGCGCATGCTCAATGACGCGCAGACGCTGCTATTCCAGTCGCCGATGCTCGCGGTGTATCCGGGGGCGGCGATTGCGATCGCGGTGCTCGGCCTCAACCTGCTCGGCGACGGTCTTCGCGATCTTCTCGATCCGCGACTGGCGCGGGAGCGATGATCGTGACGAGTCCCGCAACCGCACCACTGATCTTGGTCGAAAATCTCGGTGTGCGTCTCAACACCAGCCGCGGCCCGGCGCAAGCCGTGCGTGGCGTCAGCTTTACGCTGAAGCGCGGTGAGACGCTCGGTCTCGTCGGGGAGTCCGGCTGCGGCAAGTCGGTTACGGCGCTGTCGCTGATGGGGCTGTTGCCTGACAGCGCGGTCGTTACCGGGAGCATCAAGCTCGATGGCAGCGAACTCGCCGGCCTGCCGGATGCGGACTACTGCCGGCTGCGCGGCAACCGCATCAGCATGATTTTCCAGGAGCCGATGACAGCGCTGAACCCGATGCACACGATCGGGCATCAGGTTGCCGAGCCGCTGCGGCGGCACAAGAAGTATTCGGCCGCACAGGCGCGGCGCGAGGCGATCGCCTTGCTCGACCGCGTCGGGTTGCCTGATCCGGCAAAGCGCGTCGATGCTTATCCGCACCAATTCTCCGGCGGCCAGCGACAGCGCGTCACTATCGCGATGGCGCTGGCCTGCGAGCCGGACCTTCTGATCGCGGACGAGCCGACCACGGCGCTCGACGTCACCATCCAAGGGCAGATCCTCGACCTCATCGCCGATCTCGTCGAGGAGCGCGGCATGTCCATGATCCTAATCTCGCACGATCTCGGCGTCATCGCCGAGAACGTGCAGCGCATGATGGTGATGTATGGCGGCACCGTCGTCGAGAGCGGGCCGACCCACGACGTGTTCCGCCGCATGGGCCATCCCTACACGCAGGGCCTGTTCCGCGCGCGCCCGAAACTCGGTGCGCGCAAGGGAACGCGGCTGACGACGATTGCGGGCGTAGTGCCGGAGCTCGCTGATCTGCCGTCCGGCTGCACGTTCGGCGATCGTTGCCCGCTGGTCGAGGACAGATGCCGCGCGGCGCTGCCGCCGATGGTCGATGTCGGTCCCGTTCACGGCGTGCGCTGCGTGCGCACCGACGTGTCGATGGCCGCGAATGTCGGAGCGTTGCCCGCATGAGCGCCGCGTCGCTTCTCGACGTCAGGGATCTCGAGCAGCGCTACACGCTGCCGCGCGAAAGCCTGTTCAAGCCGCCGGGGCAGGTGCGCGCGCTCAACGGCGTCAGCGTGCAGGTCGCCGCCGGCAAGAGCATCGGCATCGTCGGCGAGTCCGGTTCGGGCAAGTCGACCTTCGCGCGCGTCGTGATGGCGCTGGAGCGGCCGACGTCGGGGCAGGTCGCGCTGCTCGGGCGCGATCTCAACCGCATCTCCGCGGACGAGCTTCGCCGCGCCCGTCGCGATTTTCAGATGGTGTTCCAGGACCCTTACGGATCGCTCGACCCGCGACAGACCATCGCGCGCATCGTCGCCGAGCCGCTCACCGTGCTGGAAGATTCCGACCGCAGCACGTTCCGCGCCCGCGTCGCTGCGGTGCTCAAGCAGGTGGGCTTGCGCGAAGCGGACATGGACAAATATCCGCACGAGTTCTCGGGCGGCCAGCGTCAGCGTATCGCGATCGCACGGGCGCTGATTACGCAGCCGAAGCTGATCGTGGCCGACGAGCCGGTCTCCGCGCTCGACGTCTCCGTGCAGGCGCAGGTGCTGAACCTGATGCAGGATCTGCAGGAGCAGTTCGGCCTCAGCTACGTCCTGATCAGCCACGACCTCGCCGTGGTCGACTATCTCTGCGACGAGGTTGCGGTGATGTATCTCGGGCGGATCGTTGAGCAGGGGCGGCCTGAAAACCTGTTCGAGCACTGTGCCCATCCCTACACGCGGGCCTTGTTGGAAGCCGTGCCGCGGGCGCGTGCGGGCGGAGGCCGGCGGCGGCGCGGGGCCCAGATGATCGCCTCGCAATCGGCGGCCGCGACCGGATGCCCTTATGTCGCGCGCTGCCCGCTCGCCGACCAGCATTGCCGCGAGGTTCCGCCCTTGCTACGCAAGGTCGGCGAAGGCCATCTCGCCGCCTGCCACAAGGCGGAGGCGGCGATGGCGTTGCCGCAGGTTGCCATCGAAGGTTAGTATCGCCGAAGCAATCGGCGAAGGCTTGAGAATAAAGAAGGCCGGGGAGTTACGCATGTTCAGGACATTATCGATCGTCGCTTTTGCTGCCGCGCTTGCTGCGGCACCGCTGCCGTCACTGGCACAGAGCAAGAAGGACAGCGTCGTGATGGCGATGGCGCTGGAGCCGCCGGGGCTCGATCCGACCGTCGCTGCTGCGGCTGCGATCGCCGAAGTCACGCTCTACAACATCTACGAGACCCTGACCAAGATCAACGAGGACGGCTCGGTCTCGCCGCTGCTGGCGGAGAGCTGGACGGCATCGCCAGACCTGAAGACCTACACGTTCAAGCTGCGCAAGGGCGTCAAGTTCCAGAATGGCGAGGCGTTCGATTCCGCCGCGGTGAAGTTCTCGTTCGAGCGCAACGCGATTCCGACCAGCACGAACAAGGACAAGAGCCTGTTCCAGGCGTTCGAGAAGGTCGAGACGCCCGACGCCGACACGGTCGTGATCTCGGTGAAATATTCCGAGCCGAACCTGCCGTTCCTGCTCGGGCAGGCGAGCGGCTCGATCGTCGAGCCGAAGAGCGCCGGCACCAACGGTACCCAGCCGGTCGGCACCGGTCCGTATCAGCTCGGGGCCTGGGCGAAGGGCTCGTCGCTCACGCTGAACAAATGGGCGGACTACCGCAACGCTTCTGCGATCAAGCTGTCGAAGGTGACGATCCGCTTCATCTCCGATCCGGCGGCGCAGACCGCGGCGCTGCTCTCAGGCGACGTCGATGCCTTCCCGCGTGTCGCTGCGGCGCGCGCCATCGGTCAGTTCAAGGCCGATCCGCGCTTCAACGTGATGGTCGGCGGCTCGCGCGCCAAGACCATCGTCGGCATCAACGAGCGCAAGAAGCCGCTCGACGACGTCCGCGTGCGCCGCGCCATCCTGGCCGCGATCGACCGCAAGGCGATGATCGACGGTGCGGCCGACGGCTTTGGCACGCCGATCGGCAGCTTCTACGTGCCGGGCGCGCTCGGCTATGTCGACACGACAGGCGTCAACCCTTACGACCCCGAGAAGGCGAAGAAGCTGCTGGCCGAGGCCGGCATCACCACGCCGCTCGAACTGTCGCTGAAGCTGCCGCCGCCGTCCTATGCACGGCAGGGCGGCGAGATCCTGGCGGCGCAGCTCGCCAAGGTCGGCATCATCGCCAAGATCGAGAACGTCGAATGGGCGCAGTGGCTGTCGCAGGTGTTCGCCGGCAATGGCCCGCACAATTTCGACCTTACCATCGTCAGCCATGTCGAGCCGATCGACCTCGTCAAGATCACCGAGCCCGACTATTATCTCGGCTACAACAACGAGGCCTTCAACGCGCTCTACAAGCAGATCGTGGCGACGCCGGATGAAGCCGGCCGCGCCAAGCTGCTCGGCGATGCCCAGCGCATGCTGGCCACCGACGCGGTCGCCGGCTTCCTCTACCAGCCGCAGCTGATCACCATCACCAACAAGAAGCTGAAGGGCGTCTGGAAGGACGTCCCGCAATACGAGAACGACTTTTCGACCTGGTCCTGGGAGTAGGGACCGCTCGATCAAGTCGAGCCTGTTGCTTTAGCGAAGGCCTCTCTCCGTTGGAGAGAGGCCTTTTTTACGAGCTTCAAAACAAAAGCTGAAAAGCAACCCCATGCACAGTAGACGGGGTCAGTCATTTCAATGGCTTGCGCGGGCCGTCGAGGGATTGTCGCTCAGAGGTGGTTCTGTTGACCCGTCTGGCAAAACAGTGGCATGATACGATCGTCGGAAAAACAGAAATTTTGCTTGGTCTGAGCAAGCGCCTCGTCCTTCGCGACGGCTGCTTCGCAGCCTCCTCAGGATGAGGCTCGGCAGCAGCTTGGCCTATCGGAGTGCAGCCACCTGCTGCGACCTCATCCCGAAGGCCCGCCGCGGGCGGGCGTCTCGAAGGATGGCTGCAGGCGAACTTCCGAAGGCGAGCTTCCGATTGCGTTTTGCTCAGATGCGATAGCTTCACTGAGAATGTCGGCCGATACCTGATCCTCGGCCACGGCCGACTTCACGATCAACTCACGTGTTCGTTTGCGCCGCCAAGCGGCCGTGCTCGGCTTACAGCCGTAACCATCACCACCCAGACAGACATCGTTCAGTAGCGCGCACCGCAGCATTTTTGGCGTGGCCAAGCATCCGTGGGGAGCCCGCATCGGGCTGCCGCGGATGGGTTGGACGAAGGCTTCACCAATGCGACGGAAGGGTTCTGTGATGTCGTCCTATAATTTCCTGCTGGCGTCGTGGGGTACCCTCGGGAATCTGAGTCCGATCCTGACTGCAGCGCGCAAGTTGCGCCGAAATGGACATCACGTCCGGGTGATGGCGGATCCGGCGATGCGTTCCGAAGTCGAAGACTCCGGCTTTGCGTTCGTCACGTGGCGTCGCGCTCCGACCGGAACGGCCGCGGATCCGGTCGATGTTTCGGACATGCACGATTTCATGCGCCGCGCCTTGTTCGATCCGGCGCCGCTCTATGCCGCCGATATGAAGGACGAGATCCGCCGTGTGCCGACGGATGCGGTTCTCGTGCTCGACGCGTTGTTCGGCGGCGCGCTCGGGGCGGAAGCATCGGGCGTCCCGTTCGCCCTGCTGTCGCCCCATGTCAGCCTTCGGCCTCTGCCGGGATTGCCGCCGGTCACCGGCAGTCTGACCCAGCCGAAGACGCCGGAGGAACGCGCCGAGGTCGATGCCGCCAACGCCAAGCTGAGCGAAATGGTCAATATTTTCCTGCCCAGCCTCAACCAGACACGTGCCGATCTCGGCCTTCCCGAACTGGCGGAGGTGTTCGATCAGTTCGACCGCGCCAACCGGCTTCTGCTCGCGACCAGCCAGGCCTTCGACTTTCAGGCCGACGCTTTGCCGGACAACATGCGTTACGTCGGGCCGCTGCTGGACGTGCCGAACTGGTCCAAGTCCCTGGCGACGGAGGCATGGCGGGCGCCCTGGCCGGCCGGGTCGGAACGTCCCCGCGCGCTGATCGCATGCAGCACGGGCGCGCAAGGTCAGCGCGAGCTGTTTCAGCGCATCCTCGACGCGATGGAAAGCTTGGAGGTCGATGCGATCGCGACGACGGGGCCCAACGTCGACGTCGCCGATCTCAAGGCGCCGAAGAACGTGCATCTGGTTCGCGGCGCGCCTCATGACCTGGTCATGAGGGACGTATCTCTGGTGATTTCGCAAGGCGGTCACGGCACCACCTTGCGTTCGCTCATCAACGGATTGCCGCTGCTCATTTTGCCGATGGGGCGGGACCAGACCGCCAACGCCGCGCGGATCGAGACGAAGGGCGCAGGGCTGCAATTGCCTTCGACGGCAACGGCCGCGGAGATCGCCGCGGCGGTGACGCGCCTGACGACGGAACGTCAGTTCAGGATGGCGGCGCGTCTGCTCGGCGAGGCCATCAACGTCGATATCGAGCGGTCCGGCCTCGTCGACGAGATGGAATCGATCGCCGCCATCGGCCGCGCCGCACGGCCGCAATCGAAGAAGCTGCTGTCGCTTCGAAAATCGGCCTGAGCTTTCAGAACGCGGATGTGTCTCCCTGATGCAGGGAGGCAATCGCGCGGTATGTTGCATGACCTGAGCGCGGGCCTCGTCCTTCGAGACGCGCGTTCCGCGCTCTTCAGGATGAGGCTAAGCGGCATGGCGCTCGCTGGAAAAGGGCCACACCCTCCGTTCTCATCCTGAGAGCCCCGCCAAGGGCGGGCGTCTCGAAGGGATGGCCACAAGCGACGCGTCCCGAGGCGTCTATCCGGGCCTTATGAGCAGTGAACGATTGGAACCCTCGTGCGTTAGGTTGACGCAGGATGGCCGCTCGCCGTGCGATCCGGCGCGAGGGTTTCTGGAGTTCAATTCTTGCTCAAGCTCTACAGGTGGCCGACCGATGACTGGCAGGGTATCGGGGCCGAAATGCCCGCCGAGATCATCTGGGCCGATCTGCTGAACGGGACCGACGAGGAGAAGCGCTTCGTCGAGAAACTGCTTGAGATTCGAATTCCGAACGAGGACTCGCTCAGCGAGATCGAGGCGTCGAGCCGGCTGATCTTCGACCACGGCACGCTTTATCTCAGTTCGCCCGCGGTCCGGCTCAACGACAACAACGAGGCCGAGATCACGTCGGTGGGGTTTGTCATCGGCCCGCATGTGCTGGTGACGGTGCGCTTTGCGGAGCTGCCGATCTTCGACCAGGTCAGCAAGCGCGTCGGCTCCGACGACAGCCTTGAAAACGGCATGTGCGTATTTACCAGCCTGCTCGAGGCCATGATCGACCGCGGCGCCGATGTGCTGGAGCATCTCGGCGCGCGGGTTGATACGCTCTCGCGCGGCGTCTTCAAGGGCGGGCTCGTGCGCTCGAAGCGGCCGGTCCGGTCCAGCCGCAGGATGCGCGAGGCGCTCGAGAATATCGGCGAGCTGGCCGATCGCCTCGCCAAGGCGCGCGACGTGCTGTTGGGCGTTGGCCGTATCGCGTCGTTTGCCGGCGATGTCGGGAGTGAGTGGATCACGGAGGCGTCGAAGAAACGCCTTCACGCGGTGTCCAAGGACGTCGCATCGCTCAGCGACTACGAAACGCGGCTGACCGACAAGATCCAGCTGCTGCTCGACGCCGTGCTCGGCTTCATCAACATCCAGCAGAACGAGCTGTTCAAGATTTTGACGATCGTCTCCGTCGTCGGCGTGCCGCCGACCATCCTGGTCGGCATCTGGGGCATGAACTTCAAGCACATGCCGGAACTGGACTGGACTTTCGGCTATCCGCTGGCCTGGCTCGTCATCATCGCCAGCGCCTTGCTGCCGCTGATTTGGTTCAGGCGGAGGGGCTGGTTCGAGTAAGGCAGCGGCGCACCGTCCGAAGACGAAGCGCCGCTCGTTGGATCATGCCGCCTTCGCGCTGGCGCTGCCGATCCAGTTGCGGGCGAGAGTCACATCGGCCTGCGACAATTGATGGCCGACCGGCAGCACCTTGTGGTCGACACGCGCGCCTGCGTCCAGCAGCAGTGCTGCCAGATGCCCGGAATTGCTCGCCGGCACGATCGGGTCGCCTTGTCCTGACAGCAGCAGGACCGGCTTGCCCGCGAGATCGGCCTTCGGCGGATCCGACAGCGGCACCATGGCGCGCAGCAGGATGGCGCCCGCCAGCACGTCCGGCTTCAGCAGCAACAACGCGGCGGCAATGTTGGCGCCGTTGGAGAAGCCGACCGCGACAGGCGCGGCAATGCCGTATTGCGTCCGTGCTTCCACGATGAACTCACCGAGCTCGAGCGCGCGGTGGCGGACGTCGTCCTCGTCGAACACGCCCTCGGCGAGACGACGGAAGAAGCGCGGCATGCCGTGCTCGAGCACGCGGCCGCGCGGCGAGAGCAGGGCGGAGCCGGGCGAGATCATCTTGCCGAGCCCGAGCAGGTCGTTCTCGTCGCCGCCGGTGCCGTGGAGGAGCAGCAGCGGAGGGGAGCCCGCGCTGGTCGCGGGCTCGAAACGGTGGATGAAGTTAGCTTCGGTCATGACACGCGCTCTTCGAGGCTCGGCAGCACGTCCTCGATCTGCTTGCGATGCTGCTCCAGGAAACCGGGCAGCTTCAGGTCTCGTCCCAGCGTCGCGACGGGTTCGTCGACGGCGAAGCCGGGGATATCGGTCGCGATCTCGAACAGCACGCCGCCGGGCTCACGGAAGTAGATCGAGCGGAAGTAGTTGCGGTCCCGCTGTTCGGTAGGGTGCAGGCCGTGATTGCTCACGAGCTTTTGCGCCATCTTGCCCTGCTCGGCATCGTCGACCGCGCGGAACGCGATGTGATGGACCGAGCCGCCACCCTGATGGCCGCGCAGAAAGCCCTTGGCCTCGTAGATGTCGACGACGCTGCCTTCGACATCGCCTGCCGCCTTGAAGCGGATCACCGAACCTTCGCGGCCCGTCTCCTTGAAGCCGAACACGTCGGTGAGGACGGCGGCCGTCTTCGCCGCGCTGTCGAGCAGCAGGGTCACACCGTGGAAGCCGCGGATCGCATGCTCCGCCGGCACGTCGCCATTGCTCCACCCGGGCTCGCTCTCGGCGCCGGGGACGCCGACCAGCGCGAGCGCCATGCCGTCGGGATCGGTGAACGGCAGCACGGATTCGCCGAAGCGCTTCTCCAGCGCCTCGTAGGCGATGCCCTTCTCGATGAAGCGCTGCGTCCAGTAACCGAGCGAACGCTGCGGCACGCGGAAGGCGGTCTGATGGGTCTCGCCGACGCCGCGGCGGCCGGGGGCCGCGCCCGCCCAGGGGAAGAAGGTCAGGATGGTGCCGGGTCGGCCGGTCTCGTCGCCATAATAGAAGTGATAGGTGCCGGGATCGTCGAAATTGACCGTCTTCTTGACGAAGCGCAGGCCGAGATCGCGGGTGTAAAAGCCGAAATTGCGGATGGGGTCGCCGGCGATCGCGGTGACATGGTGCAGTCCAGACATTGTCGTCCTCCTGAAATCGGGGAGCGGTTGTGCTCTGGCGCGAAATATCGTTCCGCTTTGGATTGGAGACAATCCATGCAAATATGACGGCTATGTCTACGATTTGGAAACAATCGCGGGAGGCGGGCCTTGGATAAGGTCGGCAGCCTCCGCGCCTTCGTCAAAGTGGTCGAAAGCGGCAGCTTTGCCGAGGCCGGCCGTCAGCTCCGGCTGTCGCGCTCGGCGATCAGCAAATATGTCGCCGACCTCGAGGAAAGCCTCGGCGTCCAGTTGCTGAACCGGACCACGCGGCACGCTAGCCCGACCGAGAACGGCCAGCGCTATTTCGAGCGGGCGGTGGTGATCCTGTCGGAGATCGAGGCGGCGGACCAGGCGGTGACGCAGGCGCAATCGGCGCCGCGCGGCCTGTTGCGGGTTAATGCGCCGATGTCGTTCGGGACCATGCGGCTCGGGCCCGTGCTCGCCGATTTCATGGCGCGCCATCCGGACCTGCAGCTTCAGATCGTGCTCAGCGACGATCTGCTCGATCCCGTGCAGGACGGTTTCGACGTGACCTTGCGGATCGCGGAGCTGGAGTCCTCCAGCCTGATCGCGCGAAAGATCATGCCGGTGGCGCGCATGGTCTGCGCCTCGGCGGATTATCTCGCACGCCACGGCACGCCCGGGCATCCGCAGGATCTGCGCGAGCATGCCACGCTGACCTACGGCTTCCTGCTCACCGGCAACCAGTGGAAGCTCACCGGCCGTGACGGCGATCACTGGATCCAGCCGGCCTGGTCGCTCTGCGTCAACAACGCCGAAGTGCTGCGCGACGTCGCGATCAAGGGCAGGGGGCTGGCGCTGCTGCCGGAGTTCATCGCTGCGGATGCGTTGAAGACCGGCGAGCTGCGGACCGTGCTGGACGATTACGCCGCGCCGCCGCTCTCGCTGTACGCGGTGTATCCGCCGACGCGGCATCTGTCGGTGAAGGTGCGGCTGTTCATCGATTTTCTGGTGGAACGGTTCGGGCGGGAGGAGGAGGCGCGCAAGCCGTGAGGCTATGTCCAGCGGTCTTGGCGCAACGTCGGTCTGTCTTCGAACCGGTCGACTTGCCCGTTCAGTCTTCGTCTACAATCTCCTTGATGATCCTGTCTTCCTTGCGCGATAGCGGATGTGCGCGAGCAAATTTGGCGAGAAAGTAGAAAAACAGAACGGCAATGACGATGGCGCCCGCCACGATCAAACCATGATTAGACATAGCTCCTCCTTCCAGATGGCTCGCCAGATTCAGGCTGGCAGCATGGCCTCTCTGCTCTTGCGCATCCAAGTCAACACATCCGCTTGCCTGCCGTAGATCATCTTGAGAGCTTTCGTTGTCCTGGATTCGACCCTGGACTCTGGAAATCGCCACTGTTCGGTGATGATGATCGCATACCATCTGGCACGCGACGGCGCGCTGAACCGGAGGTGGACCAGTTCAAAGGAAAACGAATAGCTCTGACTGCTGAAGCGATGACGGTCGCGAGAGCATTCGACGCCGTGGGCTTTCCATTTTTCCTGGTCGCTGCCTGCGCTCGGCGCCTCAATGACGAATTCAATGTCGGCGATCGTTCGGGCGTTGCTGATCCGTGGCATGCGCCGCTATTCCACATGGGCCGGCATGTCAGACCTCGGGCGTCTCGGGTGGCTGTAACCCGGGCGGGTTGATCCAGTCTTCCAAGTGAGCGGCGATGTCGGCCTGTCGTGCCATCGCCATGAGCTGATCGCGTTGAGGTCCCTCAGGCATGCGCTTGGCCCGCAAGCGCGCGTCGATGGCGTAGGCCTTGAGCCGCTCTTGAAGAGACGGCTTCATCTTCGGCTCCTGAGGCACCACTCGCTTGCTCCCGCGAGCCCGCCCACGATCAGGAGCGGCGCGACAATCGGAGCTTCAACGTCGAAGACATAAGCCAAGATCGCGACGATCCAGCAAGCGCTGGTCGCCCAGATGGCAATCGCGAGGGAAGTTGGTATCCCAGCCATGTGCGTCCTCTGTCTTTGGACGCTGCTGGAAGGAAACAACCTCCTACCGACGCGCAAACGTCCGGTAGGAGTCATCAGCCTTTAGGCGATTATCGGGGGACTCCATCCCCATCACCAACATTGTGCTGGAATAACCGGCGCCGGTCAATACGAGCCCATCACGCGCGGAAGCCGCGCTTCTCCATCAGCCAGCGGCGGGCATCTTCGCGTGAACGGCCTAGCCGTGAAGTTGGGCGTTGAGGCCGTCCCAGTTCCCCTTGCGTCTCGTTGCTTCGAGAGCACCGCTTTGGGAGTTGCGCCGGAAAAGAAGGCCCCGCTCGCCCGAGAGTTCCTTGGCTTTCAGCACGCGGCCATCTTCGAGAAGGATGCGGGCGCCCGCGGTGATGTAACAGCCGGCTTCGACGATGCAATCGTCGCCCAATGAAATGCCGATGCCGGCGTTGGCTCCGATCAGGCAGCGCTCGCCGACTGTAATCTTCTCCTTGCCACCGCCCGACAGCGTCCCCATGATCGACGCTCCGCCGCCGATGTCGCTGCCACCAGCCACGACCACACCGGCGCTGATCCGGCCTTCGACCATGCAGGGACCGAGCGTGCCGGCATTGAAGTTGCAAAAGCCCTCATGCATGACGGTCGTACCCGCAGCCAGATGCGCTCCGAGCCTGACGCGACCCGTATCTGCAATTCTGACGTCCGCCGGGGTCACATAATCAGTCATGCGTGGAAACTTATCCACGCCGGTCACCGAAAACGCCAGACCGCGCTTTCGTGCCATCATTTGCGCGTCCGGCACGCGAGCGCCTTCGCAGGGGCCGAGCGTCGTCCAGGCCACGTTGGGTAGCAGACCGAAAATGCCATCGAGGTTCAGGCAATTCGGCTGGACGAGCCGGTGGCTCAACAGATGGAGCCGAAGATAGGCATCGTGCACATCGGTTGGCGCGGATGCGAGCGAACCGATGTCCGTCCTGATGGCAACGATGTCGACATTGCGGATGTCGTCATGCCGCGTATATCCCTCCGCCGACCGGCCCAACGATCCGACGATCTGTTCGTTCGTCAGCCGTACCGTTGCCGCCTTGCCGGCCTCCGCAACCAGGCTCGGCCGGAGAAACCAGGAATCCAGCACGCGGCCATCCGCGGTGATCGTCGCAAATCCCTCGCCCCTCGCTCCCTTCAGCTCGATCGTCATGTCAACGTCTCCCGCTGCTCGCCGTCCTACTTCTTGCCGTCGAGGAATTGGCGCACCGCCTTCACGGTAGCCTCCGGCTGCTCTTCCATCAGCCAGTGGCCGGCGTCCGGTATCACGACTTCGGTGACGTCGGTCGCCGCGTTGCGCATCACGACGGCCTCGGTCGCGCCGAATGATTTCGCGCCGCCGACGGCGAGCACGGGAATCGTCAGCTTGGTCGGAAACGCCTTCTTGTTGTCCTCGGCATCGGTGCGGATCGACCGGAATTGGGCGAAGGCGGCGCGCATGGCGCCCGGCCGTGCGTAGAGCTCGGCGTAATGACGGCGTGTCGCTTCGGTGATCTTCGACGGCGTGCCCGCGAAATCATTCCAGAAGCGGTCGAGATAGATGCGCTCGCGGCCCTTCACCAGCCGCTCCATGTCGGCGCCGCCGAGATCGAAATGCCAAAGCTGCGGGCTGCGAACGACTTCGTCCCACGGCGGCACGCCGGGCACCGGCGCATCCATGACGACCAGCTTCTCGGTGAGGTCGCGATAGCGTGCGGCGTAGGCGTAGGCGACCATGGTGCCGATGTCGTGGCCGACGACGGCGGCTTTCTCGATGCCGAGCGACTGCAGGACCGCGCGCATGTCGGCGGCCTGATTCCATTTCTCGTAGCCGTTGTCGGGTTTGCTCGAGAGGCCCATGCCGCGGAGATCAGGCACGACCACGGTGTGGTCGCGCACGAGGTCCACGCCGAGCTTGGCCCACATGTCGCCGGTGTCGCCGAAACCGTGGATCAGGATCACGGCGGGGCCCTGACCGCCGACGCGCACGTGGATTTGCGTTCCGTTGGCCGCGATCGTCCTGGTCTTGAAGCTGGACGGGAACGATTCGGTTTCGGCACGCGCGGCGGGCGCCAACAGCATGAGAAGAATGGCGAGGCATTTTGCGCGCAACGGAGGCTCCTGACATCCAGATTTCAGTGAGCTTGCTTACGCTGCTCCTCCGGCTGGAGCAACTCATCCAGCGCGCTCATCGACGCCTTTTGGAGCGTGGCAAGTTCTTGCGCGGCACTCTCGCATTCGGCAGCGGACATCGCGGGCGAGGCCTCCTCGATGTCGCGGCAGCGCTCGAACAGGCGAACGAGGCCGAGGGCGCCGGCCGCGCTGCCGAGCTGATGCGTGAGCCGCGCGATCTGCTTGTGATCGCCGGCCGCAGCGGCGTCCGCGATATCAGCGATCAGCCTGTCGCTGGTCTCCTGCAGGAGATGGTGCAGCTTCGCGATCTGCGCCGGGCCCAGCAGCTCCTTCTGGTCGTCGAGGAAATGCCGGTCGATCAACGCGCCGGCCGCAAGCGGCGCCGTCGCCGGCGCATCCGGGGTGTCCTCGATCGCCTCGCGCAGTGCGTTGATCAGGATCGGCTTGCTGACGATCCTGGTGATGCCGGCGCCGGCGATGCGCTCGCGGGCATGGGTGGAGACGTCGGCGGTCACGGCGATGATGCGCGGCGTGCTGGGAAGGTCGAGCCTGCCGATCCGCGAGGCCGCTTCCACGCCGTCCATGTCGGGCATGTGCAGGTCCATCAGGATGATGTCGAAGGGCTGGTTGCGGGCCAGCGCCACGGCGGAGGCGCCGTTGCCGGCGAGGGTGGGGCGATGGCCGAGCCGGTTCAGGATGGCTTCGCCGACCTCGCGATTGACAGGATCGTCGTCGACCAGCAGCACGCGCAGCTGCCGCGACGGCGTTGCGATCGCGCCCTGCGCGATGCGGCTTCCGGCGCGGCCGAGCGGCACGTCGAGCGTGAACGTGCTGCCTTGTCCGGGCTCGCTTTCCACGGTGAGCTCGCCGCGCATCAGGCGCGTCAGGCGGCGCGCGATCGCAAGCCCAAGGCCGGTGCCGCCGAACCGCCGCGCGATGCTGTCGTCGGCCTGGACGAAATCCTCGAAGATGCGCTCGTGCATGTCGGGCGCGATGCCGATGCCGGTGTCGCGCACGGTGATGTGGAGCACGAGGTGATCGTCGAACGGTTCGGCGGACGCCGTCAGCGCGATGCCGCCGCGCGGGGTGAACTTGATGGCGTTGCCGATCAGATTGAGCAGGATGCGGTTGAGCCTGACGGGGTCGCCGTGCACGGAGACGTCGACCGTCGCATCGCAGGCGAGGTCGAAGGTCAGGTTCTTGCCGAACGCCTGCGGACGCATCAGGTCGGCGGCGGTCTCGATCAATTGATCCAGGCGAAAATCGCGCGTCTCCAGGGTTTCGGTGCTGGCTTCCAGGCGCGCATATTCCAGGATGGCGTCGACCAGCGCGATCAGCGTCTCGCCCGATGCCGCGGCCGTGGCGAGATGACGGCGCTGGGCGTCGCTGAGGCTGCCGTCGTCGAGCAATTGCAGCACGCCCATGACGCCGTTGAGCGGCGTGCGCAGCTCGTGGCTGACCACGGCGAGGAAACGCGACTTGGTCTGGTTGGCCGCGACCGCGACGCTGCGCGCGCGCTCGGCGGCGTCGTGCTCGGCAAGCGCGTGGTCGCGCGCCTTCTCGAGCTCGGAAGTGCGCTCGACGACCTTGCGCTCGAGCGTCGCGTAGGAATCGCGCAGATGCGCGGCCATGCGATTGAACTGGTCGCCGAGCGCTTCGAGTTCGTCGCCGGTCTCGATCGCGAGCCGCAGGCCGAGATCGCCGCTGCCGATCCGCTTGGCGCCCTGCGTCAGCATCTGGATCGGTACGGTCATGCGCCGGCTGAGGAACAGCGACACCAGCACGGCGATCGCGAGCAGGACCAGCAGCAGGAAGGTCGAGCGTCCGATCGAGGCATAGATCGGCGCATACGCCTCGGTGAGCGGCAGCTCGACGAAGACCAGCCAGCCGAGCGAGGGGACCGTCGCATAGGTCGACAGCACGCGCTGGCCGGACAGATCCTCCTTGACGAGCCCGCCCGAGGGCGGGCCGACGCCGTCGAGCGCGGCGCGCACGTCGGGGTGCGAGGAGAGGTCGCTGCGGCGGAGCGCGGGCCACAGATCGGGATGGGCGATCAGCACGCCCATGCGGTCCACCACATAGGCCTTGCCGGTGTTGCCGACCCGGATGCCGGCGACGAGGTCCCAGATGAAGCGCAGATTAACCTCGGCGACGACCACGTTGGGGGCGGGGCCGTTGCCGCGCGTGGCCAGCGTCATGAACGGCTCGGTGTCGCCGAAGAAATAGACCGGGCCGTAATAGGCGCGGCTGTCATTGGCGCCGCGAAAGGCCGGCGATGCCGAGAGGTCGGCCTTGCTGCCGATCCGGTCGGCGACGCGGCGCGAGACGCGGACCTGCTCGCGGCCCTGCGCATCCAGCTCGGTGATCTCGGCGATGGCGGGCGACAGGCGCAGCAGGCGGATGGCGTTGAGGCGATCGTCCTCGTTGGTCGACAGCTCCGGCGGCAGGCGCGAGAGCCAGCGGATCTGGTTCTCGATCTGGCCGACGAACTGGCCGATCTGGATCGCGGCGCTCGCGGCCTGCTCGCGCTGGGTCGCCGCGAGCAGCTGCTTCTGCTCGCGGTAGGAGAACCAGACGTCGAAGCCGGTGTTGATGGCGAGCGCGGCGAAGGCGAGGGCTACGATCGAGACGAGGTATTTTCGGAACAGCCGGCCCGGGGGCGTGCGCAACTGGTCCTGGTCGACCGCTTCGTTCACTCGCGGATCTCGTCGGCGCGCGCGAGCAGGGTGAAGGGAATGGTCAGCCCGAGCGCGCGGGCGACCGTGCGGTTGATCAGCAGCTCGTATTTGCGCGGCGATTGCACCGGCAGGTCGCCCGCCTTGGTGCCGCGCAGGATGAGATCGACATAATCGGCCGAGCGCACTTCGAGCGTCGGCCCGTAGCTCATCAGCCCGCCCGCATCCATGAAATAATGGAACGGATAGATCATGGGGACGCGGTATTTCGCGGTCGCCGCGATGATCGCCTGCCGGTTGATCACCAGAAAACTGTCGACGAGCGAGATCATCGCGGCCTTCGGCGGCTCGGCGAAGCGTGCGATCGCGCCCTCGATCTCGGCCGGTGCGCTGACCGGGGCGAGGGCGACGCCGACGCCCGACGTCGCGGCTTCCTGCTCGACGGAATCGAGGAAGAAGCGGCCGTTGCGAGGTGTCGTCGCCGGATTGTAGAGCACGCCGACGCGCGCGATGTCGGGCACGGCTTCCTTGATCAGCTGGACCCATTTGCCGCCCATCTCGGCGGTGCTGCTGGTGAAGCCGGTGACGTTGCCGCCGGGATGCGCGAGGCTCTGCACGAAGCCGTTGCCGACGGGGTCGTTGGCGGTGGCAAACACGATCGGGATCGTCTTGGTGACCGCGAGTACGGCCGCGGTTTCGACCGTCGAGCCGGTCAGGATGACGTCGGGCTTGAGCGCGATCAGCTCCTGCACCGCGGTCTTCATCTTGTCCGGTCCGCCGAAGGTCGAGCGAATCTCGAAACGGAAGTTGACGCCTTCGACCCAGCCGCGCTGCCGCAGGCCCGCGAACAGTCCACCAAGCCGTGTGGTCGTGTTGGCATCGACCATGGTCCGTCGGGTCAGTTCGTCGTCGAGCGACAGGCTCGTCAGCGAGGCGACCACGCGCATGCGATCCGATGATGCACCGAATGAGAAGTATCCTGCCGCGGCCGCGCCGGCGAGGCGAAAAAACTCGCGGCGGGCAGGCGCCGTCACGGTGTGGGCAGCAGGCCGCTTGATCATGAAATGTTTCGCAAAACTATCCCCGGGCGAGTCCTTAACGCGAAAGCCTAACGGCCACAATTGATGAAAAACCATGCTTATGAATGATCATTCGCAGCTTTCGGCAGCCCATTACCGTATTCCTACGCAGGCCAAGGAATCGCTGTTTCAGGCCTTGTCCGTTCCGTGACGTTTCGTAACGCCTTGCGGCGCTACGGCATTTTTCGTCCCGGTTGCGATGACGGTTCGGAGAAGACGACTGCTGACTGCCGATTTTTGAAGCTTGTTTTCTGATTTGTTTCGAAGGTTTTCGATGCGCAAGATCTATCTTCTTCTGGCCCTCGTCGGCCTGTTTACCGCTGTCGCAGCTGGACCCCTCGCAGCTCAAGGCGCAGTGCCGAAGCAGAAGGCCGCGCCGCGAGCTGCCGCGGGCGCAGCGCCCGCCGCCGGTGCGGCTGCCGGCGCCACGTCGACGGCCGCGGCCGAGACGCCTGCCGCCGCCGCCACGGTCGATGAAAAGGCAATCAAGGCGATCGACGGCTTCCGCTCGGCCAAGTTCGGCATGAACGAGACCGACGTCCGTGCGGCCATGACCAAGGACTTCAGCCCGAAGGCCGACGCTATCAAGCTACAGGACAATGCGTCCGAACTGACGCGCAGCCTGCTGGTCTCCGTGCCGGAGCTGCTGCCGAACGGCGGCACCGCCGAACTCTCCTACGTGTTCGGCTACAAGTCCAAGTCGCTGATCCAGGTCGGCGCGGTCTGGTCGAAGGCGACCGACACCGCGATGACGGCGGAGAAGCTGTTCTCCAACGCCAACATCCTGCGCGCGCATTTCATGGGTGAGGGCTTCAAGCCCGATTCCGTCGCGGTGAACATGCCGGTCGCCGGCGGCATCGTGATGTTCCGCGGCAGCGATGCCAAGGACCGTTCGGTGATTCTGCTGCTGCAAGGCACGTTCGAGAACAAGGAGAACAATCAGCGCGTGCTGACGCCCACGAGCCTGCTGCTGTTCTACGTGGCCGACGCCAAGAGCCCCGACATCTTCAAGCTGCCGCCCGGCCAGTTCTGATGCCCGGACTGCCCGGCGACATTCTCCCACCCGGTTGTGGATCGGCGACGATGCCGATGAAGAGGATCTGAAATGCGCGGACCATCTGCGACGCGAGACAATGACGAGCTGACGACGCTGCGGAAGCTTTCAGGCTTCCGCTCGATGTCGCTGCTCTGCGCGATGCAGATGGTCTTCCTGCCGGTGTACAGCGTCCGCGTTTCCGCGCAGACGGCCAACGTCATCGTTCCCGACGGTCGCACGGGCACGAGCCTGCAGACCTCTGGCGGCGTCACGAATGTCACGACGTCGACGGTCTCGGGCAACAACGCCTTCAACTCGTTCTCGCAGTTCAGCGTCGGCCAGGGCAACACCGTCAATCTGCAGCTGCCGACCGGCACGCAGAACCTCGTCAACATCGTTCGCGACGCGCCTGTTTACGTCAACGGCACGCTCAACTCCTACATGAACGGCGCGATCGGCGGTAACGTCTACTTCGCCGATCCCAAGGGCTTCGTAGTCGGGCGCTCCGGCACCGTGAACGTCGGCAGCCTCAACGTCTCGACGCCGACGCGCGAGTTCACCGACAGCCTGATCGGCGCCAACGGCCAGATCAACCAGTCGGCGGTCGGCAATCTGATGGCCGGCTCGTTCCCGGTCTCGCCGGACGGCAACATCCGCATCTACGGCCGGGTCAACGCCATCGACGGCGTCCGCCTGACCGGTCAGAACGTCTTCGTCGGCGGCGCCACCCAGCGCGACATCGCCAATCTCGATCACGCCGCCAAGTTCGCCGCGTCCGTCAATTCCAAGGGCCTGCGCAGCGCCAGCTCGATCACCGTCAGCAACGGCTCGATCCATATCGGTGCGGTCAACAACGCGCGCGTCAACGGACGGCTGACCGCCAAGAGCACGACCACGACGCCGAGCAACATCACGGTACAGGCCGGCAACAACATCGATGTCGGCAAGAACGCCAGGCTGAGCACGGCGAGCAATACGGGAGATGCAGGTGGCGTCCTCGTCAAGGCCGCCAACGACGTGACCGTCAGGAGCGGCGCGAGGTTCGACGCCAGTTCGAAAGCAGGCAATGCGGGCCTGGTCGAGCTGAGCGGAAACGGCGTCATCGATGTGGGTAGCGGCGTCAGCATCAACCTCAGCGCGCCTGCCGGCCGGGCCGGCACGCTGCTGATCGACCCGACCGACGTGGTCATCGGTGATGCGAGCCAGGGCGACACCGGCGTGACGCTGTCGAACACCTCCGTCGCGAACGCCATCGCGGCGCTGAGCGCCGGCGCCACCTATCTGGTCCAGGCCGACAATTCGGTTACACTGGCTGCGCATGCGGTGGTCGATACCCGTCATCTCGATGCCAATGGTTTTTCGATGGGCGATGCCAACCACATCGAGATTCAGGCGCGGACGATCGACGTCCAGAACGGCGCACAAATTCTCGCGCAGGCCGTCAACTCGGCCAGCGCGCATTACGCCAGTGGCAATGTGACGCTTGCGGCGACGGCGAGCGACAGCAAGTTGTCTGGGCAGGCCACTGCGACCTCGGCAATTACGGTCGACGGCCGGATCACCGGCGGCGACATCACGATCGCCTCGGTCTCGACGGCATCATCGAGCTTCACGAGCACGGTTCCCGGTCTCATGACGCTGGTCGGCACCACGCTCGCGGCCTCGATGCTCGGCATCAACGGCGGCTACGTGGCCGCGAGCGCCACCGCCACGGTCAATATCAATGGCAACGCCAACATCAATGGCACCGGCAACGTCTCCATCGCCTCGCATGGCTCTGAGACGGCGCAGGATCCGGCGATTGCGAGCACCTTGATCGGCGGCTCGCCGATCGGCGCCGCGGCTGTCGTCGGCAAGATCGACGGTAACGTCACCACCAATGTCGCTTCCGGCGCCACCATCAGCGCGGGCGGCAACCTCGGCATCCACGCCATCAACGATGCGACGCTGGCCGTCAGCGCGGTCGCGGCGACTTCCAGCGCGCAATTTGTCGAGACGGTGGCTTATTCCAAGGGCTCGGTCTCGACCACGGCCAATGTTGCGACCGGCGCGAACCTTTCCGTCGGCACAGTGAACGCATCCGGCAACTCGCTGACAGTCCGCGCGATCAACAACAATTCGTTCTCGACCGGCGCCACGTCGGTTGCGCTGAGCACGCCGACTGCCAGCGGTGGTGTTGGCGGGGCGCTCGCGATCAGCGACGTCACCACGTCCGTAACCGCGAAGCTCGGCTCGTCGCTGGGCACCAACGCGTCGTCGCGGATGAACGGCTCCGTCATGGTCGAGGCCACCTCGAACACGACGAGCAACTCGACCATGGCGTCGACCATCGTTGGTACGCCGGCCCTGGTCGGCGCGATCCAGGAGTTCCTGGTCTCCAGCCCCAGCCTGACGGGGATGATGGCTCAGCAGATGGTCTCGCTGATGCCGGTGAATTTCAATTTCAAGGCCGCCGGCGCGCTGGCGCTGGCCAACAGCACTGAAAACGCGACGGCATCGATCGGCCAGAATCCGAGCGGCGGCGCGCCCAGCCTTTATGTCAGCGGCAACGTCGCGGTCGTCAGCACTCTCGTCGATCGGGGCGTGCGCAGCAATGCGACCGCCTCCGCGATCACCAAGGACGCCACCAGCGGCGAGGGCGTCGCGATCAGCGCAGCGGTCGCCTGGGGCAATTTCAACCACAATTCGAACGCCTATATCGGCAGCGGCACCACCGTCAACGCGGCCAACATCGCCGTTGATGCCAGCACCTCGATGCCGATCACCAATACCTGGTTGAAGTGGGACGGACTGACCGAGGTCCTCGGCCATCTCAACGGCAATCTCGGCGTCGGCGGCAACATCCTGACGAGCTATGCGAATGCCACGGCCGACGCGGGCGACACAATCGGCGTTGCCGGCTCGTTGAACCATTTCGTCGTCAACAACAACACGACGGCATGGGTGGCCGGTGACGCCACCCTGACTGCGACATGCACGACCGCGGCCTGCGGCAGCAACTGGTCCGCGACGGTGAACAACGGCGACGTCCACACCTATGACGCCAGCATCCAGATCGCGGCGACGACGACGATGGCGTCGATTGATGCCGCGGGCAACGTGGGCACGCTCGGCTTCCTGTTCGGCAACACGTCGGGTGGTTCCTCGGTCGGAGGCGCGCTCAATCTCGTCCAATTCAACACCAACACCATCGCCGGCATTTCCGACCGCGCGACGGTACGCGCGGCTGACGACATCGCGGTCAATGCGATCACGTCGGACCAGTTCGTCGCGGTCGCGCCGTCGTCCGGCAAGGCGGCCGGCGCGCTGGCGCTGAACGGCATCACGTCGCTCGGCTTCCTGAACAACAACACGCACGCGTCGATCTCGAGTCAGGCGACCGTCTATGCCCCGACGGTCGGCATCCTGGCGCAGCAGGACCTGTCGGTCGTAACGCTGTCCGGCGCGATCAACTTCAATGGCAGCGGCGGTCCGGCGGTCGGCTTGTCGGTGGCCTATCTCGGGGCAAATACCGACACATCCGCCTATATTGGTGACAACCACTCCGACATCCGGCCCGGTGTGTTCAGCGCCGACGATCCCTTTGCCGGTACCAGCGGCGGAAGCGGCTCGGTCAATGTCGACAATCTCACGCTCAGCGCGACCACCTCCGGGCGTGTCACTGCGGCGGCCGTTGCGGCATCCGTTTCCGATCCGTCGTCGTCGAGCTTCTCCGACAAGGCGGATGCCGCCGGTGCGGCCTCGACCGGAGGCGCCGCCGGCGTGGCGATGGCCGCGAGCAAGATCGGCTCGACCTCGGGATCGAGCACCAGCGGCTTCAGCCTCGATCTCGCCGGCAGCTCGTCGGTCAGCGACGTCTCGCTCGGCACCAGCGCCTACATCAAGAACACCACGGTCAACAAGTACACGACGGCTTCCGCTGTCCTGACCAACACGATCGTCCAGGCGCTCAACGACACTATCCTGAGCAACGGCTCCGGTGCCGCGGCGCTCAACCTCGCCGGAGGGTCCGCCCAGGGGGCCGCAATCGGCGGCGCGATCGCGGCGGCGATGTCGAACAACGCGACGCTCGCCTATATCTACGGCACCACCATGAACGACCAGAGTTCGCTGACGGTGCAGGCGCTCAGCGGTGGCTCGGAGACCGTCGTCGCACTCGGCGTGGCGGGATCGAAATCCAACGCGGCGTCGCTGTCGGCCTCGGTCGGCATCATCACCGACAGCACCAACGCCTATATCGAAAGCTCGACCCTCACGGGGCAGTCAAGCGGCGTCAACCGTGCGCTCGAGGTCGACGCCTACCAGACCACTGACATCGCGATCGGCGGCGGCTCGCTCTACCTCTCGGGCGGCCAGGCCGGCGTCGGCATCGGGCTGACTTATGCCTCGATTGCCGATCCCGCCGGCGGCAACGCGACCGATGCGCATATCCGCAGCACGGCGATTTCGAATTACGACACGCTGCTGGTGATGGCCGACAACGCCAGCGTGATTGCGGCCGGCGCGGCTTCGGGCGGTGCGGGGTCCAACGGTCTTGCGGGCGCAATCGTCGTCAGCGAGATCTCGCCCACCACGACGGCCTATATCAGCAGCGGCTCCACGGTGAGCATCAATGTCGGGCGCGTGACGGTGTTGGCGGACAGCGGCGCTGTGTCGGCGCTGGACACGGCGCTCGGAAACCTCGTCAAGAAGTCGAACAGCAACCATCTCGCCACGGACACCTGCACGGTCGCCGGCGGCACGGGCGGACAGAACTGTATCGACTTCGGCGCGGCCGCGCTCAACGGCGGCACGGGTAACGGCCCCGGCGCCAGCATCGTCGCCGTCGCAGGCCTCATCCAGGCCGGCAAGAACAATGTCGGCGCCTCGATCGTCTACAACACGATCGCAACGACGCATTCGGCCTATATCGCCAACGTCCTGATGACGGCCGGCATCAACGGCAATGTCAGCGTCAGCGCGGTCGATGCCTCGAAGATCCAAGCGGTCACGATCGGTTTCGGTCTGGCGAACGGGCAGTTCGCGGGCGTCGGCGGCACGACGATCAGCTCGATCGCCAATACCGTCTCGGCCTCCATCGGCAACAGTCTCTCCAGCGCGACCCAATCGACCGTCACGGCTAAAAATATTTCCGTCAGCGCGACCGACAATTCCAGCATCACCGGCACGGCCGCCGTCGCGGGCGCCTCGACGCAAGGCAGCGCCGCGGGCCTGGCGCTGGTCTACAGCAGCATCGCCAACAATGTCAGCGCCGGCGTCACCGGCTCCAAGCTGACGGCGTCGGGCAGCGTCGCCGTCGGTGCGAACTCGAACGCCAACATCTCGACCGTTGCCGTCGGCATCGCGATGTCGTCGCAGGTCGGGCTGGCGGGTTCGGTCGCCACCAATCTGATGGGGACCAACGTCACGGCCAGCATCACCGCGGCCGGCACCAACGGCGTCAACGGCGCCGACGTCACCGCGACCAACAATGTCGGCGTGGTCGCCGGCAACAACGACAAGGCGGCCGTGTTCGCGGGCGCCGTTTCGATCAGCAAGGGGGCGGCCGGCGGCGCGGGATCGCTGGTCACCAACCAGATCACCGGAACGACGGCAGCCTATATCAGCGGGGCCAACACCAAGGTCGACGCGCTCGGGACCAGCACGACCGACACACTGTCGGTCAACAACGGCTCGCTGGTGCATGCCTTCGATCTCGGCACCGCCCATGCGCCGACCGATACGACGCCCGATCTCTCCGAGAACCAGGACATCCTGCGCGGCCTCGCGGTGGTCGCGAGCTCGCACCAGGCGGTCGTGACCAACGTCGCTTCGGTCGCCGCGAGCAGCGGCATCTCCATCATGATCAACCCGATCACCAATGTGATGAGCGGGGCGACGCAGGCCTATATCGACAGCGCCTCCATCGACACGCGCCTGACCTCGTCGACTCTGGCGCCGCAGATCGAGGTGGCCGCGTCGAGTTTCTCCTATTCCGGCGCGTTCGGTGCCGGCATCGTGGCTCCGACCGGCAATGGCGGCGGCGGTGCCACCATCATCAGCACCACGATGCAACGCGGCACGTTCGCCTACATCACCAACGCCACGGTCGGCGGCGTGCAGTCGTCGAGCGCGACGGTCGGCGCCGTCACGGTGAAGGCCAATGCCGAGCAGGATGCGTCCTCGATCGCGATCGGCTTCAACACGGGCTCGGTCGGGCTGAACGTGTTCCAGGCGACCACGGAAGCCTATGTTGACGGCGGCGCGCTGACGGCTGCGTCGCTGACCGTGAACGCCACTGACAACACCGGCATCTTCTCCGCCAACGGCTCCGGCGCCTATGGCAGCCAGGCCGCGATAGGCGCGGCGTTCCTGGTCCAGGTCTCCTCGAACCGGACCGAGGCCTATGTCGGCGACGAGTTCCGCTATCAGGGCAACGGCGCGGCGCACACGACCGCGCTCAATCTGAGCGGCGCGCTCGACGTCGAGGCCAACACCAAGAACCGTTTCGAGGCCTACGCGATCGGCGGCGCGCTTTCGACCGGCACGGCGGCGATCGCCGGCATGGCGAACATCGAGATCGCCAACAACACCACCATCGCCGGCGTCTACGACACCACGCTGCAATCGGTGACGGGCGGGGCGGCCGGCGCGGTCACCATCAATGCCAACGAAGACGTGGCGATCAAGGAGATCGCGGGGGCGCTTGCTGTCGGTGCGAGCGGGGGCGGTGTCGGCGTCGGTGCCGCCGCCAACGTCATTAGCTTCAAGAGCGTCACCGTCGCGGAAAGCCGCAACAGCAACCTGAACTCGGCCGGTGCCATCAACGTCAACGCGCTTAGCACCAAGGAGGTGCTGTCCTACGCGGTCACCGCCGGCATCGGCGGCAGCGTCGGCATCGGCGCGACGGTCGGCGTCATCCTGATCGGCACCAACACCGCGGACCAGGACACGCAGGGCCAGCAGACCGGCCAGCTCAACCAGAACGGCAACGGCACCATCGCGTCGGTGAACAACCGCACCAACAACGCGCAGGGCAGCGGCGCGGTCGCGAGCGGCACGGCCGGCAACCCCAGCAGCGCGAACGTGACGTCGACCTACGACGTCAGCACCGTGCTCTCCGGCGGCAACGACGCCGTCGTGGCGCAGATCGCGGGCGGCAACGTCACCGGCACGCAGGTCAATGTCGCGGCCACCAGTGCCAACGCGGCCAAGATGTATCTGCTCGGCGCGGGCTTTGCGAAGAACGTCGGTATCGGCGCCGGCATCGGCTACACCAGCGTCAACAGCACCGTCCTCGCCAATCTGAGCAGCGTCGGGCGCAACCCGTCCGGCGGGCTCGATGCCGCGGATACGCCGCTGGTCGTCTCGGCGCCGACCGTCACGGTCGCCGCGGTCGTCAAGGATGCCACCACCGGACCTTACGCCGGCAAGACCATCGACACCGAGGCGATCGCCGGCGGCGCCGCGCTCTATTTCGGCGCGGATGCAGCCGTGGCGTTCGGCAATGTCACCAACACCGTGACGGCACTGCTCGGCGGCCAGATCACCGGGACCGGCGGTGCCGGTGCGGCTATCATGGCACAGGATTCGACGACCCAGGTCGTCTTCACCGGCGGCGTCACCGGTGGCGCCGCCGCTGTGGGTGCTTCGGTCTCGCAGGCCAATCGAAAGAGCTCGGTCGCTTCACGGGTCCTGAACGGCTCCACGGTCAACATGTCGGCGCTCGCGGTCGGCGCATCCGGCGCCGGAACCCTGTCCACGACGGCAACTGCGCTCGGCGGCGGTATCATCGCCGGTGTCGGGGCGGATGCGGAGGCCCACGAGGATTCGTCGGTCCTAGCGGAGATCGGCAGCGGCGCCTCGATCACGACGTCCGCGACCGATTTCGGCACGCTGGTCTCGGCGTCGATCACGCCCAATCTCTCGAGCGAGGCGATCGGCGTTTCGGTCGGCGGCGGTGCCGTCGGCGTCGCGATCGCCAAGTCCGTCGTCGGCGCCACGGTGACGGCCGACGTCGGCGACAATGTCAGCTTTTCGGGCGGTTCGCTCGGGGTGAGCGCGAAGGCACTGGTTCCGATCGTCGGGACGCAGACCAATTCCGACGGAAGCACGACGACAATCTATGGCACGACGACTACGCCAAGGCGCTCGCCGGCGGTGGCGGCTCGCTGATCGGTGCGCAGGGCAGCCTGGCCATCGCCTCCGAGGACGCAACGGTCAGCGCCTATGGCGGAGCCGGCATCGTCCTGCCCAACGCCGACATCACCATCGCGGCGCAAAACGACAGCGCCCAATATGCCGAGGGCACGGGGCTTTCGAGCGGCTTCCTCGCGCTCGGCGCCACCGTCGCACAGACGTCGTCGAACGCGCACACCTTTGCCTATCTCGGTGCGCCATCCAACATGGATACCCTGAACCACGGCAATTACACGGGTATCCTCGAGATCACGGCCACCGGCACGGATACGAACATCTCCAACGCCACGGTCGGCGCGGGCGGCACCTATGCCGGCGCGGCTGCGGTCGCCACCACCAGCTCGACCGCCGTGACCAATGCGCGGTTCGACGGCACCACGGCGGACGACCCGCTCTATTTCGGCGGGCTTCGCATCAACGCCTTGCACACCACCAATTATGCCGCCAGCGGCGATGCCTATCAGGCGTCCACGGCCGGCGTCTCGGGCGGCAAGGCGCAGAACGACGTCGACTCGACCACCACGGCCGAGATCGGAACGCATCTGATCATCAATTCGGCCGGCGGCGACATCGTCGTCATCTCCAACGACATCGTCAACCAGGGCGGCGGCGGCGCACGATCGGGCTCCGGCGGCACGTTCGCGGGCGCAGCCGCGCTCAGCAGCTCGACCGTCACCCAGACCGTCAACACCAATATCGGCGCCGGCACGGTGCTGAGCCTCAACGGCGACCCGCGGACCTCGGCTGCGGTGATCAACATCGAGGCCTACAACACGCTGAACACCAACGACACGGTGAGCCTCGCCACGGCCAGCTTCTTCGCCGGCGGCGGCGCCGATTCCAACATGACGGCGAACGCCACGCTCGCGGTCAACATCAATGCCCGTGAGCTGTTCAGCGTGGGCAAGATCTTCGTCGGCACGGCCGCGAAGATGGCCGCGGCCAACAACGCCAATGCCAGCCTCTACGGCGCGATCGCCGGTGTCGGCGCCAGCACCAACACCTGGGTCCACGCCAACCAGTCCGTCAATGTCGGCGACGATGCCAAGATCGCCGCCTGGCGCGACATCAACATCTATGCCGGCATGTCCGGCGACGGCACCGTCTTCAGCAGCGTGCAGGCGACAGCGACGACGGTGGTCTACAACAACACCGCGATTCCGATCTCCACGCTCTATCGAGGCACGGCCAATGCCGACGACACTACGAGCCTGACGCTCGCGCCCACCTCGAGCATCCTCGGCGTGCGCGACATCTATCTGGGCGCGACGCAGGGGCAGGTGACGGCGTCCGGCAACGGCAGCAACTACAATCCGTATCTGGACATCTTCAGCGCCAAGAACAGCGACAACCACAGCCATACCAGCGGAACCGGCGATGTTGCGCTCAATGGCCTGGTGGTGGCCGGCGTCAACAACGACCTGACCATCACGATCGATCTCGGTGCGTCCGCGCCGACGCTGAGCACGACCAGCCCGTATTCGCTGCTGACCAACGGCTCGTCGTCGGTCCTCGAACTGGTGCCCAACGTCAACAACCTCAGCCCGGTGATGAGCTGGAACCACCAGACGGTGCAGTACGCCATCGTCGGCAACTTCAATCCCTACCAGCTGGTCGTCAACCAGCTGGTGACGCTGACCGGCCTGAGCGAGGCGCAGGTCCGTTCACGGCTCTCCGCGGCGACGCCCACGGCGCCCGCCACCATGTCGCCCACCGGTACCGATCCGACCGGCGACCTCCAGCGCCAGATCGACACGCTGATCAAGCAGGCGCCGTTCACCTCCGACGCGCCCGGCAACGCCTTCGCGTTCGGCGACATCCTGGTGTCCGCGGGCAACGTCTCGATCCTGGCGCAGAAGCTCACCGGCAACAGCGGCACCAACCCGGCCGCGCCGGCGGTGATCGCGCGCAGCTCGCCCCTGATCAAGATCGAGAACAAGGGCCTCGACTTCGTGAGCCTGGGCAACCTCACGGTCACCGATGTGAGCGGAGGAAACATCACCTACCGCCAGATCGACCATGTCGACCCGGATTCGCACTCCAACGTGACCTTCACCGCGATGCCGAGCGCGACGCCGATCATCGACGTCTCGGCCACCTACAATCGCCTGGATCCCGACAGCGGCCAGGGCATCGACCAGAACGGCAACGTGCTGACCCGCACGCCCGACATCTATTTCAACGGCGCTGTCAACAACGCCAACGGCCTGCTCAAGATCATCAACAATCTCGGCAGCGTCGTCGCCTCGCAGTCTCTCAGCGCCGCGACCGTCCAGATCGTGGTGCCCAAGGGCACGTTCACCTTCCTCGGCGGTATCGGCAGCTTCTACGACAGCAGCAGTGCGGTCACTTCGCAATGGGCCTCGACCGAAGACAGGCCGGAGGACGCGCTGACGGCGGTGATGACGGCGGCGACCTATCTCGGCGCCTACGGCGACTACGCGTACAGCCCGCATATTGGAAGCGGAGGCAATCATCCGTACTTCTACTATTGCTGCACCGACGGCAGCAGTGGCGTGTATCAACCGGTCGGCAACGCCGACGCCAGCGTGATCTTCACCGCGCGCATGCTGATGACGTATTACGACGGCACCTCGCTCTATTCGTCGATCTTCCTGCCGATGGGGCAGGGCGCGCCCGGCAACGGCAATCCCCACGCCGGCAGCGTGCCGAGCGTCAGCACGCTCCAGCAGATCGAGGGGCCGACCACTCAGGTCATCTCGACGGCGCCGTGGGAGACACATACCTACGACGGTCGCAACGTTTATGCGGATAGTGGTCCGTACAATACACCGTTCAACTGCTCCGGATGTGATGCCTTCTTCCAGGTCATCAACATCCAGCCGGATGCGATCACGCCGAAGACGGCGAACACGCCGGCCACCGCGACGGCCAGCCAGACCATCACCGGGCAGGCCGTCATCATTTCGGCGTCGGTGATCAACATCAACGGCACCATCCAGAGCGGATCGAGCAGCAATTACTCGGTCAATATCGGCGCCGACGCGTTGCAGCAGGTGACGAATCTCAAGGGTAACAGCGCCGCCTTCGCCCAGGCCCAGGCCAATGCGCGGAACGGCAGCTATGTCGACATCCTCGGGAACAACCTGACGACGTCGGGCACCGGCGACGTCAAGATCGGGGTGAAGTACAACGCACTCACCGACCAGTTCATCCTGAACAGCGTGGTGCAGGGCGCGGGCGGCTACGTCTATCTGAACGGCAAGATCATCTCGACCTCGACCGACCCCACGCAGACCCAGGGGAACATCGAGATCAAGGGCGGCGCCGGCACGATCAACGTCAACAACACGACCGGACTGGCGCTCGTCACCAACACCATCAACACCGGCGCCAGCGTCCAGAGCGTGGTCGAGATCGTCGATCAGCTGAAGGGCAAGACGACCTGGTGGGTCTACGATCCCAAGGCCGCGAGCAACCAGCAGGTGTCGCGGTACGAGGTCAACAGCGTCACCGCGAACGCGATCGACCCGTCGATGCTGGCGGCCAGGACCGGCACGGCCGGCGTCCAGTACGCGACCAAGGAGAACATGTTCTATCAGTGGGTCGACACGGCGACGATCGACCGTCCGACCAACAGCACGCAGTTCGACTACGGCTGGCACTTCACGCCGAACGCGACCACCGGCGAGAACTGGACCCGCACCATCAGCCTGGTCGAAGGCGTGCAGCAGGCCACGGGCGGCGGCGGCACCAGTGGCCCGCAGACCAGCAATTACCAGAAGGTCACCACCGCGACCGGAAGCTATCACTGGGCGGACGGCGTCGATGCGCAAGGCAACATCAATCCGCTCGGCACCCATCCCGATTGGTGCTGCGGCGCGAACGGCCAGTTCAACTGGTACCAGGCGATCTACGATCATTTGACGCTGACCCTGACCAACACGGTCAAGGCGTCGAACCCGATCAACATCAAGTTCACCGGCAGCAGCAGCAGCGACGTCGTGGTCAACTCGACCTCCGGCATCGTCATCAACGGGTCGATCAACAATCTGCAGGGCACGACGACGCTCAACGCCACCGGCGCGAACTCGTCCATCACGGTCGCCGCCAATGCCAACAACCCGGTGATCTCGGGCACCAGCGTGACGCTTCGGGGCGACGGCGGCATCGGCGCGCTCGGCACCACCAAGGCTCCCGTCCAGGTGCAGATCTATGGCGGCAGCCTGACCGCCAGCTCGATCGACCGCGACATCGCGATCTCCGCGATCGGCGCGCTGTCGATCAATCAGGTGAAGGTGAATTCGGCAGGCGCCACGCCGCAGGGCAACGTCTTCCTGTCGGCGACCGGCGACATCAACTCGGTCTCGCCCTACAATATCGCCACCCCCGTCGTGACCGGCAGGAACATCGAGATCGACTCGACCTCCGGTGCCATCGGCGCGACGAGCGCCGTCGTCAACAATGCGTCCACCCTGACCAACATCAATCCGCTGGTGATCCAGGCGACCGGCACGGTCCAGGCCAACGGCAGCGTCGACGGCGGCGTTCTCGACAGTGCCTCGGCCACCGGCAGCTACATCATCCAGTCCAAGGGCGATCTGCGCCTTGGTACGATCCAGTCGACCGGCGGCCCGGTGTTCCTCGAGGCGGCCGGCTCCGACGGCAACTCGGCCAGTATCCTGAACGGCCGGGCCGCGGTCGGCCTGACCCAGGCGCAGAGCGCCCACCTCCAGAGCGTCTGGACGAGCCTTGACCTGCTCAGCGGCAACGCCGCCACCAACGCGGTCAACAGCTACCAGTCCATGGTGACCTCGGCCTACAACGACTACTTCCAGCTCAAGAACATCGCGTTCCAGAACGGCAGCACCTACAGCCCGACCTCGGTCGGCCTGACGGTGCTGCGCGCGCAGGTCGCCGCCAAGCTCGGCATCGATCCCGCCAACGTCTCGGCGACCGACATGAAGGTCGAGGCCACGACGCGGTTCCTGAGGGACCAGTTCCTGCTCGGCAAGATCTCCACCGACGAGCTCAAGACCTCGCTGACGACGTTGCTCGGCACCGCGCCCGCCGATCCGGTGGCGACCGTGTTCGGCAGTTCGCTGTCGACGACCCTGTTCACCAAGCTGTTCGAGAGCGTATCGACGGCCAACCAGCGCATGCCGACCAACACGGCGCTGCAGACCGCGCTGGACAGCTACAGCGCGAGCTACACCTACACGCTCGCCTCGACCGAGCGGGTCTACAGCATCATCACCGCGGGCGCGCAGTGGACGCAGAGCCAGCTCGCCTACACCGTCTCGTCCTCGGCCGTCGGCGCGGCGCCGCCGCCGATCGACGACAACGTCGTCGCCAATGTCAACGCGAACCAGATCATGCTCTACGCGCCGCGCGGCTCGGTCGGCAATTCGGCCGCGCCCCAGACGTTCACCTTCACCAGCGTCGATTCCTCGTCGCTGACGCCGGAGCAGAGGGGCCTGCTCGCCACGGCCGGTCCCGGCCAGCTCACCGTCGGCGCCGTCACCGATCCGACGACCCATGTCACGACCTACACGGTCAGCCTGTCGCAACAGAACCTCGTCGTGGTCGACAATCCGATCGCGATCTCCGCCAAGGCGCTGACCAATATCTATCTCGGCAGCAAGAACAGCCTCGCGCTCGGCGGCGTCACCGCGAATTACGGCCCGATCTCGGCCGCGCAAACCAACGGCATCGAGGTGACCGGCCGCGGCGACGTCAAGCTCGACGCCGTCAACAACGTGTTCGCCAATGCTGGCGGAGCGGTGATCTCGGGCGATATCGGCAATTTGAGCCTGATCGCCGAGCACGGCAATGTCGGCAGCAGCACGAATGCGCTCCAGATCGCATTCGCCGATGCGGGCAACGACCAGCTCGACCAGGTCTCGTCCGCCCAGGGCATCTACGTGAAGCAGACCACCGGCGATCTCATCCTCGGCAACATCGCCGCCGGCAATGCGATCCAGCTCGCGGCGGTCGGCAGCATCTATGCCGAAGCCGGCTTCACCGACCGCACCGCGGTCCACATGGTCGGCACCGATCTCGACCTGCGCGCGGGCGGCAGCATCGGCTTCAACGGCTCGACCTTCCAGCCGCTGCAGGTGAACATCTCGGGTGCGGTGACCGGATCGGCGGTCGGCGACATCAGCCTGCTTGCCGTCACGGGCGACCTCGTGGTCGGCGCCGGGGGCGCCAACGGGACGCTGACGGCCGGCGGCGCGCTGACGCTGAACGCCGCGCGCGGCGCGCTCACCATCAATGCCGACATCACCAGCGTCGGCGTGATGCAGCTGCTCGCCAACCGCGGCATGACCTTCGCGGCCGGCACCAGCGCTGCGCCGGTGGTTGCGACCAGCAGCACGGGCGCCGTGACTCTGGTGGCCGCGACGCTGTCGATGGGCGCCTATTCGGCCATCAATGCGCCTGGTCTGATCTCGGTGACCACCACGGGCGATGCGACGATCGGCCAGCTCAACTCGTCGCTGTCCTACGCGGGCGCCTCGAACGCTCCCTCGATCGTCGTCACCGCAGGCGGCGTCGCCTCGCTCGGCGCGATCCTCGACAATGGCAACGGCCAGACCAGGTTTATCGCCTCCGGCGCGGGCGCCGAGGTGTCGCTGAGCGGCTCCAACGGCATCGGCACCGCGACGGGCCGGCTTGCCTTCGACGCCGTCAAGCTGTCGGCCAGCGCAAGCGCCGGCGGCGGCATCTACCTGAAGGCACTCACCGACACCGAGGTGAGCCTGCTCTCCGCCTTGAAGGGCAATGTCGACATCATCGGCAACGGCGGCCTGACGCTTACGCAGGTGCAGGCGGGAACGGCGACCGGGGCAAGCGGCTCCTTCAACGCCGTCGCGAACAACGGCAGCATCGTCATCGGCACCGCCGACAGCAGCGGTTCGCAGACGATTCACGCCACCCAGGACGTGACGTTCAACTCGCTCGCGACCACCGGAAATGCCGGCGACGCCGGCAACATCAACGTCACCGCCGACAACGGCTTCATCCTCGCGCAGACGGTGATGTCAGGCGGCGTGCCGACCCTGGGCACGGTCTCGGCCAACGGCTCGGCGAGCCTGATCGCCGCGGGCACCAACACCGGTCGCAATCTCACGGCCCAGACCGGCAACGCGGCGTTGAGTGGAACGGTCGTTCATTGGGACAATCTCACGGCCGGCGGCGCGCTCGACGTTACCGCCACAGCCGGAACGATCACCGTCGTCACCACCACCAGCGGCGGCAAGCAGACCCTGCATGCCGTCGACGACATCATCTTCAGCCAGCTCACCACGACCGGCACCCCCAGCGATGACGGCGGGCTCGACGTCAAGTCCGACACGGGCTCGCTGCGCGGCGGATCGATCAGTGCCCATGGCGAGACCCATTTCGACGTGGCCGGTTCGGTCTCGTTCGACCGGATCGTCGGCGAAGTCGTCAAGATGACCTCGTCGGGCGACCTGACGATCAACTGGGTCAGCGTCTCCAAGGAGCTCAACCTCGCGGCCGATACGATCACCGTCAGGGGCGAACAGATCCACTCGAGCCCGGACACCCCGCTTGTCGTGAACGTCACCGGCTATAACGGCGGCGTCGCGAAATCCGTCAACATCTGGATCGACCCGGACACCGTCGTCTTCAACCAGTTCCGGGTGGTGGACGCGACCGTCTTCACCGACGCGCGGGCCGTCACGATCCTGAACGGCTATGTCCCGGGCCAGCTGACGCTCACCATGGCCAACCAGCAGGTGTTGCTCAACAACCGCTCGCTGGCGCCGTCCAACTGGCCGACACTTCAGCTCTACCAGCCGGACGGCGTGTTCACGCTGAGCCAGATCGGCAATGTCACCACCACCAACGCTTACGTGGTGCGCTACACCGGCGACATTTCGGCGACGGTCACCAATTACGGGCCGGGCCACACCTGCTGCTACACCTTCACCGGCGCGAGCATGGAGCGCAGCATCCCGCCCGACGGCGAGGGCCGCGAGACCATCGAGAGCTGGATCGCGAAGAAGGACGGCGGATCGTTCTATCTGCTCGGTCTGTCCGGTCAGGCGCGGCTCGATGCGCTGCTGGCGCCGCGGCCGGTCGAGACCATCGGCTCCGGTCCCGCTGTCAACACCGAAGGACTGAACGATGTGCGCAAGCTGCGTCGTCACGGGCAGCGCACGGGTCGTCCGGGCTGGAGGGATGCTTCTGTTGAGATGGCGAAGCCGGCCGTTGGCCGTCTCGCGCAGGCGTGGTAGCGGGGCCTCGGGATGCGTATCTGGGGGGCAGCGTTGGGAATGGGGCTTGCAGCTTGCTGCATCGCCTCCGTGCGTGCCCAGTCGATCAATCCCGGCGTGATCCAGAACGACGTCGACCGCCAGCGCCGCCAGCTCGAGCAGCAAAGCGCGCCGCCCAAGATCACGGGGCCGGCAGTGATCGGCGGGGAGCGGGAGAAGTCCCAGCTGCTCAAGCCGGGCGGGCCGAAATTCCGCCTGCGCAAGGTCCAGTTCGATTCCTCGAAATTCATCACGCCGGCTGAGCTCGACGAAATCGCGAAGAAATATGTCGGCAAGAATGTCGACATTGCATCGCTGCTGCAGCTCGTCGCCGACATCAACGCCATCTACACCGAGCGCGGCATCGTCACCGGCATCGCGACGTTGCCCGACCAGGACGCCAAGGGCGGGGTGGTCAAGATCAAGCTGACAGAAGGCCGTCTGCAGAAGACGAGCATGGAGGGCAACAAGCAGACCCGCACGGATTACATCCTGCAGCGTGTCGGCAAGCCTGAAGGCGAGGTCCTCGACGTTCCCAAGCTCAATCGCGACGTCACCTGGTTCAATCGGACCAACGACGTCCAGATCAAGGCGCTGCTGCAGCCCGGCACAAGCTTCGGCCTCACTGACCTGCAGTTCGCGGTGATCGAGCCGCCGGTTGATACCCTGCAGCTCTTCACCGACAACCAGGGCGCGGAGAACACCGGGCGCTGGGAGGGTGGGGCGTTCTACAAGCGCCACGGCCTGTTCGGCGTCGACGATCGCCTGACCTTCTACGGCGTGCGCTCCGACGGCAATCTCAACGGCAACGCCGCCTACAGCATTCCGGTCAACCCTTGGGGCGGCCGCGTCGGTGTCAGCTACACCGAGGGCAAGATCAAGATCGTCCAGGGACCGTTCGTCTCGCTCGACGTCACCGGCCGCTCGAGCCAGGCCGCGGTCAATTTCAGCCAGCCGCTCTGGGTCACGCAGGACTGGCTGGTGCTGCTCAACGCGGCCCAGACCGAGGGCAAGACGGTCAGCCGCTTTGCGACGGTCGACGTCACCAACGACCACTACGACAAGACCACGGCAGGCGTCTCGGTGACGAAGTCGGGCAACGCGTATTCGGTCACGGTCTCGCCGGCGGTGAACTACATCGAGTGGCAGGACCACGTCCTCACCAACAACAACCGCACGTTCAACACCTACACCGGCTCGCTGCTGGCGACCAACTCCTTCGGGCCGCAGAATTTCAGCACCAATTTGCTGGCGAGCTGGCAGTACACCCAGGAAAAACTGCTGCCGGGCGACCAGGTCTTCTCGATCGGCGGTCCCACCACCGTGCGCGGTTATCCCTCAAACGCGGTGTCCGGTGACAGCGGCTACTATTTCAACGCCGAGCTGCACTACAACTGGTCGCAGTGGCTGAGGGGCTTCGACACCTACCTCTTCACCGACTACGGTGCGGTGTATTCGACCTTTCCCCGCGTCGCCGAATTGGCGTCGGTCGGCGTCGGTTTCTCCTGGACCTACGCCTCGTTCATGACGTTCGAAGCGAACTATGCGACGCCGCTGAAGATGTCGGTATCGACGCAGAACCATTACGAGGCCTATGGCCGCGTCATCCTCCGGCCGCTGCTGATGTTCCAGAAGCAGGAGCCGCCGGCGCCAGTTGCAGCGGTTGCGGGCAAGAGCAGGTCGTAGCGGGAAGGGCAGACCTCTCCGCCGTCATTGCGAGCGCAGCGAAGCAATCCAGAGTCCCTCCGCGGAAAGATTCTGGATTGCGCTCGCAATGACGAAGGAGGGAACGAGCCGAGTGGCTCGCCTAGCGCTTCAGCGTAAATTCGTCCGCGCCGCGCCGGTGCTCCCATTTCGCCTGCTCCAGCTCGGGCTGGTCGCATTCGGCTTCGGGATAGCCTATGCAGAGATAGGCAATGAACTTCCAGGTCTCGGGCACGTCAAGAACGGCGTGCATGCGCGCCGGGTTCAGGATCGACACCCAGCCCATCCCGATGCCCTCGGCGCGCGCGGCGAGCCACATCGCCGTAATCGCAGCGACCACCGAATATTCCGTGGTCTCGGGCATGGTGGCGCGGCCGAGACCGTGGCCGACGTCGCTGGCCTTGTCGGCGAACACGGCGAGGTGGCCCGGAGCCTGCTCGAGGCCCGACAGCTTCAGCGTGGCGTAGCGCGCAGCGCGTTCGCCGGAATAATGGTTCAGCGCATCGGCGTTACATGCCTTGAAATCATCGATCACCGCGCGACGGCGCGCCGCGTCGTCGACCATCACAAAACGCCAGGGCTGGCTTAAGCCGACAGACGGTGAGAGACACGCGGTCTCGATCAGGCGATCGATGGCGCGGTCCGGCAGCGGATCAGCACGAAAGCGGCGCACGTCACGGCGCCATACGAACAGCTCCTGCAATTGCCGGCGGAAGGAATCGTCGAACGCGACCATCAGATCAGCGCCCCACCAGAAATGCCGCGGCAACCAGCAGGATCAGGATCTCCCCGGTCTGCTCGAATGCGCCGAGGATGTCGCCGGTCTGTCCGCCGATCTGGCGGATCGCGAGCCGTGCCAGCATCAGGCCCGCGAGCGACAGCAGGATCAGGCTCACGAGCGCCTTGGCCGGCCCGAGCGCGAGGGCGAGGGCGAGAGTTCCAAGCGCGAAGGCAATAGCAACGCTGCGGCCTGGCGGCACGCCGGCGCTCGCCGACAATCCATCCGGCCGCGCCGGCGGCACCAGCGACATGAAGGCCGGTACGCCCGCGCGCGCGCCGACGTGCGCGGCGCACAGTGCGAGCGTGACCGCCCATGGACTGGCGATCGCAGCAAGTGCGCTCCAGCGCAGGCCGAACGACAGGATCAGCACGCAAACACCGTAAGTGCCGATCCGGCTGTCGCGCATGATTTCGAGCTTGCGTTCGCGCGTGCGGCCGCCGCCGAGCCCGTCGGCGCTATCGGCAAGGCCGTCCTCATGCAGCGCGCCGGTGATGGCGGCCGTCGTCGCGAGCGCGAGCAGGGCGGCGAGGTTCGGCGTCAGCCCGACGCGAATGGCGACCTTGTAGACGAATGCACCGGCAAGGCCGACCAGAAGTCCCGCAACAGGAAGCGCCCAGGTCGCGCGCGCGACGTCGCCGTCGGCCGCGGGTTTCGACGACGCGACGGGCAGAATCGTGATGAACGACGCCGCCATCCGGAGGTCGGCAACGATGTCTTTGAAGAGTTCGGCGCGCGGCATCATTTCAGTTTCATCGGCAGGCCTGCGACCACGAATTCGACCTCGTCGGCGGCGGCCGCGATCATCTGGTTCATGGTTCCGGCGGCGTCGCGATAGCGGCGCGCCAGCGCGTTGTCGGGCACGACGCCGAGGCCGACCTCGTTGGTGACGAACACGACTGGGCTTTTCAGGCGGGGCAGGGCAGCGGCTAGCTCGCTGACCTCGTGCTCCCAGTCGCGCTCCGCATGCATCAAGTTCGAGAGCCACAGCGTCAGGCAATCCACCAGCCTTGCGCCGCCGCCGTCGCTTGCGACCAGCGCGGAGACGAGATCGAGCGGCACCTCGCGCTCGAGCCAGTCGGTTCCGCGACGCGCGCGATGTTGGGCGATGCGTGCCTCCATCTCGGCATCGAGCGCCTCGGCCGTCGCGACATAGACGGGTTGCCCGGGAAAGCCACGCGTGCGCGTTTCCGCACGCTTGCTCTTGCCCGATCGCGCTCCGCCTGTGATCAAGATGACGGCCATCAAAGTCTCCTATGGGCCTGACTAATCACCAATCGCGGTCAAAGACAAAGCCGAAATCAGCCGTCGAGGGGCTTGCGCTCGCCGCCTGCTTTGCGCAACAGGGGCGGGACAGGAGGCTGGTTTGGGCTTTGCGGGCGCGATGGTTGTGGCGATGGCGGTGGATGCCCTCATGGGGTGGCCGTCGTGGCTGTTCGCGCGGATCGGCCATCCCGTGACCTGGCTGGGCCGGTTGATTAGTGCCATCGATACCGCCTGGAATCGCGCGTCCGATCCGCCGGCTCTGCGCCGTGCCGCCGGCGTCGCCGGCGCGCTGGTGGTGATCGCGATCTGCATGGCGATCGGCTGGGCGGTTCAGTCGTTGCTCCCCTCGGGCTGGATGCAGATCGTGCTGATAGGCATTCTGGCCTGGCCGCTGGTCGCGTTGCGCTCGCTGCACGACCATGTCGCCGCGGTCGCGACGCCGTTGCTGGCCGGCGACATCGCCGCGGCCCGCGAGGCGGTCTCGCGCATCGTCGGCCGCGATCCCGCCGCGCTCGATGAAGCCGGCATCGCGCGTGCGGCGATCGAAAGCCTCGCTGAAAACGCATCCGACGGCATCGTTGCGCCGGTGTTTTGGGGGGCGTTGTTCGGCCTGCCCGGCATCCTCGGCTACAAGGCGATCAACACGCTCGATTCCATGATTGGCCATCGCAGTGAACGCCACGAAGCTTTCGGCTGGGCGGCTGCGCGTATCGATGATGTCGCCAATTTCATTCCGGCGCGTCTGACCGGATTCCTGTTCGTTCTGCTGGCGCCGCGCCGTTCGGAGGCGCTGTCCTGCATGACGCGCGATGCGCGCCGTCACCGCTCGCCCAATGCCGGCTGGCCGGAGGCCGCGATGGCCGGCGCTCTCGGCGTGCGGCTCAGTGGTCCCCGCATCTATCACGGCAGCGTGACGAACGAGCCGTGGCTCAACGGGGGCGCGCGCGATCCGTTCGCCGCCGACATCAATATGGGGTTGACGGTCTACCGCCGCGCCATGCTGCTGCTCGCCGGCGTCCTTGCGATCCTCGCCTTCGCGTGAAAGAACGGGGAATGCGCGAGCACGGTGGAAATCTCGATCTGGCCCAGCAGCGTTTTGGCGGGCGCGCGGAGGACTGGATCGACCTGTCGACCGGAATCAACCGGCTGCCATATCCTGTGGGCGAGATCAGTGCGCGCGCCTGGAGCGCGCTGCCGTCGCGCGCCGAGATCGAGGCGCTGCATCAAGCGGCCCGACATGCCTATCGCACCAATGCGCCGATCGTCGCGACGGGCGGCGCGCAGGCTGCCATTCAATTGCTGCCGCGCCTCGCGCCGCCCGGCCGTGCGAGGATTCTTGCGCCAACCTACAATGAGTATTCCGGGGTGCTGTCGGCAGCGGGCTGGGATGTTCAGGACGCTGGCGCGCTCGACGCGCTGGCGGGCGCGGATCTCGCCATCGTCGTCAATCCCAACAATCCCGACGGCCGTCACCACACGCCGCAGGATTTGCTCGCGCTGCTGCCGCACGTCGGCCGTCTCGTCATCGACGAGAGTTTTGTAGACGCTGTTCCGCAGCTTTCACTTGCACCGCAAGCTGATCAGGCGGGATTGCTGATCCTGCGCTCGTTCGGGAAGTTCTATGGTCTTGCCGGCCTGCGGCTGGGATTTGCGCTCGGCAACGCGGCCGATATCGATAGGCTCGCTGCGATGTGCGGCCCTTGGCCGGTCTCAGGCGCGGCGATCACGATCGGCTCCCGTGCCTTGCGTGACGATGCCTGGGGCGAAGCCACGGCCGCGCGACTTGCGCGCGATTGCGTCCGTCTCGACGAGATGGCGCAAGCGCAGGGTTGGAAGCTGATCGGGGGTGTGCCGCTGTTTCGTCTCTACGAAACCCCGGACGGGACTGCCGCGCAAGAGAAGCTGACACGCGGCCAGATATGGTCGCGCGTGTTCGCGCAAGAGCCGACGTGGCTGCGGCTCGGGCTTCCCGGCAGCGAAGCCGAATGGACGCGTCTTGCCGAGGCCCTAGTGCGCTAACGCGAGCAGGCCGTCGACGTCGAGATGCTTCTCGATGTGATCGGCGAGCGCATCGAGCGCGCCCTCGACCCGTGCATGATAGGGCTCGTTGCCCACGGGAATGTCAAGCTTGGCCAGATACGCCCTGCGAAATTCATCCGATGTGAACAGGCCGTGAAGGTAGCTGCCTTGCACCCGGCCGTCACTGGAGACAGCGCCTTCCGGCTCGCCGTTCAGCTTTGAGAATGGCCGCGCGCGATCCGGCCCGTCGGTGCGGCCGATATGGATCTCGTAGGCCTCGATCGGCTGATCCGTGGCGGCATGCACGGCCGCGACGCGCGTCAGCGTCTTCTGCGGGCTCATCACCGTCTCGACATCCAGCAGCCCGAGGCCTGGCGTATCGCCCGCCGGCCCCTCGATCCCTTCGGGATCGGCGACATTGCGACCGAGCATCTGATAGCCGCCGCACAGGCCGAGCACATGGCCGCCCCTGCGATGATGTGCGAGCAGGTCGATATCCCAGCCCTGCGCGCGCATAAAGGCGAGATCGCCGCGAGTGGACTTCGAGCCGGGGATGATGACGAGCCTGACATCGCCGGGAATGACTTCACCCGGGCGGACCATCACGAGATCGACGCCGGGTTCGAGTTTCAGCGGATCGAGATCGTCGAAATTGGCGATGCGTGACAGCGCGAGGCAGGCGATCTTGCGCTGGCCCGGCTTGCGTGCATCGCTCAGGCCCAGCGCGTCTTCGGCCGGCAGCTCGCCGGCGCGGGTAAACCACGGCAGTACACCGAGGCCGCGCCATGCGGTCTTGTCCGCGATCAGCCTGTAGCCGTCGTCGAACAGGGTGGGATCGCCGCGGAACTTGTTGATGACAAAGCCCTGGATCATCGCGGCATCATCGGGGTCGATCACCGTCTTGATGCCGACCAGCTGCGCGATGACGCCACCACGGTCGATGTCGCCGACCAGCACGACCGGCACGTCGGCCTTGCGCGCAAAGCCCATATTGGCGATGTCGGCCTTGCGCAGATTGACTTCGGCCGGGCTGCCCGCGCCTTCGACCAGCACAAGGTCGGCGCGGCCCTTCAGCCGTTCGAAACTTTCCAGCACCGCGCCCATCAGCGATGGCTTCATCGCCGCGTATTCACGTGCACGCGCGGTCGCGATCCGCTTTCCGTGCACCACGACCTGCGCGCCGACATCGGTCTCGGGCTTGAGCAGCACCGGGTTCATGTCGGTGTGCGGCTCGACGCCGGCGGCGAGGGCCTGCAAGGCCTGTGCGCGGCCGATCTCGCCGCCGTCGACGGTGACGGCTGCGTTGTTCGACATGTTTTGCGGCTTGAAGGGAAGCACGCGCAAACCGCGCCGCGTGAAGGCGCGCGCGAGGCCGGCGACGATGAGCGATTTGCCCACGTCGGAGCCAGCCCCCTGGATCATCAGCGCGCGTGCCATCGCCATCAGAACTCGACGCCGGCCTGCGCCTTGATGCCGGAGCGGAACGGGTGCTTGACCAGCGTCATCTCGGTAACGAGATCGGCGATTTCGATCAGCTCGTCCTTGGCGTTGCGGCCGGTGAGCACGACATGCGTCATCTCCGGCTTGTGCGTCTTCAGGAAGTCGACGACCTCGGCGATGTCGAGATAGTCGTAGCGCAGCGCGATGTTGATTTCGTCGAGCACGACCATGCGCAGATTGGCATCGAGGATCAGCTCCTTGGCCTTCTCCCAGCCGGCGCGCGCGGCGGCGATGTCGCGGGCGCGGTCCTGCGTCTCCCAGGTGAAGCCTTCGCCCATCGCGTGGAACTGGCAGAGATCGCCGAAATGACCGGTGAGCAGGCGCCGCTCGCCGGTATCCCAGGCGCCCTTGATGAACTGCACGACCGCGCAGGGGAAGCCATGGGCGACGCAGCGCACGATCATGCCGAACGCTGAGGACGACTTGCCCTTGCCAGCGCCGGTATGAACGATGATGAGGCCTTTTTCGCCGCTCTTGGTGGCCATGATCTTGTCGCGGGCGACCTTGATCTTCGCCATTTTCGCGGCGTGTTTGGCGTCGGCTTCGTCGCCCGTTTGGGTCTCCGGTTCAGGCGTCATGGGTCCCGGTCCTTCGGCTTGACAAGAGGCGGCCGGGGGCAAATGGTGGCCCGGCGTTGGTTCCTGTCCTATGACAGGCGAAGAGGGAATGCGATAGGGTCCGAATCGGCAAGATTTGGAT
>Ga0065165_1000660_pt1 | contig 49811 bp, 41 predicted proteins | sample AraplaMF_Cvi_mMF_FD_63813 | JGI IMG/M metagenome (GOLD analysis project Ga0065165, IMG submission 63813) | Arabidopsis root microbial communities from the University of North Carolina, USA - plate scrape MF_Cvi_mMF (version 2) (version 3) | ecosystem: Host-associated > Plants > Roots >...
CAGCTCTTCGAAGGCCAGGCGGCAGGCGCGCAGCTTCTCGATGAAGTCCTCGCGCGGCACGGTGACCTTGCCGTCCTGGTGGCCGCACTGCTTGGCGTCAGAGACCTGGTTCTCGATCTGCAGGCAGCAGGCGCCGGCCTTGATCATCTCCTTGGCCAGCAGGTAGGTGGCGTTCTCGTTGCCGAAGCCGGCGTCGATGTCGGCGATGATCGGCACGACGTGGGTCTCGAAGCCGTCGATGGCCTTGATGGCCGCCTGTTCGGCGACGGCGTCGCCCGCTTCGCGGGCCGCGCGCAGGGTTTTGAACAGGTCGTTGATCGCCACCTCGTCGGCCTGGCGCAGCGAGACGTAGATCTCCTCGATCAGGTCGACCACCGAGGTCTTCTCGTGCATCGACTGGTCGGGCAGATGGCCGAAGCGGTTGCGCAGGCCCGCCACCATCCAGCCGGACAGGTAGACATAGGCCCCCTTGGTCGTGCCGCGCAGGCGCTTGACCGACTTGATCATCTGCTGGGCGTGGAAGCCCGACCAGCAGCCCAGCGACTGGGTGAACTTGCCGCTGTCGGCGTCGTACTCGGCCATGTCGGCGCGCATGACGCCGGCCATCTGGCGGGCGATGTCCAGGTGGGTCGAAAAGGTGTTCTGCAGCTTCAGCTGGATGATGTCGTCCACCGCGACGCCGCCCGGCGCCGCGCCGTCGGGATAGCGGGCCAGCAGGGCTTGGCGGTGTTCGGCGTAGGTCTTGCGCAGCGTCATGGCTCTTGTCCCATCGTCGGCTCGGCCGCGGAGGCCGGGCGGAAAAGTTCGTGAGGGGAGCTAGCGTCGCGGCGCGCGGCGCGTCGAACCTATTGAAGGCAATTTGTCATAAATCGACTTTGTAATTCTTGTAAATCCATGACAACGTGACCGAATGGCGACCCACGACAAGAAGCTGTTTCTCGGCGGCCGACTCAAGCGGCTGCGGCGCGACCTGGGCGTCACCCAGAGCCGCATGGCCGAGAACCTGGGCGTCTCGGCCAGCTACCTGAACCTGCTGGAACGCAACCAGCGGCCGGTCACCGCCCAGATCCTGCTGCGCCTGGCCGACGCCTACGACCTGGACCTACGCAGCCTGTCGGCCGACGATCCGGGCGGCGGGGCGGGGCTGGACGAGGTGCTGGCCGACAAGATGTTCGCCGACCTGGGCGTCAGCCGCCACGAGGCGGCCGAGGTCGCCGAGCTGTCGCCGGGCATCGCGGAGGCCATGGCGCGGCTCTATCGCGCCTATCTGGACCGCGGCCGGCTGATCGACCTGGGGGCCTTCGAGCGTCCGGACGGGGCCGCGCCGGTCTCCTCCCACTCGCCCACCGACTGGGTGCGCGACCTGGTGGGCGCCCAGCGCAACCACTTCGCCGAACTGGAGACCGCGGCCGAGCCGATCGTCGCGGCGATGAAGGCCGATCCCCAGGATCTGGGACCCGCCGTCCGCGCCCGGCTGCTGGAGCGCTTCGGCATCCAGGCGCGGGTCATGCCGGTCGAGACCATGACCGGCTCGCTGCGGCGCTACGACCATCACCGCAAGCGGTTGATGCTGTCGGAGACCCTGGCCCCGGCCAGCCGGATCTTCGCCATGTGCTACCAGCTGGGCCTGATGGAGGCGGGCGAGACCCTGTTGGCCCTGACCGACCGTTTCCAGGCCCCCGACCGCGCCACGCGCCAGCTGCTCAAGGTGTTCCTCGACAACTACCTGGCCGCGGCGATCATGACGCCGTACGAGCCGTTCCTGGCGGCCATGGAGGCCAGCGGCTACGACATCGAGCGGGTGCGCGCGCGGTTCGGGATCAGCTACGAGCAGGCCGCCCAGCGCCTGACCACGCTCAGCCGGCCGGGGTCGCGCGGCGTGCCGTTCTTCATGATGCGGCTGGACGCGGCCGGCAACATCTCCAAGCGCTTCGCGGCCGGGCCGTTCCCGTTCTCGCGGTTCGGCGGCGCCTGTCCGCGCTGGAACGTCCACGACAGCTTCAAGACCCCGGGGCGGATCGTCACCCAGGTGATCGAGACCCCGGACCGCGAGCGCTATTTCACCCTGTCGCGCACCGTGCGGCGGGTGTCGGGCCTGCAGGCGGGGCTGGAGGACGAGCTGGTGGTGGGGCTGGGCTGCGAGCTCAAGCACGCCGGCAAGCTGGTCTACGCCCGAGGGCTGGACATCGCCGCGCCGGCGGCGATCGAGATCGGCCCGTCGTGCCGGATCTGCGAGCGGCCGGCCTGTCCGCAACGGGCCGCCGCGCCGATCAATCGGACCCTGTTGGTCGAGGAGGCCAGCAAGGCGGTGTCGCCGTTCCCGTTCGTGGCGTGATGCGCCTCAGGGCTGCTCGGCCAGGCTGAAGATCTGTTCGGCCGGCGTCCACTTCTGGCCCGGCGCGGCCCAGGGCAGGGCCTTCTGCAACTGGCCCATCAGCGCCTCCCAGGCCTGCACGTCAGGATTGTCTGCGTCGGCGGCCGCCTTGGCTTCGGGCGAGAAGTCGGGTCCGGTCTCCATGATCATGAACAGCCGAGGGCCGGTCAGCCAGATCTGCATGTCGAGGATCCCGGCTCGGCGAATCGACTCGGTCACGGCCGAGGGAGGACCGCCCGGCGCGTGCCAGCGGCGGTAGGCCGCGATGGTTTCGGGGTCATCGTGCAGATCCAACGCGAAGCAAAAGCGCGTGGTCATGGGTTTTCCTCCCTGGGGTCCCTTGGCGCGCTCTTTTCATATTTGACGCGCCATATCATATGTGATGATTTCGTTTCAGATAAGCGGGGTCGGGTCAACCGCCCTCCTGGAAGGAACCCCATGGAACAACGTCAATCGGAGCGGACGGCGCTGGCCCCGCTCGTGCTCATCGTCGCCCTGTTCTTTCTGTGGGGCGTCGCCAACAACCTCAACGACGTGCTGATCCCGCACCTGAAGAAGGCCTTCTTCCTGACCGACCTGCAGTCAGGCTTGGTGCAGATGGCCTTCTATCTGGGCTATTTCTTCCTCGCCTTGCCGGCCAGCGCCGTGATGCGCCGCTACGGCTACAAGGCCGCGGTGATCGTCGGTCTGCTGCTGTTCGGCCTGGGCGCCCTGCTGTTCTGGCCCGCCGCCGAGGCGCGGCAGTATTCCTTCTTCCTGGCCGCTCTGTTCGTCCTGGCCTCGGGCCTGGCCTTCCTGGAGACCTCGGCCAATCCCTTGATCACCGTGCTGGGCGACCCGGCCAGGGCCGAGCAGCGCCTCAACTTCGCCCAGGCCTTCAATCCGCTGGGCTCGATCACCGCCGTGGTGGTCGGCCGGCAGTTCATCCTGTCGGGCGTGGAGCCGACCAAGGCCGAGTTCGCCGCCATGACCCCGGCCCAGCTGAACGCCTTCCAGACCGCCGAGGCCCATTCGACCCAGGTTCCGTACCTGATCATCGCCGCCGTGGTGCTGGCCTGGGCGCTGTTGGTGGCGCTGACCAAGTTCCCCCATCAGGCGGGGCGGCCCGATCCCGGCGAGGACGAGGCCGGCCTGCCCGCCGCCCAGGCGATCCCGGCCCTGCTGGCGCGGCCCCGGTTCGTGTTCGGCGTGGCCGCCCAGTTCTTCTATGTCGGCGCCCAGGTCGGGGTCTGGAGCTTCATGATCCGCTACGCCCAGCACGAGGTGCCGGGAATGGGCGAGAAGGCGGCGGCGGCCTATCTGTCGTGGTCGCTGGTCGGCTTCATGGCCGGACGCTTCATCGGCACGGCCGCCATGAACCGCCTGAGCCCCTCGCTGCTGATGGGCCTGTTCGCGGCGGTCAATGTCGGCCTGACCCTGGTGGCGGCCCTGGTGGGCGGCAAGGTCGGGCTCTACGCCTTGGCCTCGACCAGCTTCTTCATGTCGATCATGTTCCCGACCATCTTCGCCGGCTCGCTGAAGGGCCTGGGACCGCTGACCAAGACCGGCTCGTCGTTCCTGGTGATGAGCATTATCGGCGGGGCCGTGCTGACCACTTTGATGGGAGCTGTCTCGGACGTCAGCGCCATCAACATGGCCATTCTGGTGCCCTGCGCCTGTTTCGCGGTGGTCGGGCTGTTCGGCTTCACCGCCGGCCGCGCCACCCGCGAAGACCTAAAGGCCGCCCCGGCCGGAGCTCACTGATGATGATGGACACCCTGGTCTGCGCCGCGCCCGGCCAACTGGTTCTCGAACGCCGCCCGATCCCCGAGCGGGCGGACGACGAGGTGCTGATCCGCGTGCGCCGGGTCGGGGTGTGCGGCACCGACATGCACATCTATCGCGGCACCCAGCCGTTCCTGGCCTATCCGCGCGTGATGGGCCACGAACTGGCCGGCGAGGTGGCCCAGGCGCCGATGGGCAGCGACCTGGCCCCGGGCGATCCGGTCTATGTGATGCCCTACATGTCCTGCGGAACCTGCGCGGCCTGCCGCAAGGCCAAGCCCAACTGCTGCATGAACATCCAGGTGCTGGGCGTGCACCGCGACGGCGGCATGGCGGAGTATCTGGCCGTGCCCCAGGGCTTCGTCCGCAAGGCCGACGGGATCAGCCTGGACGAGGCGGCGATGATCGAGTTCCTGGCCATCGGCGCCCACGCCGTCCGCCGGGCCGCCATAACGCCGGGCCAGTCGGTGCTGGTGGTCGGCGCCGGACCGATCGGCATCGCCGCGGCGCTGTTCGCCAAGCTCCAGGGCGGGATCGTCACCGCGCTGGACGGCCGCCAGGACCGCCTGGACTTCTGTCGCGACCACCTGGGCGCGGACCATGTCGCGGCCCTGGGCGAGGGCACGCGGCAGGCCTTGTCCGACATCACGGACGGCGACTTCTTCGACGTGGTCTTCGACGCCACCGGCAACCCCAAGGCTATGGAGGCCGGCTTCGCCTATGTGGGCCACGGCGGCACCTATGTGCTGATCTCGGTGGTCGGGGCGGACATCACCTTCTCGGATCCGGAGTTCCACAAGCGCGAGACGACCCTGCTGGGCAGCCGCAACGCCACGCCGGAAGACTTCGACGCCGTCGTCGAGGCGATGAAGGCTGGCAAGGTGCCCACCAAGGCCCTGAACACCCACGCCGCCACCCTGGCGGAAGTCGCCCAGGCCCTGCCGGGCTGGATGGAGCCGCAGGCGGGGGTGATCAAGGCGATCGTGTCGTGCTGATCGACGCCCACCAGCACTTCTGGCGGGTGGGCGAGAACGGCTTTTCCTGGCCGACGCCGGACCTGGCGGCCATCCACCGCGATTTCGGCCCCGCCGACCTCGCGGCGGTCGCGGCGCCCTTCGGCCTGACGGGCTGTGTGCTGGTGCAGTCCCAGCCGGACGACCGTGACACCGACTGGCTGCTGGCGGTCGCCGCCGACGAGCCGCTGGTGCTGGCCGTGGTGGGCTGGGCCGATCTCGCCGCCCCCGACGCCCCGGCCCGGATCGCCGATCTGAGCCGCAATCCCAAGCTCCGCGGCCTGCGGCCGATGCTGCAGAGCCTCGAAGACGACGCCTGGATCGCCGCCCCGGGCCTGGAGCCGGCGCTGGACGCCATGGTCGCCCACGGCCTGTCCCTGGACGCCCTGGTCCTGACCCGCCACCTGCCGCACCTGCTGGCCCTGGCGCGCCGCCGGCCGGACCTGGCCATCGTCATCGACCACGGCGCCAAGCCGCCGATCGCCGCCGGCGATCATGACGGCGCCTGGGCGCGCGGGATCGACGCCCTGGCGGCGCTGCCCCAGGTGTTCTGCAAGCTGTCGGGCCTGCTGACCGAAGCCGCGCCGGGGCAGGGGAGCGAAGCGCTTTCGCCCTATGTCGCCCGTCTGGTGGCGGCCTTCGGTCCCGAACGCCTGATGTGGGGCAGCGACTGGCCGGTGCTGAACCTGGCGGGCGACTATGGCGGTTGGCTGCCCCTGGCCAGGAACCTCAGCGGGCTGAGCGATCCGGCCGACCAGGCGGCCCTGTTCGGCGAGACATGCCGCCGCTTCTATCGGATATAGGGCCATGATCGAGCCCGAGGAAATCTCCGCCAAATACCGCGCCCCGGCCCTCGAAAAGGGCCTGGATGTGCTGGAACTGCTGGCCGCGCGCGGCGCGCCCATGGGCATGGTCCAGATCGCCGCGGCGCTGAACCGTTCGGTCAGCGAGCTGTTCCGGATGGTCCAGGTCCTGGAGCACCGGGGCTATGTGGCCAACACCCCGGAGGGCGACGGCCTGGTGTTGACCAACAAGCTGTTCTCGCTGGGCATGACCCGGGCGCCGGCCAGGAGCGTGCTGGAGGCGGCCCTGCCCGTGATGCGGCGCCTGACCGAGGTGATCGGCCAGTCGTGCCACCTGGCGGTGGCCAGCGCCGGCGAGATGGTGGTGGTGGCCAGGATCGAGGCCCCGGGCAACCAGGGCTTCTCGGTGCGCGTCGGCTATCATCGGGCCATCGTCGAGGCGACCTCGGGCCTGGTGCTCTACGCCTTCCAGCCTGAAACCGTTCGCGCCGAGTGGCGCGCCCGCCTCGAACCCACCGTCGCGCCGAGCGTCTGGGCCAAGTTCGAGGCCGGGGCCGACCAGGCCCGGGTCGACCGGTACGTCCAGGCGCCCAGCGGCGTGACCCGGCTGGTGGTCGACCTCTCGGCGCCGATCTTCGGGCCGGACGGCGTCGCCGCGGCCCTGACCTCACCGTATGTCGAAACGCCCACGGCCATTCCCGTGCCCGACACGATCGCCGCCCTGCGGGCGGCGGCCGACGAGATTTCCGCGGAACTTGGAGGCCAATTCCAGTGACCCTTACCGACGCCGCTCAGGCGTCTCCTCGCGACCGGGCGGAGCGCCGCGGCCGATTGAACCTGCCGCCGCTGGGCTTCGGGGCCGCGGCGGTGGGCAACCTCTACGCCGCCATGAGCGACGCGGCCGCGCGCGAGACGATCGACGCGGCCCTGGCCGCCGGCCTCGCCTATTTCGACACGGCGCCGCACTACGGCTTCGGCCTCAGCGAGACCCGTCTGGGCGCGGCTCTGCCGGCGAACGTCAAGATCTCCACCAAGGTGGGCCGGCTGCTGCGCCCGGCGCCGGAAGCGGACCCGGCGGCCGAACGCCACGGCTTCGTCGGCGCCGCGCCGTTCGAGCCGGTGTTCGACTACTCCTACGACGGCGTCATGCGCTCGTTCGAAGCCAGCCTGGACCGCCTGGGACGCGACTATGTCGATGTGCTGCTGGCCCACGATCTGGGGGCGGTGACCCACGGCGCCGACGACGCCGCGCGGCGGCGCGAATTCTTCGAGGGCGGCTACAAGGCGATGCGCGGTCTGCGCGACGGCGGCGCCGTCGGCGCCATCGGCCTGGGCGTCAACGAGTGGGAGATCTGCGACGCGGCGCTGGACGAGGGCGACTTCGACGTCTTCCTGCTGGCCGGCCGCTACACCCTGCTGGAGCAGACGGCGCTGGACCGCTTCCTGCCGCGCTGCGCGGCCCGCGACGTGTCGATCATCGTGGGCGGCCCGTTCAATTCGGGGGTCCTGGTCGAGGGCGTCAAGCCCGGCGCCCACTACAATTACGGCCCGGCCTCGGCCGAGATCCTTGATCGCGTCCACCGGCTGGAGGCGGTCTGCCTGGCGCACGCCACGCCGCTGGCCGCCGCCGCCCTGCAATTCCCGCTGGCCCACTCGCAGGTCGTCAGCGTCATTCCCGGCATGTCCAGCCCCGCCCAGGTGCGCCAGGCCCTGGTGTGGGCGGCGCACCCCATTCCCGACGCGCTGTGGGACGATCTTCGCGCCGAGGACCTGCTGCACACGGACGCGCCGACGCCCAGGACGACCCGATGAGCGCGATCCTGCTGCATCCCGACGACAACGTGCTGGTGCTCAGCGCCCCCGTGCACGCCGGCCAGGCCGTGACGATCGACGGCCAGGCCGTGACGGTCATCTCGGACGTCGCTGTCGGCCACAAGCTGGCCCGCCACGCCCTCGCGGTCGGCGACAAGGTGCTCAAGTACGGCGCGCCGATCGGCTCGATCACCGCTCCGGTCGCCGCTGGCGGCCACGTCCATCTGCACAATATGAGGAGCGACTACATCGCCAGCCACACCCGGCAGGCGACGGGCGCGAAGGGATCATGACCATGTCGCACGCGCTGAGCGGCTATTTGCGGGCCGACGGCCGCAAGGGGATCCGCAACGTCGTGGCCGTCGCCTATCTGGTCGAGTGCGCCCACCACGTCGCCCGGGCGATCGTGACCCGGAGCGACGACACCGAGGTCCACCTGATCGGCTTTCCAGGCTGCTATCCCAACGCCTACGCGCTGAAGGTCATGCAGGCGATCACGACCCACCCGAACGTCGGCGGCGTGCTGCTGGTCTCGCTGGGCTGCGAGAGCTTCAACCGCGAACAGCTGCGCGCGACCATCGAGGCCAGCGGGCGGCCGGTCGAGACCCTGGTTATCCAGGAGAACGGCGGCACCGCCAGCACGATCGCCAAGGGGCTGGAGGCGGTCGCCCGCCTGCGGACCGTCGCCGGCCAGACGCCGCGGGCGCCCATGGCGATCTCCGAGCTGGTGATCGGCACCATCTGCGGCGGCTCGGACGGCACCAGCGGCATCACCGCCAACCCGGCTGTCGGGCGGGTGTTCGACCGCCTGGGCGCCGCGGGCGCGGCCTGCGTCTTCGAGGAAACGGGCGAACTGGTCGGCTGCGAGACGATCATGGCCAGCCGGGCGATCACGCCGGAGCTGGGCCTGGAGCTGGAGCGCAGCGTCCAGAAGGCCGAGGCCTACTACACCGTCATGGGCTACGGCAGCTTCGCGCCGGGCAACGCCGAGGGCGGGCTGACCACCCAGGAAGAAAAGTCGATGGGGGCCTATTCCAAGTCCGGCTCGGCGCCCATCGTCGGCATCCTCAAGCCCGGCGACCTGCCGCCCAGCGGCGGGCTCTACCTACTGGACGTGGTGCCGGACGGCGAGGTGCGGTTCGGTTTTCCCAACATCTCCGACAACGCCGAGATCGTCGAGCTGATCGCCTGCGGCGCCCACATCACCCTGTTCACCACCGGGCGCGGCTCGGTGGTCGGCTCGGCGATCTCGCCGGTCATCAAGATCTGCGCCAATCCCGAGACCTATCGCAAGCTGAGCGGCGACATGGACGTCGACGCCGGCCGCATCATGGAAGGGCGTGGGACCCTGGACGAGGTCGGGGCCGAGATCCACGACCTGGTCCTGGCCGTGGCGGGCGGCCAGCGCACGGTCTCCGAGGCCCTGGGCCACCAGGAGTTCATCCTCACCTACAAGGCCTTCGACCCGATCGGTCCGGCCTGCCTTCCGCTTCGGCGGGCCAGTTAGAGAGTAATCGAGATGGGAAGACTTTCCGGCAAAACCGCCCTGGTTACGGCGGCGGCGCAGGGCATCGGCAAGGCCAGCGCCGAGCTGTTCGCCCGCGAAGGCGCGCGGGTGATCGCCACCGACGTCAACGAGGCCCTGCTGGCCCAGGTGGAGGGTTGCGAGACCCGCCGCCTGGACGTGCTGGACCCGAAGGCCATCACCGACCTCGCCGCCGAACTGGGTCCGCTCGACGTGCTGTTCAACTGCGCCGGCTTCGTGCATTCGGGCACCATCCTCGACTGCGACGAGGCGGCCTGGGCGTTCTCCAACGACCTGAACGTCAACGCCATGTATCGGATGATCCGCGCCTTCCTGCCGGCCATGCTGGAGAACGGCGGCGGGTCGATCGTCAACATGTCGTCGGTGGCCAGCTCGATCAAAGGCGTGCCCGGCCGCTTCGCCTACGGGGCGACCAAGGCCGCGGTGATCGGCCTGACCAAGGCCGTGGCCGCCGACTTCGTGGGGCGGGGCGTGCGCTGCAACGCCATCTGCCCGGGCACGGTCGAGACGCCGTCGCTGAACCAGCGCCTGGCCGACACCGGCGACTACGAGGCCGCCCGACAAGCCTTCACCGCGCGCCAGCCGATGGGGCGCCTGGGCAAGCCCGAGGAACTGGCGCAACTGGCTCTGTACCTGGCCAGCGACGAGTCGGCGTTCACCACCGGCCAGATCCACATCATCGACGGCGGCTGGATCAACTGAAGCGCCACCGCAAGCGGCGCCATCCGTTAACCGTGTCGCGCTAAGGTCGCGCCATGCGATCAGATGTCGAATACGGATCACGCGGTCTCGATCAGCGGGCCCACCCCCGCACGCCAACCCGGCGCAAGGCCTATCTGGTCGACGGCCGCAAGGCCTGGAAGTGCTCGCTGATCGACATCGCCGACGGCGGGGCCCGGATCTCGCTGGCCGACATGGGCCTGCCCGAGGAAGGGATCTTCCTGGTGGATTCGATCGCCAAGCGGATCCACCTGACGCGCGTGGTCTGGCGGTCCCAGAAGGAAGCCGGCCTGCAGTTCATCGAGAGCGAGGCGCTGGACGGGCCGGCCGGCGGCAAGGAAGGCGCGGTGACCATCGCCACGCGCTTCGCCTGGCGGCTGAACGGCGCCTAGCCGTCGGCGCGATCGCCGAGGCCGTCCATTGGCGGCGAAGATGCGGCGCGGCAGGTTTCGACCTTGAAATGCGCCGGCAACGTGGCCGGGCAACTAAGGCTGCGAGCAACCGCGAATGCGGCTTCGGGCATCCGTTTCGCCATCGTGGCGTTTGATGCTTCGGACACGGCAGCGTTTGTCCGCTCTCCTAGCCCTGCGCGCCCGAGACCTCGATGACCGAACCCCGCCGACCGATCCGCCCTGTCAGCCGCAAGGCGCAAATCATCGGCGGCGCGATCGCCTTGGCGGTCCTGGCCGGCGTGGTGTGGCTGGCCTGGAGCCTGATGCACGCGCCCAAGGGCGAGGGCGGCGGGGCGGGCGGCCCTGGCGGAGGCTTCGGCGGCGGTTTCGGCGGGGGGCGGCGTGGCGGTCCGGCCAGCACCGTGGCGATCGCGACCGCGACCCAGGCCGACCTGCCGGTGGTGATCGAGGCCCTGGGCACGGTGACCCCGGCGGCGACGGTCACCGTCCGGCCGCAGGTGGCGGGCGTGATCACCCAGGTCCTGTTCAAGGAAGGCCAGATGGTCCGGGCCGGCCAGCCGCTGGTGCAGATCGATCCGCGCCAGTTTCAGATGAACCTGATGCAGGCCCAGGGCAATCTGACCCGCGACGAGGCCCAGCTGGCCAGCGCCCAGGTCACCCTGGCGCGCTACCAGACGCTGCTGGCCCAGGACTCCATCGCCCGTCAGGACGTCGACACCCAGGCCGCGACCGTCAAGCAGCTGCAGGGCACGGTGATGGCCGACAGAGCCGCCGTCGGCACCGCTCGTCTGAACGTCGGCTACGCCCGCATCGTCGCCCCGGTCAGCGGCCGGGTCGGCCTGCGGGTCGTCGACGTCGGCAACTATGTCGGCGCGGGCGACGCCAGCGGGGTGGCGGTGATCACCACCGTCTCGCCGATCGACGTCGAGTTCACGGTCCCGCAGGACGACGTGCCGCGCATCGGCGCGCGGGCTGACAGCGGCGCGACGCTGCCGGTCATCGCCCTGGACCGCACGCGGACCACGACTCTCGACACGGGAACCTTCTCGACCCTCGACAACGTCGTCGACGTGGGCACCGGCACGGTCAAGGCCAAGGCCCGGTTCCCCAACGCCGGCGGGACCCTGTTCCCCAGCCAGTTCGTCAATATCCGCCTGGAGCTGGACACCATCCGCAACGCGGTGGTCGTGCCGGCCACGGCGTTGCGCCAGAGCACCGACGGCGCCTTCGTCTGGGTGCTGGGCGAGGGCCAGACGGTGCACAAGCGCAAGGTCGTCGCCGGCCCCTCGACCACATCGCAGGTGTCGCTGACCAGCGGATTGCAGGTCGGCGAGAAGGTGATCACCGAGGGCGGCGACCGCCTGCGCGAGGGCGGCAAGGTCCAGCTGCCGGGCCAGGCCGCCGGCCATGGCGGGCAGGGCAAGGGCAAGTGGGCCGGCAAGCGGGGCGAGGGCGGCCAGGGGCAGGGCGGCGAGCATCGCCGCCGCCGTCAGCAACAGGCGCAATAGGCCGGCGCATGAACCCCTCGCGCCCCTTCATCCAGCGGCCGGTCGCCACGGCGCTGTTCATGGCGGCCATCGTCCTGGCCGGTCTGGTCGGCTTCCGGCTGCTGCCACTGTCGGCCCTGCCGCAAGTCGACTATCCGACGATCCAGATCCAGACCCTCTATCCCGGGGCCAGCCCCGAGGTGATGAGCCAGACCGTCACCGCGCCGCTGGAGCGCCAGCTGGGCGAGATGGCGGGCCTGGCGCGGATGAGCTCGGTCAGCACGGCCGGGGCCTCGGTCATCACCCTGCAGTTCAATCTGGGCGAAGGGCTCGACGTCGCCGAGCAGGAGGTGCAGGCGGCGATCAACGGGGCCAACAGCCTGCTGCCGGCCGATCTGCCGGCCCCGCCGGTCTACGCCAAGGTCAATCCGGCCGACGCCCCGGTCCTGACCCTGGCGGTGACCTCCGACACCCTGCCGCTGACCGAGGTGCAGAACCTGGTCAACACCCGCCTGGCTCAGAAGGTCAGCCAGGTGTCAGGCGTGGGCCTGGTCACCCTCAGCGGTGGCCAGCGCCCGGCCATCCGCATCCAGGCCGACACCCAGGCCATGGCCAGCTACGGCGTCACCCTGGCCAATGTGCAGAGCGCGATCAGCAGCGCCAACGCCAACAGCGCCAAGGGCAGCTTCGACGGGCCCACCCGCGCCTACACGATCAACGCCAACGACCAGCTGCTGACCGTCGCCGACTATTCGAACCTGATCGTCGCCTACAAGGACAACGCCCCGATCCGCTTGCGCGACATCGCCCAGGTGGTGCAGAGCGCCGAGAACACCCGCCTTGGAGCATGGGCCAACGAGACCCCGGCGATCATCGTCAACGTCCAGCGCCAGCCCGGCGCCAACGTCATCAAGACCGTCGACGCCATCAAGGCCAAGCTGCCGGAGCTGGAGGCGGGCCTGCCGGCCAGCCTGGAAGTCAAGGTGCTGGCTGACCGCACCACCGGCATCCGCGGCTCGGTCCACCACGTGGAGATGGAACTGCTGCTGGCCGTGGTGATGGTCGTGGTGGTGATCTTCTTCTTCCTGCACAGCCTGCGCGCCACCCTGATCGCCGGCCTGGCCGTGCCGATCTCGCTGATCGGCTCGTGCGGGGTGATGTATCTGCTAGGCTTCTCGCTGAACAACCTCAGCCTGATGGCTCTGACCATCGCCACCGGCTTCGTGGTCGACGACGCCATCGTCATGATCGAGAACATCAGCCGGCACCTGGAGAAGGGCGTCAAGCCGATGGCGGCGGCCCTGCAGGGCGCGCGCGAGATCGGCTTCACGATCATCTCGCTGACCGTGTCGCTGATCGCGGTGCTGATTCCGCTGCTGTTCATGGGCGACGTGGTGGGGCGGCTGTTCCGCGAGTTCGCCATCACCCTGGCGATCACCATCCTGATCTCGGCGGTGGTCTCCCTGACCCTGACCCCGATGCTGTCGGCCCGCTGGCTGAAGCCGGCCGGCGAAGAGCACCAGGGCCGGATCGCCCGGAAGTCCCAGGCGGTGTTCGAACGGGTCGAGCGCCAGTACGAAAAGGGCCTGGCCTGGGTGCTGGAGCGCCAGAAGGCCACCCTGGTCGTCGCCGTGGCCACCTTCGCCCTGACCGCCTTCCTCTACCTGGTCATCCCCAAGGGCCTGTTCCCGACCCAGGACACCGGCCAGCTGCAGGCCCGCACCGAGGTCGAGCAGTCGGTGTCGTACGACCGCATGGCCGGACTGCAGCAGCAAGCGGCCAGGGCCATCCTCGACGACCCGGCGGTGGAGAGCCTCAGCTCGTTCATCGGCGTCGACGGCGCCAACAACGCCATGCTCCACACCGGCCAGATGCTGATCAACCTGAGGGCCGATCGCAAAGGCTCGCAGGAGAAGATCATGCAGCGACTGCGCGACCGCGCGGCCGCTGTGCCGGGCGTACACCTCTATCTGCAGCCCACCCAGGACCTGACCATCGACGCCGAGACCGGCCCGACCCTCTACCGCCTGTCGCTGGAAAGCTCGGACACCGCCACGGTCAAGGAATGGGCTGGCAAGCTGGCCGAGCGGCTGGCCAGCGTGAAGTCGGTGCGCAACGTCTATAGCGACGCCAGCGCCACCGGGGCGGCGGCCTATGTCGACATCGACCGCGACACCGCCGCGCGGCTTTCCATCACGGCGTCGGATATCGACGACGCCCTCTACAGCGCCTTCGGCCAGCGGATCGTCTCGACCATCTTCACCGAGACCAACCAGTACCGGGTGATCCTGGAGGCCAAGCCCGGCCTGCTGACCGCGCCGCAGTCGCTGGGCCTGCTGAACCTGAAGACCGGGGGCGGCAGCCCCACGCCGCTGTCGGCGATCTCGACCATCAAGGAGCAGACCGCCCCGCTGCAGGTGACCCACGTCGCCCAGTTCCCGGCCACCACGATCGGCTTCGACACCGCGCCGGGCGTCTCGCTGGGCAAGGCGGTCGACGACATCCGCGCGGCGATGAAGGACATCGGCATGCCGACGGCGGTCACCCATACCTTCCTGGGGGCGGCCGGGGCCTACGAGAACTCGCTCAGCAACCAGCTGTGGCTGATCCTGGCGGCGGTGGTCTGCGTCTACATCGTGCTGGGCGTGCTCTACGAGAGCTACATCCACCCGCTGACCATCCTGTCGACCCTGCCGTCGGCGGGGGTGGGGGCGCTGCTGGCCCTGTGGATCACCGGCAACGACCTGGGCGTGATCGGCATCATCGGCATCATCCTGCTGATCGGCATCGTCAAGAAGAACGCGATCATGATGATCGACTTCGCGATCGACGCGCAGCGCAACCAGGGCAAGAGCCCGCGCGACGCCATCTTCCAGGCCGCCATCCTGCGCTTCCGCCCGATCCTGATGACGACCCTGGCGGCCCTGTTCGCGGCCGTCCCGCTGATGCTGAGCTTCGGCGAGGGCGGCGAGCTGCGCCGGCCGCTGGGCATCGCCATCTTCGGCGGCCTGCTGGTCAGCCAGCTGCTGACCATGTTCACCACCCCGGTGATCTACCTGGCCTTCGACCGCTTCGCGCCGGCCGACAAGGGCCTGCGCCGCGAGCATGACGACCACGTCGCGCTAGACCGCCTGGAACCGGATCCGATCCCGGGAGCGCCGTCGTGAACCTGTCGGCGCCCTTCATCAGGCGGCCGGTCGCCACGGTCCTGTTGACCATCGGCCTGGCCCTGGCCGGGATCACGGCCTTCTTCGTGCTGCCGGTCTCGCCCCTGCCGCAGGTGGACTATCCGACCATCTCGGTCTCGGCCAACCTGTCGGGCGCCAGCCCCGAGACCATGGCCTCCAGCGTCGCCACCCCGCTGGAGCGGCGGCTGGGGGTGATCCCCGGCGTCACCGAGATGACCTCGCAGAGCAACACCGGCTCGGCCCGGGTGACCCTGCAGTTCGATCTCAACCGCAACATCGACGGCGCGGCGCGCGAAGTGCAGGCGGCCATCAACGCCGCCCGTTCGGACCTGCCGGCCACGCTGCGCAGCAATCCCAGCTACCGCAAGCAGAACCCGTCCGACGCGCCGGTGATCATCCTGGCCCTGACCAGCGACACCAAGACCCCGGGCCAGATCTACGACGCGGTGTCCAACATCGTGGCCCAGCGCCTGTCGCAGGTGACCGGGGTGGGCGACGTCGAGATCGGCGGCGGTTCGTTGCCGGCCGTTCGCGTGTCGGCCAATCCGTTCCTGCTCAACAAGTACGGCGTCTCGCTCGAGGACGTCCGCGCCGCCGTCCAGTCGACCAACGCCAACCGGCCCAAGGGCCAGGTCGAGGGCGCCGGCCAGCGCTTCCAGATCTACACCAGCCCCGGCGGGCGCAAGGCGGCCGACTACGCCGGCCTGGTGGTGGCCTGGCGCGGCGACGCGCCGGTGCGGCTGATGGACGTGGCCGAGGTCACCGACAGCGTCGCCGACACCCGGACCCTGGGCCTGTTCAACGGCAAGCCGGCGATCATCATCCTGGTCACCCGCCAGCCGGGAGCCAACATCATCCAGACGGTCGACAGCGTCCGCGCCACCCTGCCGGAGCTGCGCGCCCAGCTGCCCGGCGACATCAACGTGGCGGTGGCCAGCGACAGCACCAACTCGATCCGCGCCTCGCTGCACGAGATCGAGGTCACCCTGCTGATCTCGATCGTGCTGGTGGTGCTGGTGGTCAGCGCCTTCCTGCGCAGCGCCCGGGCCACCTTCATCCCGGCGGCGGCGACCATCGTCTCGCTGCTGGGCACGTTCGGGGTGATGTACCTGCTGGGTTTCTCGCTGAACAACCTCAGCCTGATGGCCATCACCGTGGCCACCGGCTTCGTGGTCGACGACGCCATCGTGGTGCTGGAAAACACCGCCCGCCACATCGAGAAGGGCATGGACCGCTTCCAGGCGGCCCTGCTGGGCGCGCGCGAAGTCGGGTTCACGGTGCTGTCGATCAGCATCTCGCTGGTGGCGGTGTTCATCCCGCTGCTGTTCATGGGCGGCCAGGTGGGACGGCTGTTTCGCGAATTCGCCGTCACCCTGTCGGCGGCGGTGATGATCTCGCTGGTCATCTCGCTGACCACCACGCCGATGATGTGCGCCTATCTGCTGTGGCCGCCCAAGGCGGGTCGGGAGCCGGGGCGGATCGCCCGCTGGTTCGAGGCCGGCTTCGACCGCATCCACCGCACCTATGAATACAGCCTCGACTGGGCCCTGGCCGCCAAGCCCTTGGTGCTGCTGATCCTGGTTGTGGTGATCGCCATGACCGCCTGGCTGTACGTCGCCGTGCCCAAGGGCTTCTTCCCTCAGCAGGACAGCGGCCAGATCCAGGCCGGATTGCGCGCCGACCAGAGCGTGTCGTTCCACGTCATGCAGGCCAAGCTGCGCCAGGTGGTCGACATCATCCGCAAGGACCCCGCGGTCGACACCGTGGTCGGCTTCACCGGCGGCGCCCGGGCCGGCGGCGGTTTCATGTTCGTCAATCTCAAGCCGCTGGGCGACGGGCCCGACGACCGCAAGGAGAAGGGCTCGGCGGTGATCAACCGCCTGCGGCCGCAACTGCAGCGGGTCACCGGCATCAGCGTCTTCCTCAACCCCGTCCAGGACGTGCGGATGGGCGGGCGGCAGAGCAATTCGACCTACCAGTACACCCTGACCAGCGACTCCAGCGACGCCCTGAAGGCCTGGGCCCCCAAGCTGGCCGAGGCGATGAAGGCCAGGTCCGACGTGATGACCGACGTCGACAGCGACCAGTCCGAGAACGGGGTCGAGACCTTCGTCACCATCGACCGCGACAGCGCCTCGCGCATGGGGGTCACGCCGCGCGCGGTCGACAACGCGCTGTACGACGCCTTCGGCCAGCGCCAGGTCGCCACGATCTACGAGGACATCAACCAGTACGCCGTGATCCTGGAATGGGACCGCCGGTTCTCGCAAGGGCCCGAAGCGCTGAACGACGTCTATGTACCGACCAGCGCCGGCGGCGCGGCGGCGGCGAGGTCCACCAGCGGCGCGGCCGTCAATCCGGCGCTGCGCGACGCCTCGACCGGCTCGGCCCTGAACACGGCCCAGACGCCGATGGCGCCGCTGACCGCGATCTCCAGCGTCGCCCAGGCCGCCACCCCGACCTCGATCAACCACCAGAACGGCGAGCTGGCCACCACCATCTCGTTCAACCTGGCGGACGGGGTCTCGCTCAGCGACGCCCAGGCCGCCATCAAGCAGGCCGAGGCCGACATCGCCCTGCCGACCAATGTCCGCGGCAGCTTCCAGGGCAGCGCCCGCGGCGCCCAGGACCAGAACCGGCAGCAGCCGTTCCTGGTCGCCGCCGCCATCGTGGCGATCTACATCGTGCTGGGCATCCTCTACGAGAGCTACGTCCACCCGCTGACCGTGCTGTCGACCCTGCCGGCCGCCGGGGTGGGGGCGATGCTGGCCCTGCTGATCTTCAAGATGGAGTTCTCGGTGATCGCCCTGATCGGGGTGTTCCTGCTGCTGGGCATCGTCAAGAAGAACGCCATCCTGATCATCGACTTCGCCCTGGAGGCCCAGCGGTCGCGCGGGCTGAGCGCCGTCGAGGCGGTGCGCGAGGCCAGCTTGCTGCGCTTCCGCCCCATCCTGATGACCACCCTGGCCGCCGCCCTGGGGGCCTTGCCCCTGGCCATCGGCTTCGGCGAGGGGGCCGAGCTGCGCCGTCCGCTGGGGATCACCATCATCGGCGGCCTGATCGCCAGCCAGCTGCTGACCCTGATCACCACCCCGGTGGTCTATGTCTATCTCGACCGCCTGCGGGGCAAGAGGCGCGACGAGCGCTACCTGGCCCACATGCCCTCCGCGCCGGAGCCCGTCTGATGCTGTCCCTCAAACCCCTCGCTCTCGCCGGCGCTTCGTTGATCCTGCTGTCGGCCTGCACGGTCGGTCCGGCCTACGAGAAGCCCAACGTCACCGCCGCGGCCCTGCCGGCGACCTACAAGGCCCTGGACGGCTGGAAGGTCGCCACGCCCGGCGACCTGATCGACCGCGGCGACTGGTGGACGCTGCTGGGCGATCCGCAGTTGGACGCGTTGATCGCCCGGGTCAATGTCTCCAACCAGACCATCGCCGCCGCCGAGGCCGGCTACCGCCAGGCCCGGGCCCTGGTGCGCGAGCAACGGGCCAGCCTGTTCCCGACCATCGACCTGTCGGGTTCGGCGACCAGGTCGGGCGGCTCCGGCTCGACGTCCGGCGCCGGCGGTTCGAGCAGCGGCCAGCGCTACCAGGCCGGCATCGGCGCCTCCTGGGAGCCGGACCTCTGGGGGCGGATCCGGCAGGGGATCAACGGGGCCAAGGCCTCGGAACAGGCCAGCGCCGCCGACCTGGCCGGGGCCCGGCTGTCGATGCAGGGCGAGCTGGCCGTCAACTATCTGGGCCTGCGCCAGGCCGACGCCGAGATCGCCCTGGTGACGAAGACGGTCGAGGGCTACCAGCGCAGCCTGCAGATCACCCAGAATCGCTACGCCGCCGCCATCGCGCCGAAGTCCGACGTGCTGCAGGCCACCACCCAGCTGGCCGGCGCCCAGGCCGACCTGGAGAGCCTGCGCCAAACCCGCGCGACCTACGAGAACGCCATCGCCACCCTGGTGGGCCAGCCGGCCAGCGGCTTCCGCCTGGCCGCCGATCCGGCCTGGAGCGCCCGCGTGCCCGAGATCCCGGCGGGCGTGCCCTCGACCCTGCTGGAGCGCCGTCCCGACATCGCCGCCGCCGAGCGCCGGGTCGCCGCCGCCAACGCCGACATCGGCGTGGTCCGGGCGGCGTTCTTCCCGACCCTGGGCCTCAGCGCCAACGGCGCCGCCAGCGGCTCCAGCCTGGGCGAGCTGTTCAAGGCCTCGGCCAACACCTGGTCCCTGGGCCTGACCGCGGCCCAGACCCTGTTCGACGCCGGCGCGCGCAAGGCGCGGGTGGAGCAGGCGAGGGCGTCCTACGACGCCGCGGTCGCCGACTATCGCCAAACCGCCTTGGCCGCTTTCGAGGACGTGGAAAACCAATTGACCGCCGCCCAGGTCCTGGAGCGCCGCCACGCCCTGCTGAAGACCAGCTCGGACGCCGCCGATCAGACCGAGCAGATGATGCTCAACCAGTACAAGGCGGGGCAGGTGGCCTATACGGACGTGGTCACGGCCCAGGCCTCCGCCCTGTCGGCGCGGCGGGCGCTGCTGACCGCCGCCGTGGCCCGCCAGACCACGGCCGTGGCCCTGATCCAGGCCCTGGGCGGGGGCTGGAAGGCGTCGGCCTAGCAGAGGGCGCGTCACGGCGCCTGTGGCGACTTGCCTGCTCGTTCGGCGCCGCTATTTCAGGCTAGGCTGTGCAAATACCAGGCTGATTGAGCAACTCCGACCGCGATGCCCCTTCGCCGCTCCCACCAGCCGCCGGACGGCCCTAGGGCGAAGGGCATGCGCGTCCTTGTCATCGATCCCGATCCCGCGCGCGCCGCCCTCGTGGCCGAGGGGCTCGCGGGCGTGCAGCCGCTGGAGGTGCGTCGCGCGGCCGTGTTCGACGAGCGCGAGGCGGCGGCCTTCGCCCCCGACGTGGTGGTGATCGCCGCCGACAGTCCCGATCGCGACACCCTGGAAAGCCTGCGCGAGGCCGGCCAGCACAATCCGCGACCGGTGGTGATGTTCGTCGACCGCTCCGAACCGGGCTTGGCCGAGCAGGCCGTGCGGGCCGGGGTGGCCGCCTATGTGGTCGACGGCCTAGCCCCCGGCCGGGTGCGCTCGATCCTGGACGTGGCCATGAGCCGCTTCGCCCTGACCCAGCAGCTGCACGGCGACCTGGCCAAGGCCAAGGCGGATCTCGAATCGCGCAAGACCGTGGAACGGGCCAAGGGGCTGCTGATGAAGGAACGGGGTCTGGACGAGGACGGCGCCTATCGCCTGCTGCGCAAGCTGGCCATGGACCGCGGCAAGCCGATCGGCCAGGTCGCCGCCGACCTGCTGGCCTTCGCCGGCGTGCTGAAGGGCGACGCCTCGTGAGCGGACTGGCCGACCTGACGCTGGGGTTCATCCCGCTGACCGACTGCGCGCCGCTGGTCGTGGCCAAGGCGCGGGGCTTCTTCGCCGAGGAGGGGTTGGAGGTGGCGCTGAGCCGAGAGGCCTCGTGGGCGACGATCCGCGACAAGGTCGCGGTCGGGGCGCTGGACGGCGCCCACATGCTGGCCCCGATGACCCTGGCCCCGGCGGGACTGGAGGGCGCGTCGATGTTGGCGCCCTTGGCCCTGAACCAGAACGGCAGCGGGATCACCGTCTCGACGCGGCTGGCGGCGATGATGGCCGAGGCCCATCCCGACGCCCTGGCCGCGCCGCTGGTCACCGCCCAGGCCCTGGCGGCCGTCGTCGCGCGCCGGCGGGAGCAGGGCGCTCCGCCGCTGACCTTCGCCGTGGTCTTCCCGCATTCGATGCACAACTATTTCCTGCGCTACTGGCTGGCCCAGGCCGGGATCGATCCGGACCGCGACGTGCGCCTGGTGGTCACCCCGCCGCCGCGCATGGTCGAGCACCTGCGCTCGGGCGAGATCGACGGCTTCTGCGTCGGCGCGCCCTGGAACGCCGTCGCCGTCGACGAAGGCCTGGGCGAGATGCTGATCAAGGCCTCGCAGTTCTGGCCGGGCGGGCCGGACAAGGTGTTCGGCGTCACCGCCGCCTGGGCGGAGGGCCATGGCGACGAGCTGCGGGCGGCCCTGCGCGCCCTGATCCGCGCCTCGGCCTGGGCTGACGAGCCGGGCAACCACGCCGAGCTGGTGGCCCTGCTGTCGCGACCGGACCATGTGGGCGTCGAGCCCGAGGTCCTGGCCCGGGCCCTGAAGTCCGAGATCGTCTTCCATCGCGACGCCGCCGGCCTGCCGCGCCGCGAGCACGCCCTGTGGTTCCTGTCGCAGATGGTGCGCTGGGGGCAGGTCGGGCCGGACCTGGACCTGGCCGCCATCGCCGACCGCGTCTACCGGCCGGACCTGTTCCGCGAGGCGGCGCGGTCGCTGGGACCGGTGCTGGAGCCGGCCCAGGTGTTCGCCGACGCCGCGCCCCCGGCCTCGGCCCTGTTCGACGGCGCGCCGTTCGATCCGGCCGACGTGCGAGGCTACGCCGCGTCGTTCGCGGTGGGACGGGCGGGGGGCTAGGAGCCTTCCAGGCGGCTCTCTCACGTTGTCATCCCGGAAAGCGCGCAGCGCTTGTCCGGGATCCAGGGCAACCGCACCGCTTCTGCCCAGTCCCCCGGGGCCCGGACAGCCTCTGCGAGGCTTCCGGGATGACAACCGGTTAGGGGGGCGGGTTCCGCTTTATGGACGCTCGCGCGCCCTCTCAACTCACCATCACCCACGCCTTCTGCTCATGCTTCGAGCAGAAGGCGTGCTCGTTTGCTGAGCAATTGCACGATGGAGCCCTGGATCACGCCGCAATGCAGCATGGCGCGTGACACCGTCAGCCGTCTGATCCTTCATGAGGACCAAGCCTTCGGACAACGGCGTTCGTGGCTGCCAGAGACGACCGCTCGGATGCGGTCACCCGCCTGGGGCGCCCGCGCCCCGCTCTCGCAGACACACACATCCGAGGCGCACGATGATCTCTCGTGATTTCCTGAAAGCCGGCCACGCGCCGACCCTGTTCGCCGCGTTCCTGTATTTCGACCTCAGCTTCATGGTCTGGGTGATCCTGGGCCCGCTGGGCGTGGCCATCGCCAAGGACTTCCACCTCGACCCCGCCCAGAAGGGCCTGATGGTCGCCATTCCGGTCCTGGCCGGGGCGTTGCTGCGCCTGGTCAACGGCGTGTTGGTCGACCGCATCGGTCCCAAGAAGACGGGCATGATCGGCCAACTGATCGTCTTGACCGGCCTGGCCCTGGCCTGGTCGCTGGGCGTGCACAACTATCACCAGGTGCTGGCCCTGGGCCTGGTGCTGGGCGTGGCCGGCGCCTCGTTCGCCGTCGCCCTGCCGCTGGCCTCGCGCTGGTATCCGCAGGAGCATCAGGGCCTGGCCCTGGGCATCGCCGGCGCCGGAAACTCGGGCACGGCCCTGGCCGCCCTGTTCGCGCCAATCCTGGCCAAGACCTTCGGCTGGCAGAACGTGATCGGCATGGCGGCCATCCCGCTGGCGGTCGCCTTCGTCGTCTACATGCTGCTGGCCAAGGACGCCCCCGACCAGCCCGCGCCCAAGAAGCTGGCCGAGTACCTGGACGTGCTGAAGGTTCCGGACGCCTGGTGGCTGATGCTGCTGTACGCCGTCACCTTCGGCGGTTTCGTCGGCCTGGCCTCGTCCCTGACCATCTATTTCAACGCCGAATACGGCCTCTCGCCGGTCACCGCCGGCTTCTTCACCGCGGCCTGCGTGTTCGCCGGATCGTTCATCCGCCCGGTCGGCGGGGCCCTGGCCGACCGCTTCGGCGGCGTGCGGACCCTGAGCTTCGTCTTCGCCCTGGCCGCCACCGGCCTGGCCGTCGCCAGCTTCCAGATGCCCTCGGCCTATGTCGCCCTGGCGGTGTTGATGTTCTCGATGTTGGCCCTGGGGGCCGGCAACGGCGCGGTGTTCCAGCTGGCGCCCCAGCGGTTCCGCAAGGAGATCGGCGTGATGACCGGCCTGATCGGCATGACCGGCGGCGTCGGCGGCTTCTACCTGGCCTCCAGCCTGGGCATGGCCAAGAAGATGACCGGCTCCTACCAGGTCGGCTTCCTCGGTTTCGCGGCCCTGGCGGTGTTCGCCCTGGTGGCCCTGCACAGCCTGAAGGCCCGCTGGCGCGCCGTCTGGCCGACCCTGCACGGCGACGCCGCCGCGCCGGTTCGCGTCTGATCCCTTTCCTCCAGTGAGCAAAACCATGACCAAGGAAAAGCTGGTCGTCATCGGCAACGGCATGGCCGGTTGCCGGGCGGTCGAGGAAGTCCTCAAGCGCGATCCCGGCCGCTACGAGATCGCCATCTTCGGGACCGAGCCGCGGGTGAACTACAACCGCATCATGCTGTCGCCGGTGCTGGCGGGGGAGAAGTCCTTCGCCGACATCGTGATCAACGACGAGGCCTGGTACGCCGACAACGGCATCGTCCTGCACGCCGGGCGGGCTGTCACGGCGGTCGACCTGGAAGGCCGCAAGGTGGTCGCCGAGGGCGGGCTGGAGGTTCCCTACGACAAGCTGATCCTGGCTACGGGCTCCGATCCGTTCCGCCTGCCGCTGCCGGGCATCGACCTGAAGGGCGTGGTCACCTTCCGCGACCTCGACGACGTCGAGGCCATGGTCGCCGCCGCGAACAAGCCGGGCGCCAAGGCCGTGGTGATCGGCGGCGGCCTGCTGGGCCTGGAAGCCGCCTACGGCCTGGCCCGGCGCGGCATGTCCGCGACGGTCGTCCACCTGATGGACGTGCTGATGGAGCGCCAGCTGGACGAAAGCGCCGGCTTCCTGCTGCGCGAGGCCCTGGCCGAACGCGGCGTCGAGACGGTGCTGGGCGCCCATTCCGAGGAGATCGTCGGCGAGAACGGCCAGGTCACGGGCCTGAAGCTGAAGGACGGCCGCACCCTGCCGTGCGACCTGCTGGTCATGGCCGTCGGCATCCGCCCCAACGCCAGCCTGGCCAAGGCCGCCGGCCTGCAGGTCAATCGCGGCGTGGTCGTCGACGACGCCATGCGCACCTCCGACCCGGCGGTGTTCGCGGTCGGCGAATGCGCCGAGCACCGCGGCAATTGCTACGGCCTGGTCGCGCCGATCTGGGAGATGTGCCGCTCGCTGGCCGAGTCGATGACCGACGGGGAGGGGGCCTATGAGGGCTCGGTCCTGTCGACCCGCCTGAAGGTCTCGGGCGTCGACGTGTTCTCGGCCGGCAAGTTCTCGGGCGGCGAAGGCTGCGAGGACATCGTGTTCCGCGACGCCGGCCGCGGCGTCTACAAGCGCGTGGTCATCGAGGACGGCAAGGTCGCGGGGGCGGTGCTGTTCGGCGACGCGGCCGACGGCAACTGGTACTTCGACCTGATGCGGGCCGGGACCTCGGTCACCGACATCCGCGAGACCCTGATCTTCGGCCAGGCCATTACGGAAGGGCTGTCCGGCCTGGACCCTAACGCCGCCGTTGCGGCCATGCCCGATACGCAGGAAATCTGCGGCTGCAACGGCGTCTGCAAGGGTTCGATCGTCTCGGCCATCACCACCCAGGGCCTGACGACCCTGGACGACGTGAAGGCGGTCACCAAGGCCTCGGCCTCGTGCGGCTCGTGCACGCCGCTGGTCGAGCAGGTGCTGAAGCTGACCCTGGGCGACGGCTTCAAGGAGCAGACCGGCCCCAAACCGATGTGCAAGTGCACGCATCACCCCCACTCGGACGTCCGCAAGGCCATCGTCGAGTGGGAGCTGAAGTCCATGCCGGCCGTCATGCAGGCCATGGAATGGACCACCCCGGACGGCTGCTCGTCGTGCCGCCCGGCCCTGAACTACTACCTGCTGTGCGCCTGGCCGTCGGAATATCGCGACGACAAGCAGTCGCGCTTCATCAACGAGCGGGTCCACGCCAACATCCAGAAGGACGGCACCTATTCGGTCGTCCCGCGCATGTGGGGCGGCATGACCACGCCCGATGAGCTGCGGGCCATCGCCGACGTGGCCGATAAGTTCCAGATCCCGGCGGTCAAGGTCACCGGCGGCCAGCGGATCGACCTGCTGGGCGTCAAGAAGGACGACCTGCCGGCCGTCTGGGCCGACCTCAACGCGGCGGGCATGGTTAGCGGCCACGCCTACGCCAAGGGCTTGCGCACGGTGAAGACCTGCGTCGGCAGCGACTGGTGCCGGTTCGGCACTCAAGATTCGACGGGCCTGGGCATCCGCCTGGAGAAGTTCCTGTGGGGTTCCTGGTCGCCCGCCAAGGTCAAGCTGGCGGTGTCGGGCTGCCCCCGCAACTGCGCCGAGGCCACCTGCAAGGACTTCGGCGTGGTCTGTGTCGACAGCGGCTACGAGATCCACATCGGCGGCGCCGCCGGCCTGCACATCCAGGGCACCCAGATCCTGACCCGGGTGGCGACCGAGGACGAGGCCGTCTGGGTGATCGCCGCGGCCATGCAGCTGTACCGCGAGGAGGGCTGGTACCTGGAGCGGGTCTACAAGTGGATGGCGCGCGTGGGGCTGGAGAGCATCCAGGCCAAGGTCACCGACCCCGACCAGCGCAAGGCCCTCTACGACCGCTTCGTCTTCTCGCAGCGCTTCGCCCGCATTGACCCGTGGGCCGAGCGGGTGGCCGGCCGCCATACCGAGGAATTCACCCCCATGAGCCGCCGGATGGAGTTCGTCCCCGCATGAACGCACACGTGAAAGTCCCCGTCTGGGTGGATGTCGGGGCGGTGACCGACATTCCCCGCCGCGGCGCCCGCCGGGTGCCCAGCCCGCGCGGCGATATCGCCATCTTCCGCACCGGCGACGGCGAGGTGTTCGCCCTGATGGACGCCTGTCCGCACAAGGGCGGGCCGCTGAGCCAGGGCATCGTCCATGGCCGCGCCGTGGCCTGTCCGCTGCACAACTGGTCGATCGACCTGGCCTCGGGCGAGCCGATGGGCGCGGACAAGGGCAAGGGCTGCACGCCGGTGGTGCCGCTGGAGGTCCGCGACGGCCGCCTGCTTCTGAGCCTGCCATCGAGCTCGGACGTCCATGGCTGACGGTTCGGCCGCCCCGCTCGTCAAGACCACCTGCCCCTATTGCGGGGTGGGCTGCGGCGTGTCGGGCGCGGTCGGCCAAGCCGTGTCTTCGGACAGCGGGGCGGACCAGGGGACGGACAGCAGGACCCTGTCGGTGGGGGGCGATGCGACCCATCCCGCCAATCTTGGCCGCCTGTGCTCCAAGGGCACGGCGTTGGGGGCGACGGTGGGGCTGCAGGGGCGGTTGCTGGAGCCGACGATCAACGGCAAGCCGGCCAGCTGGACCGACGCCACGGCCCTGGTCGCCAAGCGCTTCAAGGACACCATCGCCAGGCACGGCCCCGACAGCGTGGCCTTCTACGTCTCGGGCCAGATCCTGACCGAGGACTACTACGTCGCCAACAAGCTGATGAAGGGCTTCATCGGCTCGGGCAATATCGACACCAACAGCCGGCTGTGCATGGCCTCGGCCGTGGCCGCTCACAAGCAGGCGTTCGGCGCCGACCTGGTGCCCGGCTGCTACGAGGACCTGGACCTGGCCGACCTGGTGGTGTTCAGCGGCCACAACGCCGCCTGGACCCATCCGGTGCTGTTCCGACGCATGGAGGCGGCCAGGGCGCGGGGCCAGAAGCACGTGGTCATCGACCCGCGCCGCACCGACACCGCCGAGGGCGCTGACCTGCACCTGGCCATCGCCCCGCAGAGCGACGTGCGGCTGTGGAATGGCCTGCTGGCCCACCTGATCCGCATCGAGGCGATCGACCGCGACTACATCGCCGCCCACGTCAACGGCTTCGACGCCGTCGTAGCCGCCCTGGCCGAGCTGGATCAGTCGCCGGCCGCCGTCGCCGCCGACTGCGGTGTGGCGCTGGACGATTTGCTGAATTTCTACAAACTGTTCGCCGATAATCCTAAGACCATCAGTCTGTTCTCGATGGGGGCCAACCAATCGGCCCAGGGTACGGCCAAGGGGCTGTCGATCCTCAACGTCCACCTGGCCACCGGGCGGATCGGCAAGCCGGGCGCCTGCCCGTTCTCGATCACCGGTCAGCCCAACGCCATGGGCGGGCGCGAGACCGGCGGCATGGCCAACACCCTGGCCGGCCACATGGACTTCGCCCCGGCCGACCGCGACCGCGTCGCCCGCTTCTGGGGCGCGCCCGACACCGCCCGCGCGCCGGGCCTGAAGGCCGTCGACATGTTCGAGGCCATCCACGCCGGCAAGATCAAGGCGGTGTGGGTGATGGCCACCAATCCCGCCATCAGCCTGCCCGACGCCGGCCGGGTGCGCGAGGCCCTGGACCGCTGCCCGTTCGTGGTGGTGTCCGATTGCGTCGAGACCGACACCACGGCCTTCGCCGACGTCAAGCTGCCGGCCCTGGCCTGGGGCGAGAAGGACGGCACGGTCACCAATTCCGAGCGCCGGATCTCGCGCCAGCGGGCCCTGTTCCCCGCGCCGGGCCAGGCCCGGGCCGACTGGCGGATCGTCGCCGACGTCGCCAAGGCCATGGGCTTCGACGGCTTCGGCTGGAGCTCCCAGGCCAGCGTGTTCCGCGAATGGGCCCGCCTGACGGCCTATGAGAACACCGACGGCGAAACGGGGCGCTTCCTGAATCTGGCGGGACTTTCGACTTTGACGCCAGAGGCTTACGCCGGACTCCTGCCGGTCCAGTGGCCGGTGGCGACGGACGGGAAGGGGACGCCGCGCCTGTTCGCGGACGGCCGCTTCCAGACCCCGGACGGCCGCGCCCGCATGGTCCCGACCCGGCCCAGGGGCCCGGCCGACGCCGTCGACGCCGCCTATCCGATGTCGCTGAACACCGGGCGTATCCGCGACCAGTGGCACACCATGACCCGCACCGGCCTGGCCCCGGACCTGTGCCGGCACGCGCCCGAGCCGTTCGTCGAGGTCCACCCCGCCGACGCCGAGGCCCTGGGCGTCAAGGACGGCGCCCTGGCCCGGGTGATCACCGTGCGCGGCGAGGCCGTGGCCCTGGCCAAGGTCACCGAGCGCCAGCGGCCCGGCGGCCTGTTCATGCCGATGCACTGGACCGACGCCTTCGCGCCGTCCGGACGCTCCAATCACCTGATCGCGCCCAATCTCGACCCCACCTCCGGCCAGCCGGAGTTCAAGCATACGCCCGCCCGGCTTCGCCCCTATCGCGAGACCTGGAAGGGCTTCTTCCTCACGCGGGACAGCCTCGCCCTTCCGTCTGGGCTGGACCTCGTCTGGCGGCGCATCCCTCAGGACGCCTGCCAGCAACACGAGTTCGCCGGCCGGGGCGACGAAGTCGAGCGCGCCGCCTTGCGCAAGGCCCTGTCGAAGGGGCTTACCGGCGAACTCGTGACCTATGAGGACGCCGCCACCGGCGCGCGGCGCGACGCTTGGCTGCACGACGGCCGGCTGGTCGCGGTGCTGTACATCACCATCAGCGGCCGCCTGCCGCCGCGCGACTGGCTGGCCGAGCTGTTCGCCGAGCCGGAGCTGAGCCAGGAGGCCCGCTCGGCCTTGCTGTTCGGCCGCCCGCCCGGCGCGCCGGTCGACAAGGGGCCGCTGGTCTGCGCCTGCCTGAAGGTCGGCGCCAGGGCCGTGCAGGCCGCCATCGTCGCCGGGGCCGCCAGCCCCGACGCGGTCGGCGCCGCCACGGGGGCGGGGACCAACTGCGGGTCCTGCCGCCCCGAGATCGCCCGGATGATCGCCGCCGCTTCCGTCTCCAGCAAGGAGCCTGCCCATGCCTGACGCCCAAGTCCTGCTCGTCGGGGCCGGTCCCGGTCCGGTCGACCTGATGACCCTGCGGGCCGTGCGCGCGGTGGAAAGCGCCCAGGCGCTGCTCTACGACGCCCTGATCAGCGAGGAGGCTGTCGCCCTGGCCCCGGCCGGCTGCGTGCGCATCCAGACCGGCAAGCGGGCCGGCAAGCCCAGCATGCACCAGGACGAGATCAATCGCCTGATGCTGCGCCTGGCCCGCAAGGGCCTGCGGGTGGTGCGGCTGAAGGGCGGCGACCCCTCGGTGTTCGGCCGGGTGGGCGAGGAGTCGGCCTTCCTGCGCGAGCACGGCGTCTCGGTCGAGGTGGTGCCCGGCGTCACCGCCGCCTGCGCCGCCGCCGCCCAGTTCGGCTTCCCCCTGACCCATCGCGGCGAGGCCCGGCGCGTGGTGTTCACCACCGCGCGGCTGGAGGCCGGCAAGCTGAGCGCCGACTGGAGCGCGGCGGCCGATCCCGAGGCGACCTTCGCGGTCTATATGGGCGGCGAGATGGCCGGGGCGCTGTGCGAGCGGATGATCGCCGCCGGCCGCGCGCCGGGCACGCCGGCCGTGGCGGTCGAGCAGGCCGGCGGGGCGAACGCCCGGATCTGTCACGGCACGCTGGAAACCCTGGGCGCCCGGCTGAGCGGCCACGGCGGCCCGGTGGTCATCGTGGTCGGCGAGGTGGCGGCCCAGGCGCAAGGCGCGGCGGCGGACGAGGCGCCCATCGCGCGGACGGCCTGACAGGCCGGGGACATGCGCTTGCACGTGTCCTCGCCCGTGTTCCAGGGCTGAAATGGGGACACGCCCAAGGGCATGTCCCCGGTCGGGCTTGACGGACACGCCTGTTCGACCCGCCCATGAGGCATGTCGAACCCAACACCGACTCACGGCCCGATCGCCCGCGCCCTGGCCAAGGCGCCGTCCTGGGCCTTCGCTCTGTACGGCGGGCTGGCGGCCTTCGCGGCCTATTTCTCGATGTTCGCCTATCGCAAGCCGTTCACGGCCGCGCATTACGAGGCCATGGCCGGTTGGCCGTTCGCCATCGACTTCAAGGTCGCCCTGGTGATCGCCCAGGTCGCCGGCTACGCGGTGTCGAAGATCGTCGGGATCAAGGTGATCTCCGAGATGCGGCCCGAGCGGCGCTGGCTGGCGATCCTGGCGCTGATCGGCGGGGCCGAGCTGTCGCTGCTGGGGTTGAGCCTGGGCCCGGCGGTCGCTGGACCGCCGGCCCTGTTCGTCAACGGCCTGTGCCTGGGCATGATCTGGGGCCTGGTGTTCGGCTTCGTCGAGGGGCGGCGACTGTCGGAGGTGCTGGGCGCCATGCTGTGCGCCAGCTTCATCCTGGCCTCGGGCGTGGTGAAGTCGGTGGGCAAGAGCCTGCTGCTGCAGGGCGTGGACGAGCGCTGGATGCCGGCCCTGACCGGCCTGATGTTCACCCCGCTGCTGCTGCTGGCCGTGGCGGCCCTGACCCAGCTGCCGCCGCCGTCGCCGGCCGACGAGGCCGCCCGCGTGCGCCGCGCGCCCATGGACGCCCGGGCCCGCGCCGCCATGTTCGCCGCCCACGCTCCGGCCCTGGTGCTGCTGGTGGCGGTCTATGTGCTGCTGACCGCCCTGCGCGACTTCCGCGACAACTTCGCCGCCGAGATCTGGGCCGAGCTGGGCTTCAAGAACGCCGCGTCGATCTTCTCGCTGTCGGAAATCCCGGTCGCGGCCATCGTGCTGGTCGGGCTGGGCGTGCTGAGCCTGGTGCGCGACAACCGCCGGGCGGTCGGCTTCAACTTCGCCTTCGTGGCCCTGGGCTTCGCCCTGCTGGGCGTGGCGACCCTGGGCCGGCAGGTCGGCCTGCTGGGCCCCGTGGCCTGGATGGTCGCCACGGGGGCGGGGATCTACATGGCCTACACCCCGTTCAACGGCATGCTGTTCGACCGGCTGATCGCGGCCACGGGGCAGGTGGGGACGGCCGGGTTCCTGATCTATGTCGCCGACTCCTGCGGCTATGTCGGCAGCGTCTCCCTGCTGCTGGCCCGCTATTTCGCTCACCTGAAGCTGGATTGGAGCGGCTTCCTGGCCGGGGCGGCCTACGGGACCTCGGTGATCGGCGTGGCCGGGGTGGGGCTGGCCTGGATGCTGCTGAAGCTGCCGAAGGGGGCGGCGGGTTCAGCCGCTCGCCCCTGATCCTAGAGCATTTTCGAGCGAAGCGGACACCGGTTCGCGTGAAGAAAATGCGTTAAAACAAAGATCTATAGCGTCAACCTGATGCAATCAGGTCGGGAAACGCTCTAGACCGCCGCCAGCACGGGTTCGACCTCCCGGCGCGGCGCGGGGCCGATCTCGGGATTGGCGATGTCCTGGGCCGCGAGATGGCTTTCCAGGATGTCGAGAATCCCCGCGTCGACGCCCGCGTCGAACTTGCGGGCGAACAGGTCGGGGCTGGCGATCAGGGCGGCGGCGTCCTGCATGCCATAGGTGCGCGGCCGCAGCTTGATGTCGCCGTCGGGGATCCAGTCGATCATCCGCATGTCGTCCTGCACGACCACGCCATGCTCGGCGGTGTTCATCATCACCGTCTGGAAGAAGCCCTCGTCGGCGATGAAGGTGTTGCGATAGAAGGCCTTGTAGCGATCGGCCCGCCTGTCGTGACAGACGAATTCGCAGAACCGGCGGCTGACCATCATCCACTGGTTGCCGATATAGGGCTTGGCGCCCGGCAGGAACCGGCGGCTCAGGATGGTGCGCACGATCCGGTCGCGCAGTTCGAAGACGTATTTCCGGACCCGAGGCATGGTGTCGGGGCGAACCTGCTGCTGGTCCGACGCCTTGATGAACTCCTGGCCCCGCCGCCGGGCCAGGAAGGTCTTGATGAACTTCTGGGTCTTGAGCGGAAAGTCCTGGCCGCTGAGGTTGATGAACACTTCCCAGTCCCGGCCCATCTCCAGCAGGCGGGCCATGCCGCGCAGCTCGGCGTCGACCAGGCTGTAGCCACCCCACAGCGCCGTCTTGCTCTCCAGCACGTCGGCGTTGGGATAGGCGGCCAGGAAGCCCCGGATGTCGGCTTCCAGCTCGGGGCCGGAGTTCTTGTCGACATGGATCAGATAGTGGTTGGCGGGATCGTGGATCGCCTTGAAGAGGCGTTTGAACTGCTCGGGAAAACGGTGGACGAGGACGAGATAGGCGATCACGCGGCTACTCCTGGAATGAGGGCGAGCGCCATTGCGCGACGCAAGGCGTCGCGTGATGGCCATGGGGCTTGGGGGATGGTCGCGGCCCGAGGCGATGACCGGCCGGCGATCAGCGGGTCATGACGAGGCGGTCGAGTCCGTCCTTGCGCGCGCCGGGCGCAAGGCGGGCCGGCGGGGAGCCAGGAGTTTGAACGCGACGGGAAGGGCGAGCGCGATCAAGGCGCACGCCGCCGACAGCTCGAAGAGCCAGTTCATGGGTGTCGATGTCTCGAAAGGCGGCCGAGCCGGAGCGGATCGACCGCCCTGCGGCGGCTCGCTCTCGACGGCCATGTCCTGCGTATGTGAACGCGGGAGAAGCTATAACAGGTCCGGCGGCAAACCCCGCATCCTGGTTTGTCGCACCGCGGCGATCAGGCCGGGAGCATCGCCTCCAGGGCCAGGACGGTGGTCCAGTTGCGGCCGGTGATCCGCGCGCCCAGGGTCTTCTCGACCAGGCCGTTGGTCAGCTTCGAGCCGCCGACGCCGTCGGGATAGATCGCATAGAGCTGCCGGCTTTCGGCCCGCACCTGCTCGCGGCCGCGGATCGCCGCGCGCAGGGCGCCGACGGCCTTCTTGTCCGGCGCGTCCTTCAGAAACAGGGTCATCAGCCAGCCGGGATCCTGGGCCGCGAACTCGGGGAACGGATTGGCGGCGACCAGGGCGCGCCAGGCCTGGGCCGTGCGGACATAGACGTCGGTGCGCAGCGCGAAGCGGTCCATCAGCGCGGTCTCGATCTGGGCCTGCAGCTCGGCGCCGGTCTGCTCGCCGCTGGCGAACACCAGGTCGCCGGCCTTGGGACCGGCGCGGACGTCGGCATGGCCCAGCTCGGTCAGCAGGGCGGTCAGCTCGTCGGCCGTGACCTGGCGGTTTCCGGCGGCGTTGACGCCGCGCAGCAGGGCGATGTGGACGGTCATGGAGCAGGCCTTTCGAACGAGGCGGCTGTTTAGACCCTCGCGGCCGCGACGTCCCTATCGATTACGCCCTGGCCAGCGCCGCGAAGCCGCGCTCCAGGTCGGCGATCAGGTCTCCGGTCGCCTCCAGCCCCACGTGCAGGCGCAGCAGCGGACCTTCCAGCTTCACCGGGAGGGTGCGGTTCTTCAGCTGCGGGTCGCAGTGAATGGCCAGGCTCTCGTAGCCGCCCCACGAGAAACCCAGGCCGAACAGGTCCAGGGCGTCGAGGAAGGCGTGGACGGCCTTTTGCGAGGCGGGCCGCAGCACCACGCCGAACAGGCCGCAGGCGCCGGTGAAGTCGCGTTTCCACAGGGCGTGGCCGGGATCGCTCTCCAGGGCCGGATGCAGCACCCGGGCCACCTCGGGTCGGCCCTGCAGCCAGCGGGCGATCTCCAGGCCCTTGTCCTGGTGGACGGGCAGGCGGGTGGCCAGGGTGCGCAGGCCGCGCAGCACGGTGTAGGCGTCGTCGGGCGACACCGACCAGCCGATGTCCCACATCGCGTCGCCCAGCTGGTTGCCGATCACGTTGTCGGCGGTGGCGGCGCTGCCCATGAACACATCCGAATGGCCGCCGACATATTTGGTCAGGGCCTGGACGCTGATAGTCACCCCGTGGGCCAGGGGCTTGAAGTAGAAGCTGGCCGCCCAGGTGTTGTCGATCAGAGTCAGGACGCCGCGGGCGTTGGCGGCGGCGGCGATGGCCGGGATGTCCTGCATCTCGAAGGTCAGCGAGCCGGGAGCCTCCAGCAGGATCATCCGGGTGGCCGGCGTGCACAGGGCCATCAGGGCCTCGGGCGACAGGGCCGGGTCGTAATAGGTGGTGGTCACGCCGAACCGGGTCAGCACCCGGTCGCAGAACCGGCGGGTGGGCTTGTAGGCGCTGTCGACCACCAGGATTTCGTCGCCGGCCTTCAGCAGGGCCAGCATGACGCCGGTGATCGCCGCCAGGCCCGACGGGTACAGGGTCACGTCGGGCGAGCCCTCCAGCTCGGCCAGAGCCAGCTGCAGGTTGGCCGGCGAGGACAGGCCGGTGATGCCGTAGGTCAGCTGGCTGTCGTCGTACAGCGAGGCGGCGTTGGGCATCAGCACCGTCGAGCCGCGCTGGACCGGCGGATTGACCGTGCGGGCCAGCACCGAGCCGCCCTTGGGCGGGGCGCCCTTGCGGACCAGGCGGGTTTCTTCATCCAGGGGCATGGCGGACTCGGCGGGCTGCTGACCCTGGTGGTTTAGGGTGCGGGGGTGAACCGGTTCAAGGCAGGAAATCCGTCAGGATCGGGAGAGGCGCTGATTGGCGTGGCTCAATGCGACGAACACGTGCCCCCTACGGGCCTTCGGCCGTCTTCCCCCGGAGGGGGAAGAGCCTCGCGCAGGCGGCTTCGGCCCCCATGGGGGCGGACAGACCGCGAAGCGGTCAGGTGGGGGCAGGTGTGAAGGGATCAGGCCGGCCCCGTCGCCACCGGCACGTCCTCGCGGCCGCCCCATTCCGTCCACGAGCCGTCATAGACCGCCGCCCGGGGCTTGCCGAGCCGGGCCAGGGCCAGGGAGACCACCGCGGCGGTGATCCCCGAGCCGCAGGTGGTGGCGATCGGCCGGTCGATATCGACCCCGGCGGCCTCGAACACGGCCGCCAGCCTGTCGGCCGGCAGCAGGGTCCCGTCGGGGGCCAGCAGGGCCGACAGCGGCACGTTGCGCGAGCCGGGGATGTGGCCGCCGCGCAGGCCGGCGCGGGGCTCGGGGTCGCGGCCCTCGAAGCGGCCGGCGGCGCGGGCGTCGACCACCTGTTCGCGGCCGGTCTCCAGGTTGCGCTTCATCTGGTCGAGCGACCGGACGATGTCGGCCTGGTAGCGGGGGGTGAAGTGGCGCTCCTGCGGGGTGACGGCCAGGTCCTCGACCGGACGACCCTCGGCGATCCACTTGGGCAGGCCGCCGTCCAGCACCACCACGTCCTCGTGGCCCATGGCGCGGAATTCCCACCAGACGCGGGCGGCCGGCAGGATGCCGCTGGTGTCGTAGACGACGATCCGCGAGCCGTCGCCCAGGCCCAGCTTCTTGACCCGCGAGGCGAACTTGATCGGCGAGGGCAGCATGTGCGGCAGGTCGGAGGTCTCGTCGGCAATGTCGTCGATGTCGAAGAACACCGCGCCTGGAATGTGGGCCAGCTCGTACTCGGCCTTCGGATCGCGCTTCGCGGCGGGCATGTGCCAGGAGCCATCGACGATGCGGACGTCGGGCGCGTCGAGGTGGTCGGCCAGCCAGGCGGTCGAGACGAGCGGATCGGTGTGGGTCATCGCAAAGCCTTTCGGGGCGTGACTCGCCCCTTGGAGAAGGCGGGCAAGATCACGCGATCGACGGGACGGGGCAAGGCTGCGTGAGGGCTGGCTTGATCAGGTCCGCGCCCAAATGGTTGTCATCCCGGAAAGCGCGCGGCGCTTGTCCGGGATCCAGGGCGACCGCACAGCTTCTACCCAGTCTCTTGGATCCCGGACAGCCTCTGCGAGGCTTCCGGGACGACAACCGTTTGGGGTGTTGAAAATCCCGGGGCGCTGAACCCTAAGGATGATGCTCGGCCAGGGAGTGCTCGCCAGCCTCCTGAACGATCTTGTCCTGCACGCGCTGGATGACCTCCAGCTTCTTGACGTTCTTGCCCGGGCAGGCGTGGGTCGTGGCCGGGTCTTCGCGGTGCAGCTTCATGCTGTTGGGGTCCAGGCCCAGCACGGCCGAGAGGCTGGCCATGGCGGCCACGGCGTTGTCGCGCACCGCCGCGCCGCGGCCGCTGTCGAAGGGATCCTTGTCGTAATCGCCCAGCATCTCGACGCCCAGGGCGATGCTGTTCCAGCTGGGCGAGTGGACGCCCGACACCGTCAGCGGCGTGAAGACCCAGATCTGCTTGTCGTCGACGAACAGGTGCGGCCCGGCGCTCCATTTCTGATTGTCGCGGTAATAGGCCTCGAGATTGGCGATGTGGGTCGGGGTGAAGCCTTGCGGCCTCTGGGCCAGCGAGGGCACGCCGGTGTTGTGTAGGGCGATGAACTTCGGCCGCCAGGCCGACCACGTCAGAGCTTCACAGTAGGTTTCGAAAGATTCCGGCGTGAAGCTCTTGCCGACGATACCCTTCCAAGCCATCAGGCCCTCCCCGGTGCGACTTGGGGGGATCCTGCACTGGATGGTTGAATTCCGCAACTTTTCGGTCAGTGGCGGACGCGGCGCCCGCATGCCGGGTCCGGCCTCACATCCAGGGCGGGGTCGGCAGGCCCTTCTCGGCCAGGAAGGCGGGGTTGAACAGTTTGCTCTGGTAGCGCGAGCCGTGGTCGCAGAGGATGGTCACGATGGTGTGGCCCGGGCCCATGGCCTTGGCCATGCGCACCGCGCCGGCGACGTTGATCCCGGTCGAGCCGCCCAGGCACAGGCCCTCGTGCTGCACCAGGTCGAAGACCTGCTCCAGCATCTCCTCGTCGCTGATCCGGAACGGGTGGTCGATCGCCAGGCCTTCGAGATTGGCGGTGATCCGGCCCTGGCCGATGCCCTCGCTGATCGAGGTTCCCTCCGACTTCAGCTCGCCGTCGGCGTACCAGCTGTACAGCGCCGCGCCGTGCGGGTCGGCCAGGCCGATCTTCACCGACGGTTTGCGGGCCCGCAGGGCGGCGGCGACGCCGGCCAGGGTGCCGCCCGAGCCGATAGCGCAGATGAAGCCGTCGACCTTGCCGTCGGTCTGCTCGAAGATCTCCGGGCCGGTGGTCTCGAAGTGGGCCTGGCGGTTGGCGACATTGTCGAACTGGTTGGCCCAGATCGCCCCGTTCGGCTCGGTCCTGGCCAGTTCCTCGGCCAGGCGGCCGGAATAGCGGACATAGTTGTCGGGGTTGGAGTAGGGGACGGCGTCCACCTCGACCAGCTCGGCGCCCAGCAGGCGGATGGCGTCCTTCTTCTCCTGGCTCTGGGTGCGCGGGATGACGATGGTGGTCCTGTAGCCCAGGGCCGAAGCGACCATGGCCAGGCCGATGCCGGTGTTGCCGGCCGTGCCCTCGACGATGCGCCCGCCCGGCCGCAGCAGGCCTTTGGCCTCGGCGTCGCGGATGATGCCCAGGGCCGCGCGGTCCTTGACCGACTGGCCGGGATTCATGAATTCGGCCTTGCCCAGGATCTCGCAGCCGGTGGCGTCGCTGGCGCGGTTGAGGCGGATCAGCGGCGTGTCGCCGATAGCGTCCAGGACGCTGGTCTTTACGGTCATCTCTTCAGTCCGGCCGGTCGGGAGGTGGCATGGTAGATCGTGATGCGCGGCCCTCAGGCAAGGCCAGTTTTCCTGAAGGCGGCCTTGGCGGTTTCAGCACAGGTTCAATCGATCCGCTGGGTGATGATCACGTTCAGCAGCGCCAGGGCGCCGTTCACGGAGGCGGCCGCGCACCAGGCGCCGTGCAGGCCCTCCACCTCGACCAGGTGGTTCTCGATGGCGTCGACCATGATGCCCTCGGCCACGGGGAACGAGGCGTCGCCCAGCAGCTGTTCGTCCTCCAGCTCCTTGCACCAGGCGGCGACCGCGTCGGTCGCGCTCGCGGCGTCGAACTGGGTGATGTAGGTGCCGCCGTGGAAGTCCAGGACCAGGGTGTAGAGGTTCATCGGCCGACCTCGGACGCGCTCGCGGAATGTACGCACACCGAAGGTCGGGATGCAGGGCCTGGTTTGCTAGGCCTTGACCGTCCTTAAACCCGGGAAAGGCCCAGCTGGATCACGTTGGTGCGTTCGGTGCGGAAGCCGGCTTCGCAATAGCTGAGATAGAACCGCCACAGCCGGCGGAACCGCTCGTCGAAGCCCAGGCCCTTGATGTCGCCCCAGGCGGCCTCGAACCGCGCGGCCCACTCGGCCAGGGTGTCGGCGTAGTTCTGGCCGAAGCGCTGGACGCCGGTCCAGGCCAGGCCGGCGGCGGCCGTCTCCTGCTTCAGGCGGGCCTCGCTGGGCAGCATGCCGCCCGGGAAGACGTAGCGCTGGATGAAGTCGGTGTGGCAGCGATAGCGGGCGAACAGCTCGTCGCGGATGGTGATGATCTGCAGGCCGGCCCGGCCGCCGGGCGACAGCACCTCGCGGATCTTGCCGAAATAGGTGGGCCAGTATTCCTCGCCGACCGCCTCGAACATCTCGATCGAGGCGACGCTGTCGAATTGGCCCTGGACGTCGCGGTAGTCGATCAGCCGGATCTGCGCCTTCTCGGCCAGGCCCTGGTCGAACAGACGGCGCTTGGCGAAGTCGTGCTGGGCCTGGGAGATGGTGACGCCGGTCACCCTGGCGCCGACCTCCTTGGCCGCGAACTCGGCGAAGCCGCCCCAGCCGCAGCCGATCTCCAGCACGTGCTGGCCGGGCTTGAGGTCGATCGACCGGGCCAGGGCCGCGTACTTGGCGTGCTGGGCCTGGTCCAGCGGCTGGCCCGGGGTTTCGTACAGGGCCGAGGAATAGGTCATGCTGGGGTCGAGCCAGCGGGAATAGAAGGCGTTGCCCAGATCGTAATGGGCGTGAATGTTCCGCCGGGAGCCGGCGCGGTCGTTGCGATGGAACAGGTGGTAGAGGCTGTTGATCGCCTGCATCAGCGGGTTGCCGCGGACCAGGGCGGTCAGCCGGTCGAAGTTCAGTGAGAAGGCCTCCAGCACCGCCGACAGGTCGGGCGTGTCCCACTCGCCGGCCATGTAGCCTTCGGCGAAGCCGATGTCGCCGGCGGCCAGGGCCCGGCGGATGAACCGGTAGTCGTGGATGCGGATCACCGCGTCCGGCCCCGGCGTCTTGCCGACGATGCGCAGCGGCTTGCCCGAGGGCAGGACGAAGGTCAGGTCGCCGGCCGCCCAGTTCTCCACGGCGACGCGGAGGGCGGCGCGGAAGGCGGCCGGGGCGCGACGCAGCTCGGGGTCGCGGGCGGTGGCCGGCCAGGTCGCAGGCAGGATATCGGTCATCGACGGTCCCATCCCTAACTTGATTGACGAAAGTAAGAACTCTCGGAACCGACCTGTAAATGGGGACGACGATCCGGCGGCGCGAGAAACGCCGGTCTCGCTCGGGGCCGCGACAGGCCTCGAGCGGATCATCTTGCCCCCGCCGCCCCCTGTGCCATAACGCCTTCATGTCCAGACGCGTCATCCTCGTCACCGGCGGCGCCGGGTTCATCGGCTCGAACATCGTGGCCAGGCTGTGCGAGGACGAGAGCCTCGACGTGGTGGTCTGCGACTGGCTGGGCGAGGCGGCGCAGAACAAGTGGAAGAACCTGGCCAAGTCGGCGATCGCCGACTTCGTGGCGCCCGAGGACCTGTTCGGCTGGCTGGCCCGGCGCGGCGACGAGGTCGAGCTGGTGATCCACATGGGGGCGATCTCGTCGACCACCGAGCCGGACGCCGACCTGATCGTGCAGTCAAACTTCGTGCTGTCGCGCGACCTGTGGCGGTGGTGCGCGGAACATCAACGCCGGCTGATTTATGCTTCTTCCGCGGCCACTTACGGCGACGGCCTGCAAGGTTTCGACGGCAAGGACGATCTGGAAAGCCTCAAGGCCCTGCGGCCGCTGAACGCCTATGGCTGGTCCAAGGCGCTGTTCGACATCTACGCCGTCCGCGAGGCCGCCCGCGGGCACGCCCCGACTCAGTGGGTGGGGCTGAAGTTCTTCAACGTCTATGGCCCCAACGAGGAGCACAAGGGCGGTATGAAGTCGGTGGTCTGCCAGATCTGGCCCAAGGTGGCGGCCGGCGAGGGCGTGCGGCTGTTCAAGTCGCACCACCCCGACTACGAGGACGGCGGCCAGCTGCGCGACTTCGTCTATGTGCGCGACGTGGCCGACGTGGTCGCCTGGCTGGCCAAGAGCCCGCACGTCAACGGCGTCTACAATCTGGGCTCGGGCAAGGCCCGCTCGTTCAGGGCCCTGGCCGAGGCCACCTTCCGCGCCGTGGGCCGCGAGCCCGACATCGACTATTTCGACATGCCCGAGGTGCTGCGCGGCAAGTACCAGTACTTCACCCAGGCCGACATGAGCCGCCTGCGCGCCGCCGGCTACAACGCCCCGATGACCTCGCTGGAGGACGGCGTCGAGGACTATGTGGCGGGGTTCCTGAACACCGACGATCCGTATCGGTGAGGATGTAGATCCCCCGTCGGTCCTCTCGGCGGCGATCGTCGGACAGGAACGGGCGCAAGGCCTAGCGCGCCGTCTCGCGCCCGGCCGCGGCTTCGTGTAACCAGGGCCCATGGGCGAGCGGTTCAAGGGTTTCAGGCGCTGGATCTTCGCGGGGGCGGTGCTGCTGCTGGCGCTGGTCCTGTCGGCGGCGTTCTACTGGCGCTACGACATCCTGCGCACCACGCTGGATCCCAAGGTGCCGTTCCAGACCTACGAGCCGCCGCCGGCCCCCGACTACGCCAAGCCCGAGGCCTGGGCCCTGCTGCCCCAGCACGGCGCGGCGAGCCGGGGATCGGCCGACGTGTTCTTCGTCCATCCCACCAGCTACGACGGCGGCCGCGACTGGAACGCGCCGTTCGATCAGCCCAAGGCGGCGCGCGACCTGGCGCGGGTGATGCTGCCCAACTACGCCGCGCCGTTCGCGCGGGTCGGGCGGATCTTCGCCCCGCACTATCGCCAGGCCAGCCTCTACACCTTCCTGACCCTGCGCGACGACGCTCGCGACGCCCGGCGCTTCGCCTATGACGACGTGCGCGACGCCTTCCGCCACTATCTCAGGCACGACAACGGCGGGCGGCCGATCGTGCTGGTCGGGGTGGAGCAGGGCGGCATCCTGGCCGAGCGGCTGCTGAACGAGGAGATCGCGCCGAACGTGGGGCTGCGCGACCGCCTGGCCGCCGTCTATCTGATCGAGACCGTGGTCCCGGCCGACGAGTTCGGCCCCGGCGCGCCCGTGCCGGCCTGCGGGGCGCGGGACCAGGCCGGCTGCCTGGTCGCCTGGGCCTCGCTGACGGACGGCGATTTCCAGCAGGTCCAGGAGCTGACCAATCGGTCGCTGGTCTGGAACGCCGGCGGCGAACTGGTCACCCTGGACGGCCGCCCGCCGCTCTGCGTCAACCCCCTGCTGGGCGCGCGCAACGAGATCCGCGCCCCGGCCAGGCTGAACCTCGGCGCGGTCAACGCCACCGGTCTGGAATGGGGATCCCGGCCGGCCCTGCTCAAGCGCCAGGTCTGGGCCCAGTGCGAGAACGGCCTGCTGCACACCGGCCGCCCGAAATCGACCTCGCTGCGCGACAGCGGCTCGTGGACGGACCGGCGCAAGGTCGACGGCTTCAACCTGTTCTGGGCGGACATCGAGGCCGACGCTCTGGCGCGGGTGGCGGCGCTGAAAAAGCGGGGGGCTGCGGCTCCGGCCGTTCCCAACTAGTCATTTCCCAGATCCGCTCACCCCGCATCATTCAGCGGCGAGGCGGCCTTCCAGTCGAACAGTTCCTGCAGCACCCGCACCGCCTGGCCGCGGGGCGAGGCCAGCTCGGGGTCGCGGGCCAGGATCAGGCGGGCGTCGTCGGCGGCCACGGCGATCAGGTCGCGGTGGGCGACGGGGTCTGCCAGCCTGTAGGCCGGGAAGCCGCTCTGCTTGAGGCCCAGCGGATCGCCGCCGCCGCGCAGTTCCAGGTCCTTCTCGGCGATCTCAAAGCCGTCGTCGCTGCGGCGCAGGATGTCCAGCCGTTGCTGGGCGGTCTCCGACAGCGGCGGGTCGTAGAGCAGCACGCACGAACTCTCGCGCGCCCCGCGCCCCACGCGCCCGCGCAGCTGGTGAAGCTGGGCCAGGCCGAAACGGTCGGCGTGCTCGATGACCATGATGCTGGCGTTGGGCACGTTGACCCCGACCTCGACCACGGTGGTGGCCACCAGCACGCTGACCTCGCCGTCGACGAAGGCCTGCATCACCGCGTCCTTCTCGGCCGCCGCCATCTGGCCGTGGACCAGGCCGACACGGGGGCCGATGGCCTGGCGCAGCGAGGCGGCGCGCATCTCGGCGTCGCGCAGGTCGATCTTCTCGGACTCCGAGACCAGCGGGCAGATCCAGAAGGCCTGGGCCCCGGCCTGGGCGGCGGCCTTCAGCCGTTCGATGATCTCGGGGATGCGCGGGGTCGGCGCGGCGCGGGTGGCGACCGGCGTGCGGCCCGGCGGCTTTTCATCGATGCGCGAGACGTCCAGGTCGCCGAACACCGTCAGCTCCAGGGTGCGCGGGATCGGGGTGGCCGACATGGCGACCAGGTGCGCGCCCGCCCCCTTGTCCTGCAGGCGCTTCCTCTCATTGACCCCGAAGCGGTGTTGCTCGTCGATGATGGTCAGGCCCAGGGCCTTGAACGCCACGTCGTCCTGGAACAGGGCGTGGGTGCCCACCGCCACGGCGGCCGAGCCGTCGGCCAGCTTGGCCAGTTTCGAGGCCCGGGCCGCGCCCTTGTCGCGGCCGGTCAGCAGGATCACCGCCAACCCTTGCGCCTCCAGCGGCGGGGCCAGGGTCTCGTAGTGCTGGCGGGCCAGGATCTCGGTCGGGGCCATCAGGGCCGACTGCAGGCCGCAGGAGGCCGCGTCGGCCATGGCCAGCATGGCCACCACCGTCTTGCCCGAACCGACGTCGCCTTGCAGCAGCCGGCCCATGCGCTCGCCGCTGGCCATGTCGCCGCGCACCTCCGACAGGGCGCGGATCTGGGCCCCGGTCAGCCTGAAGGGCAGGGCCTTTTCGACGGCGTCCGACAGCGGGCCGGCCTGGATGCGCGGGGCCGGACGCGAGCGCTTGCCGGCCTTGCGCTGGGCCAGGGCCAGCTGATGGGCCAGCAGTTCGTCATAGGCCAGGCGGCGGCGGGCGACCGACATCGGCGACAGGTCGATCTCGGCCTGTGGGCCGTGGGCCAGGGCCAGGGCCTCGCGCCAGGCCGGAAAGCCGCTCTTGGCCAGCCAGGCCGGATCCTGCCACTCGGGCAGTGCGGCGGCGCGCTCCAGGGCCTCGTGGGCGAACTTGCGGAAGGTGCGCGAGGGCAGGCCGGCGGTGGCGGCGTAGACCGGCTCAATCGGCGGGATGTCGGCGATCCGCTCGGCCTCGAGCAGGTAGTCGGGGTGAGCCACCTGGATCTCGTTGCCGAACCGCTCGACCTTGCCGCTGACGGCGCGCCGGGCGCCGACCGGATGCTGGCGCTCCAAGTGCGGGCCATGGCCCTTGAACCAGGTCAGGGTGACGAAGCCGTGCTCGTCCCAGGCGCGGATCCGCCAGGGCTGGCCGGGCCGCTGCGGCGGCAGGTGGGCGTCGATGACGACCAGGAAGGTCTGGACCTGGCCGTCGACGGCGCGGTCGCTGGTGGTGGCCGTCCGGCGGATCAGGCCCTGGGGCAGGGTGAACAGCACGTCGCGGACGATCGGCCCCGCCAGGCGCTCGACCAGCGGCGCGACGCGCGGCCCCACGCCCTTCAGCGTGGAGACCGGCGTGAACAGCGGAAAGAGAATCTCGGGGCGCATGCGGCTCCCACCATAGCGAAGCCCGCGACGGATGTGGACGCCGCTATGTTCTCTTTTTGTGCCGTTCGGGCATTTGGGGAAACTTGACCGTAAAAGGTCGGCCGGATCCCGGGGGGAGTGACGCCTCCGCCGTCCCCGGAAATCCGAACGCGGGCGCTACTCGCCCTTGTTCATGGCCGGCTGCAGCGCGGCCACGATGTCCTGCAGCTCGTCCGAGCGCGAGGCGCCCGAGACGTTCAGGCGGGTGTAGAGATACTCGGCCTTGTGCTTCATCGCCGCCTCGGGGAAGCGATTGCCGGCCCCGTGCAGGTTGTTGGCCTCGCCCGCGTAGACGACCGTTCCGGTCGCGTCGACGAAGACGAAATTGCCAGCGATCGTCGTCCGAGGATCGCGATCCTCGGCCAGCTTGTAACGGTAGACGGCGCCTGATGCGCCTTGCAGATCGATATAGGGTTTCACTGGACCTCGCCTCACAGCACACGGCGTCGGCGGAGAGGAGGTGAGGGGCGCCGGAGGCCAAATTATGACCTTAGGCCGCTCACCTTGCTGAGGAATCGCCGCGTACGCTCTTCCTTAGGCGAACCAAGCACTTCGGCGGAAGGGCCTTGTTCAATTATAACGCCGTCATCCATGAACAGCGTCCGATCGGCCACATCGCGCGCGAAGTCCATCTGATGGGTGACGATGACCATGGTCCGTCTCTCGGCGGCCAGGTCGCGGATCACGGTCAGCACCTCGCCGACCAGCTCCGGATCCAGGGCCGAGGTCGGTTCGTCGAACAGGATGACCTGCGGATCCATGGCCAGGGCCCGGGCGATGGCGCAGCGCTGCTGCTGGCCGCCCGACAGCTCGCGAGGATAGGCGTCGACGCGGTGGGCCAGACCCACCTTGGTCAGCAGGGCGTGCGCCTTGGCGTGGGCGGCGGCCGGCGTTTCGCCGCGCACCACGATCGGACCCTCGGCGACGTTCTGCAGGGCCGTGCGGTGCGGGAAGAGGTTGAAGCTCTGGAACACGAAGCCGACGCGGCCCTTCAGGGCGCGGGCCAGGGGCGGCTTGGCGCCCGCGGTGACGCCGGCCACGGTCAGGGTCCCGCCGTCGATGACCTCCAGCCCCGCCAGGCAGCGCAGCAGGGTGCTCTTGCCCGAGCCGCTGGGGCCGATGACCGCGACGGTCTCGCCGGGCGACACGGTCAGGTCGACGCCGTTCACGACGGCGGTGGCGCCGAAGCGCTTGATCAGGCCCTTGGCGTCGATCGCGCTCCCCAAGACCGGGCTCATCGGCGGCCCTCCGCCCGGCGTTCCAGCCGGGTCTGGCCCAGGGCCAGCAGGCTGGACAGGATCCAGTAGAGGGCGGCGGCCGCCAGGTACATGGCGAAGATCTCGTAGGTGCGGGCGGTGATCAGCTGGGCCTGGCGGAACAGCTCGGGCACCTGGATGGTGGCGGCCAGGGAGGTGTCCTTGACCAGGCTGATGAAGCTGTTGGACAGCGGCGCGACGGCGGTGCGGGCGGCCTGGGGCAGGATCACCCGGCGCAGGGCCTGGCCGCGGCTCATGCCCAGCACGCTGGCGGCCTCCCACTGGCCCTTGTCGACGGCGGCGATGGCGCTGCGCAGGATCTCGCCGGCATAGGCCCCGATATTGATCGAAAAGCCGATCCCGGCCGCCAGCAGCGGCGGCAGCTGCACGCCCAGCTGCGGCAGGCCGTAATAGATCAGGAACAGCTGCACCAGCAGCGGCGTGCCCCGGATCGCCGAGACATAGACCGCCGCCGGCCAGCGCAGCAGCGGACTCCGCGACAGCCGCATCAGCGCCAGGCCGAAGCCGATGACCAGGCCCGCGCCCATGCCGATCAGGCTGAGCAGCACGGTGTAGACCGCGCCTTTCAGGAGCAGCGGGGCGGACTGGAGGATGAGGTCGAGGGCGGCGTTCAAGTACGCCTCCCGTCGTTGTCGTCCCGGAAGCCTCGTAGAGGCTGTCCGGGATCCAGGGGCGGCTGCACTGCCTTAGCCCAGTCACCTGGGTCCCGGACAGCGCTACGCGCTTCCGGGATGACAACCGGGACGGTGACGATCACTTCGTCACGTCCTGCCCGAACCACTTCACCGAGATCGCAGCCAGCTGGCCGTTGGCGCGCAGGGCGTCGATGGCCTCGTCGACGGTGACCTTCAGGGCCGGGTCGCGCAGCATGGCCACGCCCATGCCCTGGCTGGCGAAGGGCGGACCGGAGGCGACGAAATCGGGCGAGGTCTTGACGAAGTCGGCCGCCACCAGCCGGTCGTTCAGCACCGCGTCGATGCGGCTGGCCTTCAGGTCCTGGTACTTGGTCGGGTCGTCGTCATAGGTGCGGACCACGGCCGCGGGGACGTTGGCCCGCAGCCAGCTCTCGTAATTGGTGCCCAGGCCGACCCCGACCTTCTTGCCCGCCAGGTCGGCCGGCGCGGCGATCCCCGCCTGGCCCTTGCGGACGATGATCTGGATGCCCGAGACCGTGTAGGGTCGCGAGAAATCGTACTTGGCGGCCCGTTCCGGCGTGATGGTGATCTGGTTGATCACCACGTCGATCCGCTTGGACTCCAGCGCCCCCAGCAGGCCGGCGAACGGTGAGGGGTGGAACTCGGCCTTGACCTTCATCTGGGCCGCCAGGGCCTTGGCGAAGTCGACCTCGAACCCGGTCAGCTGGCCGTCCTTGTCCTGGAAGTTGAACGGCGGATAGGTGCCTTCCAGCCCGATGCGCAGGGTCTTGGTCGCCTCGACGCGCTTGAGGCCGGTCTCCGCCACGTCGCCGGTCTTGCCGCCGCAGCCGGCCAGGGCGACCGCGCCGAGCGCCAGGGCGATCATCAGTTCACGACGGGCGGGGAATCGCATGCGAGCCTCGAAAGACGAAATCATCCGCGCATTTCTATACGCCCCGCGCGCCGCCGCCAGAGGCAAGCCTCGCCGCCGCCCCGCGGAATCCAACCTGACCGCGATTTAACCTGACGGCGCGCCTCGGCTCTGGCTTGCTGCGGGACCGCATCGTTGACCGGGGGATTTTCATTGGCTCTGTTCGATCCGGCCGCCGCCACCGCGGCCTATCTGGCGCAACTGCCGCCCGAGGCGCACGCCAAGGCCACGGCCTATACGCAGGGCGGGCACTGGCTGCTGCTGTGGGGCTTTCTGGTCTCGGCGCTGGTGTCGTTCCTGATCGTGCGCTGGGGCGTTCTGGCGGAGCTGCGCCGGCGGCTGGAGCGTCGCAAGGCCCGGCCCGTCTTGGTCAGCCTGGTGGTCGGCGTCGCCTATCTGCTGATCGACAGCGTCCTGAGCCTGCCCTGGTCGATCTATGCCGACTGGTGGCGGCAAAAGCAGTACGGCCTGACCAGCCAGGCCTTCGGTGGCTGGCTGGGCGAGCACGCGATCGGCACGGCGATCGGCGCGGTGCTGTTTGGCCTGTTCCTGACGGCGTTGTACGCCCTGATCCGCAAGGCGCCGCGCACCTGGTGGCTGTGGAGCGGCGGCCTGACGGCGGTGTTCATCACCACCATGATGGTGCTGGCCCCGATCTATATCGAACCGATCTTCAACCACTACACGCCCGCCCCAGCCGGTCCGGTGCGCGACCAGGTCGTGGCCATGGCCAAGGCCAACGGCATCCCCAGCGACAAGATCTTCGTCTACGACGGCTCCAAGCAGTCCAACGCCTACACCGCCAACGTCTCGGGCCTGTTCGGCTCGGCGCGGGTGGCGATGAGCGACACCATGTTCAAGCAGGGCGCGGACCTGGCCGAGGTGCGCGGCGTGGTCGGCCACGAGATGGGCCACTACGCCCACCACCACGCCCTGTGGATCGCGGGCGGCATGAGCCTGCTGGCCATCGTCGCCTTCTTCCTGGTCGACCGCCTGTTCGCGCCGGTCCGCGCCCTGATGGGCGGCGACACGATCAAGGGCCTGGCGGACCCGGCCGGCCTGCCGGTCCTGGCGGTGATCCTGGGCGTGCTGGGCCTGCTGGGCCAGCCGGTGACCAACAGCCTGATCCGGATCGCCGAAAGCGACGCCGACCACTACAGCCTGGCCCATTTCAACGAGCCCGACGGCCTGTCCAAGGCCCTGGTCAAGACCATCGAGTACCGCGCGGCGACGCCGGGCCGGCTGGAAGAGGTGCTGTTCTACGACCACCCGGCGGTGGGGAACCGCATCCGCCGGGCGATGGACTGGAAGGCGGCGCATCCGAAATAGGACCGGAGCAGGGCCGGGGACACGCACAAGTGCATGTCCCCGGTCGCTACCGCTTGCGCACGAACACCGTCCCGGCCGAATAGCCCGCGCCGAAGCTGCAGATCAGGCCCGTCTCACCGGCCGCGAAGTCGTCGCTGGCGGTGTGGAAGGCGATGATCGAGCCGGCCGAGCTGGTGTTGGCGTAGGTGTCCAGGATGATCACGTTCTCGCCGGGCTCGGGGTCGCGGCCCAGCACTTTTCGCGCGATGAGATCGTTCATGTTGATGTTGGCTTGATGAAGCCACAGGCGCTTGAGGCCCGTCGGATCGACGCCGATGTCGCCGGCGTGCTCGACGATCATCTCGCTGACCATCGGCACCACCTCGCGGAACACCTTGCGGCCTTCCTGCACGAACAGCTTGTCCTTGGCGCCGATCCCTTCCGGGGCCGTGCGGTTGAGGAAGCCGAAGTTGTTGCGGATGTTGTTGGAGAACTGGGTCTTCAGCCGCGTGCCCAGGATCTCCCAGCCGTCCTTGGCCTGGTTTTCCGCCTCCAGGATCACGGCCGTGGCCACGTCGCCGAAGATGAAGTGGCTGTCGCGGTCGGTGAAGTTCAGGTGGCCCGAGCAGATCTCGGGATTGACCATCAGCACGGCCTTGGCGCTGCCGGTGGCGATGAAGTCGGCGGCGGTCTTGATGCCGAAGGTGGCCGAGGAGCAGGCGACGTTCATGTCGAAGGCGAAGCCGTCGATCCCCAGGGCCTGCTGCACCTCGATGGCCATGGCCGGATAGGCGCGCTGCATGTTCGAGGCCGCGCAGATCACCGCGCCGATCTCCGAGACCGGCTTGCCCCAGCGCTCGATCGCCTGCCGGGCGGCCTCGACGGCCATCTCGGCCAGGATCGAGATTTCCTCGTTGGGCCGTTCGGGCAGGATCGGGCGCATGACCTCCGGGTCGACGATCCCGGCCTTGTTCATCACGTAGCGGGCCTTGATGCCCGAGGCCTTCTCGATGAACTCGGGCGAGGAGGGGGCCAGCGCCGCGACCTCGCCGGCGGCGATCGCCTCGGCGTTGGCGGCGTTGAAGCGCTCGACATAGGTGTTGAAGGCTTCGACCAGCTCGGTGTTCGAAACGCTGAACGGCGGGGTGTACAGCCCCGTGGCGACGATGACGGCTTTAGGCAAGGCGGCGGTCCCGGTGACGCTGGCGCGCCTCCCCTCTAAAGAGGTGCGGGCGCGTCCTGGCTCAGTTGGCCGATCCATAGCACGCCTGACGCGGGCGTCACGTTTCCCTGCGCGGCATCCAGGCCACACCCCGCCGCTTTCGACGCCGGACACGGAACGATTCCGCGCCGCCACAATCGCCACGGACATGTCGGGAACGACACGCAATGGCCCCAAACGGTCCCGGGAGGGTCCTATCGCCGCCCCAGGGCGTGGCTATCCAGGGCAGGCCGAGGCGCTCCCCCTGCCTCGCGCCAGTACCAAGGAGTACAACAATGAAAACTCTCATGTCGGCGGCCGTCCTGGCCGCGCCCGTGGTCGCCATGGCGGTCGCCGCCGCCCCAACCCTGTCCCACGCCCAGGACACCGGAGTCTACGGGACCCTCGGCTATGCCGGATCCCGCGCCGAGGGCGCCGACACCGGCGCCGTGCAGGGCCGTCTGGGCGCCAAGCTGACCCCGCACTTCGGCGTCGAGGGCGAGCTGTCCGGCGGCGTCAAGGACGACGACATCGACACCAACGGCGTGCGGTCCAACATCGAGCAGACCCACCAGGCCGCCGTCTATGGCGTCGGCTTCCTGCCCGTGACCCCGAAGATCGACCTGATCGGCCGCGTCGGCTACGGCAACACCCAGTTCAGGCAGACCCTGGCCGGGGCCGAGAGCAAGTTCGACGCCGACAGCGTCAACTACGGGGTCGGCGCCCAGTACAAGGTCGACGACAAGAACGGCGTGCGCGTCGACTACACCCGCCAGCAGTTCCGCGACAACGACGCGGCCGACGCCAACGTGGTGGCGGTGGGCTACGCCCGGAAGTTCTAGCGGGCCGTCCGGAACCAAGTCCTGAAACGAAGGAAGCGCGCCCCCAAATGGGGGCGCGCTTTTTGCCGACCGGTCGGCGACGTGCAGGCGACGGCCAGGCTTGGGGGACAGGACGCCCGGGAACGGCGGGGCGTAGACACCCAGGAT
>Ga0065165_1000661_pt1 | contig 49697 bp, 39 predicted proteins | sample AraplaMF_Cvi_mMF_FD_63813 | JGI IMG/M metagenome (GOLD analysis project Ga0065165, IMG submission 63813) | Arabidopsis root microbial communities from the University of North Carolina, USA - plate scrape MF_Cvi_mMF (version 2) (version 3) | ecosystem: Host-associated > Plants > Roots >...
GGAGTCTGCTAGGATCATTTTGTCCAAAAATCAAATAGAATTCATACTGCCTATTCGCCCATCCAATATCAGGTTGGTTAAATTCATCTTTGATGAATTGAGTTACCTTTTCAATTAGAGACATTTGTATTTGTCGTGTATTTTAATGCTTTTTGTTAAAGTTTTACATTCCAAAATTCCTCCGGCGTGGAATTATTTTTGATATTTTCATAGGTCTGCCGATAAACATCTTCAAAAATACTCTTATCCCAGCCATATTCTTTTGCGATGTTAAGCACGGACACATGCATTTTATCTAACACCATCAATTGCTGAGCCATTTTGTCTTCAATAGAAATCAGCTTTTCGAAGTCGAATTTACGGTTATAACCAACTATGCTGGTGGAAACTATCCGCGGAATAGGCATTAATCCCTGTACTTACTATTAAATACGGGATATAAAGTGACCATCATTCCCATGAATAGCAAATTATTGATAATGAATTGCCAAAAGATTACTAATCGCACTGCGATCGAAAAAGATATTTTTGCTGATGGTCTACCAATAAGATTTCATTTATCGTCATAATGCCCTTTTGCTGCTACGACATAAACAGTTATCACCTCTTCAATGACTTGATATACAATGCGATGCTTTTTGTCAATTCGCCTGGACCACAATCCGGCCAGATCGTGTCTAAGCGGTTCCGGCTTTCTGACCCCGAAATAGGGATTTTCTCCGAGCTCTTCCAAAATTCGCTCGATGCGTCGAATCAGCGCCTTGTCGCCGCATTTAAATAGGAATAGAAGGTCTTTTTTTGCTCTGTCTGAAATTGTTACAGAATATCTGCCCATATGTTTTTGAGGTCGCGGATGGAAGTCACTCTTCCAGCCCTGACGTCCTCAATACCCTCCTTAATGGCATTCAGAACTTGCGGGTCCGAAAAAAAGACATCAGTTTCAGTACTTTCATCAAGGGGCGTGAGCAAAACTGATTTCTTATTTTTTCCCCGGTGAATGATCACTCGCTCTGTCTCCGCCAGATCCAGATAGTCCTTCTGTTTTCCGCGAAACTCCCTAGCTGATATGATTCTCATGAGTGTACATTTTTGTGTACACAAATATAAGAAAAGGGAGGACCTTATCACATTAAGTTCCTCCCTTTTCTTGTGAAGTGGCAACACCACTCAATCCTCACACCACAGGCGGCTCCAATGCCACATCCCGCTCCATGGCGAGCAGAAATACCGTTGAGATAATCAGCCCGGCGCCGATGTAGTCCATCAGAAGGAATGGCACGCCGAGCCAGCTTACAGATAGCAGCGCGGCGGAGAGCGGTTCGGCGGAGGTGAGAAGGCTTGCTTTCTGCCCGCCGATCAGCTTTACGCCGGTGAGGTAGGCGTAGAAGGGGATGAGCGTGCCGAAGAGGACGACGAATGCGGTATAGGCGTAGGTGTGCGCGTCCCAGATGCCGTCCGTGTGCCAGGGGGCGCGCACGAGCGAGATGCCGATGCCGCCGATGAGGAGGCCCCAGCCGATGATGGTGGTTTCGTGGTACCTTTTGAGCAGCGATTCCGGTTGGATGGTGTACATCGCCAGGCTCACGGCCGAGGCAAGGCCCCAGGCCAGCGCCGTGCCGGAAATGGCCAATTCGCCCGGTTTTCCGTGCGTCACGAGCAGGAATGTGCCCAGCATCGCGACGGCGATAGCCACCAGGTTGAGCGGCCGCAACGGCTTTTTGAACTTAATCGCCAGGTAAACGGCGATGATAATGGGGCTCGTAAATTGCAGTATGGTGGCAGTGGCCGCATTGGAGTGTTTAATGGCCGCGAAATAGGTGTACTGGACGGTGAGCATGCCCAAAATGCCGAAGGACAGGAGGCGGACCGCGTCGCGTTTGTCTTTCCAGGGCGCGAATGTGTCCGCATTTTTGCGGGCCTTGCTGATGGCCACGAGAACTATCCCGGAAATGAGCATCCGGACCGACATCAGCCACTCGACGCTGATGTGCTGTTGTTGAAATAAAAACTGACTGAATGTGCCTGATACGCCCCACAAACTGGCGGCCATCAGCACCATAGCGATTCCCTTCCCCGCCTGATTCTGCATTTGACTTTGGTCGAATTAAATTGTTGCGCAAAATTAATTTTGGTCAGGCGTAATTTTTCCTCGATTTTGAGGGCAAATTTGCAATTTTGTTTCGTTGCACTAACCTTATGATTACACTCGACGCATTCGACATTTCCATTCTGGCGATCCTCCAAGCCGATAATACCACGCCCCAGCGCGATATCGGCGAGCGGATCGGACTGTCGGCGCCTGCCGTGCAGCGGCGTATCAAGCGGCTGCGGGAAACAGGCGTGATCAGAGCGGACATTTCGGTGCTCGACCCCGAAAAGCTGGGCCGGCCGATCACCATTTTTACGGAGGTGAAGATGGAAGTGGAGAAGGTGGAGATCATCAAACAAGCCAAGGCGATTTTCAGCAGTGCCCCGCAGGTGCAGCAATGCTATTACGTGACGGGCGATGTAGATTTTATCCTGATACTGGTCGTTTACAGCATGAAAGAGTATGAAGAACTGACCCAGCAATTGTTTTTCGGGAACAATAATGTTAAAAGCTTTAAAACCAGTATCGTATTGGATATTGTAAAGGCCGGGTTGAGTATTCCGATCAATAAGCCATAACTTTGGCGCACGTCATCGACAAAATCTCATTAGCCATCATGTTTTCCATTCAAAATCTGCTTTCCCGGTTTCGTGGCTCCCGCACGGGTGAACCTGTTGAACCTCAATATTATTTGTCCGTTTGCTGCATCGTAAAAGACGAAAATGATTACCTCGCCGAATGGCTGGATTATCACCGGAAAGTCGGGGTAGAACATTTCTATATTTATGATAATGGCAGCAAGAGCCCTGTTAAAGATGCCATTGCCGCACTCGGTTACAGCGAATGGGTGACGGTTACACGTATTCCAGGGCAGAATATGCACGTGAAAGCTTACCAGCATTGCCTCGATAACTTTGGTTATAATTCGAGATGGATCGCCTTCATTGATATGGACGAGTTTATCGTACCCAAAAATGAAAGTGCAAACCTGCCCCGATTGCTTGAAAAATATGAGAACTACGGAGGTCTTGGGCTGTCGTGGTTGATATTTGGTTCGAATAACCATATCGAAAAACCCGCGGGCAGTCAACTGGAAAACTTTACCAGACGATCGGAGGTTTCTTTCCGCCTAACCGCCATATTAAAAGTATTGTCCAGCCACGGTTTGTGCAGTCGGCTTACAAATCGCATTGCTTCAAATTCAAACCCGGGTATTCCTGTGTGAATGAGCATTTTGTACCCATTGAGGAGGCTTTGGCGGACGTGAGTGTGGATACGATCCAGCTTAACCATTACTATTGCCGGTCGTTGGAAGAGTATCGGCAAAAGGTGGAGCGGGGCATCAGCGATACGAAGCGCAAGCGGAAACTGGAAGAATTCCACAACCACGACAACGAATCCAATGCGGTGGAGGATACGACGATTTTGAGGATTTTAAATAAATTGAAAACGCCGCAGAATAGTTGAAGTTCATAAATAAAGCCCCGGAGAATACTCCCGGGGCTTTTCATTCTGTCAAAAATCAGGGTTCTATTCCCGCGACGGCACGCCGCTGGTTTGTGTCGCCAGATTCCGGTAATTGCCTGTGGTGCCTGTGTGATTTTTGGTGTTTTTGGGTGCGGAGCCGCTGCCTTCTTTCACTGTCACATCCGGCTCGGTGAGGTTTTTACGGCGAATCGCGATAGCTTCTTTTGAAAATAGCATTGAATTATTGTCTTCGCGGTCGGAATACCGGCCTACGTCGTTGGCGTTTTCATGGGTGGCTCCTCCCGGACGGTTGCTGCCGTCGTTTTCGCTGCTTTTCTGAGCCACCTGGCCGGTAGGATTGGGCTTACCCGTCTGGTCGGAACTTTTTTTCTCGCTTTCGGGCGTAGGTGTTTGCACGCCCTGCCCCGTAGCCTTCGTCGTTTTCGATTTGTCGGTGGAACTACTGGTGCTTTGTGCAAACGCTGCCGTCGTTGCGCAGAAGCATACCATAGCGGCGGTGATCATTATCTTTTTCATGCTACCTATCAGTTAGTTGTTGATTTCTTACCGTGAATATAGTTAAAAATTATGCCAACGATCCGTTGGAACGCGTGCAGATTTTTAGTGGCCGATCCGGGAGAAAAGCAGCCCTTGTTTTTGAAAGTAGAACCGGGTTACAAACTGCTTTTGCGAGATACGTGCACGTGCACAGTCGTGCATCGAGGTGTCAATCAGTAATCCGGTTGAATGATGAAATACAACATACTTTTAAAGGTACTCTTTGCCTGCGGGCTGGTCACAGGCGCCGGCTTGCTTACAGATGTACACGCGCAAAGCCCGGGCGACAAAGCCGACAGTATCGCTGCGTCCAAAATTTTTGTCCATACGGGCTTTGAGAATGCCTCACCTATGAACTGGCGGATCGATTCGGCCGGCAGGATCGTGGGCGCTCTGGTATACGACCACGAACGCTTTTCGCGGAACAGGGCTGTAAACCACTTCCATTTCAGGGTGGAGGCAGCAACGGGAACGGAAGTGACCGTGATACTTGAAAATTTTGATAACATCTGGAACAACCGCTTTGCGAGCGACCTCTCCGAACGCTCCCGGTTTGTGATTTCCTTTGATCATAAAAAGTGGGAAAGCCGCTCGATAGAAGTGTTGCCGGGGCGCAGGATGTTGTTTCGGTTCAGGATGGAGGCGCCATTTGCCTACATTGCGAGCGTGGAGCCTTACCGGATCAGCGATCTGGATAAAATGCTGGCGACCATCGGGAAGCATAAACTTGCCACCGTTACGACCATAGGCAGAACGTCGGAAGGCCGGTCGCTGGAAATCATCCGGATCGGAAATGAGAATGCGCCCAGGCGGCTCTTCCTGCGCGCGCGAGCGCACGCATTCGAGGCGGGCGGCAACTGGACCGTGGAAGGGCTGGTGCAGAAACTCCTCAGTAACGACGAAGACGCCAAACGCTATTTGAAGCGGTACTGTGTTTACATCCTGCCTATGGCCAACAAGGACGGCGTTGCACGTGGCAAAACACGGTTCAATGCCAACGGCTACGACCTGAACCGCAAGTGGGACAAGCCGGCCGACGAGCTCATTGCACCGGAAAACCATTACCTCGAACAATGGCTGCAAAAGATGATCCGGGAGAACAAAAAGCCCGATCTTGCGCTCGATATTCATAATGACGCCGGCGGAAACCTGCATATAAGCCGGCCCGACGGGGATATTACCGACTACCTGGCGAGTATGGACAAGCTGGAATCGCTCCTGCGCAAGCATACCTGGTTTACGGAAGGTGCTACCAAGGCAAGTTTCCGAAACCCGGGTACATTGGGAGAGGGCTTCCTGACGCGCTTCGGCATTTACGCCGCCGTGTACGAATTGAACTACGAATGGATCAAAGGTCTGAATAAAGCGCCGCTCGCCGCCGACTGGATTTCACTGGGAAACAAGCTGCCCGAGGTTTTCTATCACTATTTCGAATGATCGGCTGAAAGGATAGTACATCAGGGTGCTTTGTTGATGAACTTCACTTTGGATTTAATATCGGTCCGAAGCACGCTTTGCTGCCGGAACCGGCGCAGGTAACGCTGGGCAATGCTGTCGAGGGCGGCGCTTCTTTCTTTGGTTTTTTTGCCAAAAAACGTCACCACCTTGGTCGGTTCGGTAATCGTCTGCCTGGTGTCGGTATCTTTCCAGCGGCCATTGGCGTCCCATTCGGTGTAGCCTTCGGGAAAATAATTGCTAATGACGCTGTCGCTGAAATTCTTCCATTGCTGTTCGCTCACGGTTCCGCCGCCCGGAATGTCCCGGCCGAAATACAGGTCGCTGCGCTGGTAGCTCGCGCAGGAAGAAAGCCCCAGGCAGCCGATCACGACCCATTTTTGCAGTTGTGCTAAGTTGATCATCGTTCAGGATTGAATGTATCCATAAACATAGCACAAGTTGCTACAAGCGAAAAGTGCTGTCGAAATAAAATGACAAGCTGTTCAAATCGATCAATTTTTTAACTTTACGATTCTCCCGTCAGTGTATCCGTTCAAGTCATCAACTAAAATCAAATGGTTATGCAGAAAATCGTCCCGCATTTGTGGTTTGACAAGGAGGCTGCGGAAGCAGCGGAATTTTACGCATCGGTATTTCCGGAGTCCCGGGTGATGAGCGTCACGACGATGGAAGATACCCCTTCGGGCGATGCCGATATGGTCATATTCGAGCTCTGGGGGCAGAAATTCATGGCCATCAGCGCCGGCCCCATTTTCAAACCGAATCCTTCCATATCCTTCATGGTCAATTTCGATCCGTTGCTGTTTGGCGGTTCGAAGGAATCGGCGCGCGCGAAAATCGATGAGATCTGGAACAAACTGGCCGATGGCGGAAGCGCGTTGATGCCGATCGGCGAATACCCGTTCAGTGAGCGGTATGGCTGGGTGCAGGACAAGTATGGCGTTTCTTGGCAGCTGATCCTCACGAAGCCCGAAGGAGAGCCGAGGCCGTCGATCATTACTTCACTGCTGTTTGTGGGGGATCAATGCGGCAAGGCTGAGGAGGCCATCAATTTCTATTGTTCTGTTTTCGAGAAATCTAAACTGGGCTCACTGCATCGCTATCCCGAAGGCCATGCGCCGGACAAGCCGGGTACAGTTATGTTCGCCGATTTCAAGCTCGAAGATTCGTGGTTTACTGCCATGGACAGCGCCCATCAGCACCAATTCGGCTTTAATGAGGGGATTTCGCTGGTGGTGAATTGCGACGACCAGGAAGAGCTCGATTATTTTACCCAAAAAATGTCGGCTGTTCGCGAGGCTGAGCAATGCGGGTGGATTAAAGACAAATATGGCGTGTCGTGGCAAATCACACCCATCGAATTGGAAGAAATGATGGTAAACGGCACCCGCGAACAGCTCAATCGGGTAACCCAGGCACTATTGCCCATGAAAAGGCTCCAAATTGCACCTCTGAAAAGTGCTTTCGAGGGCGTATAAATTACTTAAAAGGTCGACGGCTGTAATGGCGGCCGTCGACCTGCATTTTAAAACGCCTTAACTTCCGGCGGGAACGATAAACTCGAACGATGGCCCGATTGTGTAGCCGGGTTTGCCCGGGAAGGGCATGGCGCACAGTTTCTGGGCGGTCAGTTTGAGATCGTACATGACACCCACCGTATTATCGAGCATTCCGGGATCACCGTTGAACGTCGTGTGAAGCCCCGAAAGCAACGAATAGTAGCTCGTATTGAACTCGTTCATCCGTTTCCATTCCTCGCTGCCGACCGGTAACATGCTGATTTTCGTATTGGGAAACAGCGGGAAAACGCCCTCGGGCGAGAACGGGATCGCCGGCCCGGAGAACGAATAGCCGTTGGGTGCGGTATCGTCTTTTACCAGCCTTTTGCCTTTGTAAAGTTCCTCGAAACGATAGTAATGCGCGAGTTCATCTTCCTGGTCGAGCGGGGAGGTGGAAGTTCCCTCGCCTTGCTCGATGATGATGTTGATCGCGTCGATCGCGTTTTGTTTCGTGTAAATAGGGAAAAGTTCGTCGGCGGGAAAGAACGACGAAGTGACTTGTTTGCTTTTATCGCCTGGCAATTCATCCGGTGCCAGTTCGTCAATCTTCTGCTGAATGGCCTGGTAAAACTGGCCGATCGTGCTGTATGTAGGCAATGCGGCCAGGCTCACGGATTTGAAAACGAGCGGATTCTCCGGCTCCTCAATTTCCATAAAAACATTTTTGACGACGTCTGTCGAATATTTTTCCAGCCCCACGATGAGCCCGTTGCCAATGCCCATCGGTAACGGACCGGGGTATTCGGGGACAAAATCGGCATGGTTGATCACCGGATGCCCGCCAAGGGCATTCAGGATGTTCGCGGCGATGGTCATGTGCAGCATTTCCTCGATCACAATCGAATGGATTATCTGCCGCTGCACCGGGTTGGTGCCGGGGTTCAGGGAAAACATCGCCGTGAGGTAAGGCGGAATCGTAGAATGTTCCAGTTCGACGGCATTTTGAAGGAGTGGAAAGAGTTCTTCCAGGGCATTGGCGCTCAATGCTTTCTCAATATATCTTGAATCTATTTGTAGCATGGTGAATGAATTTTAAACCGTAAATCACAGATTTTCAAACAAATCGTTGGTGGCGGAGAAGCCCGGGAACGACCCGTTTTTCGCTTTCACAGCTTCCCGGTAACGGGTTTGTTTGTCGGTCAGCGCGGTGCCGGGTGCCACCGGGTTGGCAGTCCGCGCCTCCCTGGCTTCGGACCTTACCACAGTTTTCGGAGCGATTTGCGGGTTGTTGAGCCAGTTGAGAATGGTGTTACGCTTGGTAGCAGACAAGTCGCGCGTCACGGGCATGTGCATCGTGTCGTTGATATCGCGCGAGAATGCGAAAATCAGGATCTTCTTTTTCTCCGCGAGTGCCGCAGGATCGGCCAGGTTCACGACGTATTTGCTCATGATCGGATACAGGTTGCTGTATTGGATCATCATCTCCGAAATGTCACTCCAAACCGGGTTCGTGATTTCCTCGAAATAGTCGCGCAGGTGCACCACGACTTGTTCCGTCCCAAATGCCTGGTCGACGGTCGCGGTCTGGTAGGTAATGAAGTAGATTTGGCCGTCGATGTAAACTCTCGGGCTGTAAATGGCATTACCCGTGAGCAGCATTTGCGCTTTACCTTGCTGATTGGTCGAAATCTGGCCGTTGAAAGTCAGGCCTTCTGCCGGGAAATTGTTGCCGTAAAGCTCCGAAATCGGGTTTTGCGGACCAACAGGCGTATCAGGGGTAGCCGGGTCGAGGGTTACACTGATGCTCGTGTTCGGAAGCAGGTTTCCCCATTGGTAGGCATAAAAATCGATGTTCACCGATTGGCCGTCATCCAGGCGCTGGATGAAATTATCGGCCCTGGCTACGAGCCCGTCGATGGCCTCGCGCGCGATGATCGCAAACTGTCCCGGCTGGCTTGTCGATGGAGTAACTAGCAGCAACTGGCTGTTGCTCAGCGCGGCCATCGTCGCGTCCGGCAAATTGCTGAAAGAAGCGATCCCGCCTGTCTGGTTGAGCCAGTTCGGGTCGGATTGGTATTCCAATGTCCCGATTTCGATGAAATCATTCGGATTAATGTAAAATGTCGGTGTCTGACGGCTCGCTACGCCGGTTTGCGGCACTTTGCTGACGGCCAGGCGCAGGTCCTGTTTGTAGGTAACAGTACCGACGGAATCGGCCACCGGGAAGCTCGCCCCGAAATCTACGCTCACGCGTTTGGAATCGGGTTCCACGAGGAAATTGGAAGTGCTGAAAAAGGTACCGCGGGCGCTCGGCGTGTAATTGATGCCGTACAACCTGCGCGCCGGCGCAAAAGTGAGCGGCTCGCCTTCGAAATAAGGACCGATGGAACCGATGATTCTGCCCAGTGAAAACCGGCCGTCGTTATGGTTATAGTAATAGCCGAACGGGTTCATGTTAATGGCCAGGGTGTTGTTCTGTGTGGTCGCGCGCAGTGTTTTCAGGAAAGCCGACTGTTCCGCGAGCACGCCCCATTCGATATTGGTAATCACCGAAGTCCAGCTGGCGCCTAATGGCTGCCCGTTGCTTTTGCCGCCGTCGAGCTGCCTCATTTGAAGGTCGCGGAACGAGGTGGTGGTAATATCGCCTTTGAAAAGCAGGTCGCCATTGGCTGTGCAAATGCGGAGCTGCACGCACCATAATGCGGAAAACATCTGGGCGTCGGGGTCGAGATCCACCATTTTTCCCGTCGGACGCCCCTCGGCGCCTACCACGGCCTGGCCAATGATAATGTCGTCGGACTGGGAAGTCTGCGTGGTGCCGTCGGGCAGGAAAATCTGCTTGACCGCGCAGTTCTGGAAATCGAAAACCGCGCCGCCCTCGGGATTCCACCAGCCATTGGTGGCACCCTTGCCGGGGTCCTGGAAATTGGGCTGGAAGGTAGCGTTGTTGTAGTGGGCCGTGTCGTTGTTGACCGTGCTGACATCGGACAGGAAATCGCCCGTGAACACGAGCCTTGGCGCATGAAGGTAAGACATGGTGTTTTAATTTATTGTGAGGATAATATTCTTTAAGCGGCTGTATTCCAGATGATAAAATGTTGCAGCCATGCTCCATTGTACTTTTTGTAAATCCAAAGCATCCTACCGGTTTCCGACGCTTTTTCGCCGGTTTGCTTGTCGGTGGTTGTCTGTTGGTAAATCGCCCATTCATAGGCAAGATCTTCCCTGATCTCGATATCCTGCGATTCGTAGGATATCTGAATGTAAAATGCATCGAACCACGAGCGCAGGAAGTCCACGCCGCCGGCCTTGGTGTTGATGACCGGCGAACCGGGAGCGATGACGGTGATATCATCGGCGAGGATGGCGGTCATCATTTCCAGGTTGCCGGTGTTTTCCGCTTCCTGGACGATCAGCCGCAGTTTTTCAATTTGTTGTCTGTCGTTGTCTCTATTCATGGAGATAAAGGTTGTTTGGAGGAGGAAGCGACCGTGCTGTTATCTTTTACTTACTAATTCGATTTGTTTGTAGAATTAGTTATTAAACGGTCATAAAGATGATGGGGGGCATTTCTTCGGACGTAGGCTGTGTTTTGCGTGTCCGTTTTGGCACGCACGGCGTTCGAAAGCGGACATTTCTGTCGGGTAGGGTTGATGAAAATAAGGCTGGGCGCCTCCATTGGCTGAATCTCAAAGATTGGCATGGCATTGGTGGTGCGGGAAGCGAACCTCAATTTCCGGCCCGGTCATGATCAGAAACCACTTCACCATTGCTGTCAGGAGTTTTTTCAACAGCAAAGGTTATTCCTTTATTAATGTTGCCGGTCTCGCAGTAGGGCTGGCTTGTACGATACTGATTTTTCTGGTGGTTCGGCACGAGACGAGCTACGACTTGTCGCAATCTCGCCTCGAACGGATTTACAGGGTCGAAACCGAGAATATCAGAGAGGGGCATACCTATCCGGGTACTTACACCGGCATGGCCCAGGCGCTACGCACGGACTTACCCGAAGCCGAAGTCATCGCGCCGCTTATGCAAAGGGGAGGCAAGACCATGACGGCCGGAGAGTTGCCCGGCGGTAGCAACGCTCAGGAGAAGAAATTCCGGCGCCCGGCATTCAGGGAATCGGTCGTGTTTGCGGATAATGCCCTTTTCCGCACGCTCGACTATACCTGGGTCGCGGGCAACCCCGCACGCGCATTGTCGCAGCCGAATGCGATCGTGCTCACGCGCGCTTACGCGGAGAAGTACTTCGGGACTGTGGATGTGCTCGGGAATACGATCCGGATGGATAATAAACAGGACTTGACCGTCACCGGCGTCGTGGAGGATTATCCGGTCACCACGAGCTTCCCGTTCAACATGCTTGTCTCGTTTGCAACCGTCAAGCAGATCGACCCGGGTTTTGAGGACAACAAATGGAATGGCTGGAACGACAATTTTCAGGTTTTCCTACTGTTAAAAAAGGGCGTCGATCCGGCGCAGCTGACCAGCCGCTTTGAAAATGTGGTAGTGAAATACATGGGTAAGGATATGCTGCCCGACAAACGTTTCAAACTGAACCATTTGGCTGAAATCCATTACACGGGTAATCTTGGCGGCAGGACCGCGAATGTGGGCTTGCTGAAAACACTCTCGGTAATCGGCGCACTCGTTCTGCTGATCGCCTGCTTCAATTTCATTAACCTCAGCACAGCACGTGCATTCAAACGCGCGAAGGAGGTAGGCATACGCAAGGCAATAGGCAGCAGCCGCAAATCGCTGATATACCAGTTTCTGACCGAAGCAGGGCTTATTACACTTTTCGCGGGCATAGTGGCTTTGGTACTCAGCGTATTGCTATTGCCGGTCCTGGCGGCGGCACTCGCCATCCCACTAACATTGGACGTGGACCTGTTTACCGGCTCGACAGCGCTTTTTACGGGTTTTCTGTTGCTGTTAACGACCTTGCTGGCAGGTGTTTATCCCGCATTACGGCTGTCGGGCATGGCGCCGATCTGGGCGCTGAAAAGCAATGCGACAGCTCGCGCCGGCCAGTGGTTTTCCATGAGGGAGGGATTGGTGGTCGTGCAATTTACGGTATCGCTCGTGCTGATATGCTGCGCGATGCTGATCGACCGGCAGCTGGATTTCTTCCGCAATGCGGACCTCGGGTTCAACAAATCGGCCGTTATTACCGTGGGGTTACCCGACAATAAGCCCGAAAAACTACACACGCTTCGCGAACAGCTGATCCGTTCGGCCCAAATCAAGGACGTGAGCTTTTCATTCAACAGCGCCTCCGCCGAAAGCAACTGGATGCAGGCCATGGAATACCGGCAGGGGCCGAAGGTGGTTCAGGTCAAAACCCAGATGAAAATGGGTGACTCTCACTATTTCGATACCTACGGCATCCGGATGCTGGCCGGCGAGCCGCTCAAAGACAGCGATACGACCAGAAATTTCAGGATCGTCGTCAATGAAGTATTCCTTGGCCGGATCGGCATAGACAGCCCCCGGGCGGCAATCGGGCAAAGGGTCTATTACGGCGATGGTAATGAGTTTGCGACGATTGTGGGCGTCGTCCGCAGCTTCCACGTCAATTCCCTGCATCAGAAAATAGATCCGACCATTATTCAAGTCGTTCCCAACAACTTTTATCAGGCGGGCATCAAGCTGCAAAGTGACAATGCCAGTGCCGCTTCGATTCAGGCCGCATTGGCCGACATTGAAAAAGCCTGGATGGAAGCATTCCCCGATCAGGTATTTGAATACAGCTTTCTGGACGAAACCCTGGCGCAGGCCTACCAGTCCGAAACGCGTACAGCCCGGCTCATCGAGGCCGCGACTATTTTGGCGGTATTGATAGCGAGTATGGGACTGTTCGGTCTCGCAACGTTCACCGCCGAGCAGCGGACCAAGGAAATAGGGGTGAGAAAAGTGCTTGGCGCTTCGGTAGGCAGCGTGGTAGCTTTGCTTTCCCGCGATTTCCTGAAACCCGTAGTGCTGGCGATCGTCGTCGCGTCGCCCATTGCCTGGTACCTGATGAATCAATGGTTACAGAACTTCGAGTTTAAAATCTCCGTATCCTGGTGGCTTTTCGTGGTGGCGGGCTCGCTGATAACCGTCATCGCGTTGCTGACCGTCAGCTTCCAGAGCCTGCGTGCGGCCATGTTGGACCCGGTTCGGAGTTTGCGGAGTGAATAGGGTGGAAATGTTAGGATACGGTCGGGAAATCCATTTATTTCGAGCTGAGCGGATAACCGTGTTTCGATTGTGATGGATAACTGGAAAGCAATTGTATATCTCCTGGCTTTCGGGCAGGGCTTTGTCCTGAGCCTGTCTTTGATCGTAAAAGGCATCAATGGTCGACGCGCCGGTATCTTTCTCGGGTTGATGCTGCTGGTGCTTTGCCAGGAATTACTCAACGCGTGGGCGATGCAGGAACATTACCACAGCCGGCCGGATGCCATTCCGTTCTGGAATTTGCAAAGCTATTTACTCCTTGCGATTGCAACTTGGTTTTTCGTACGATACACGACGGAGCCGGGATTTGTGTTCAAGCCGCGGCATGCCCTTTTCTTCGTGCCGATCGTTGGGGAGATCGCAATAAGGTGCGCTTGGCAGGCTTACAGGCGTTTCACGGGTATAGACCTGCCTTCATTACTCGAAAATCCGGCCTGGTTTTTCGTGACCGAGCTATTACCCATTATCGGGATGATCGGGGTGTTGGCGCTTTATGCCTACAAGTTGCATGGCTTTCATACGAGCTGGAAAAAGCAGGCAATCGGTCTAAGCCTCGCAACCGGTTTCCGGCTCTACGGCTTGTTCGGTTTTTTGGTGTTGCTGACCTTGTTGTGGATCGCCGGTGTAATTCTCGATTGGCCGGTGTTTTTCGAAATCGAGGTGCTGCTTACGCTGTGCCTGTTCGGGCTTGGCTACGTCGGTTACGTCGCCCCTGAATTTTTTACATTACCGGCTTTACCGAAAGAAAAACCTGCTGAACGACCGGATTTTGCCCGGTTTGACGACCACGCCGAACTCCAAAAGCTAAGGGATACATTTACGCGGGATCAGCTTCATACGCGGTCGGGGCTTACCGTCGACGACGTGGCCGCACACCTGCAATTGCCCCCACGCTATATTTCGTATCTGATTAACAACTATTTCAATACCAATTTCAACGGCTATGTCAACAATTTCCGCGTCGAAGAGGTGATCAGGAAACTGGCAGATCCGGCCGAGCAACACAAAACGATCCTGGGATTAGCCCTTGATGCGGGGTTCAGTTCCAAATCCACGTTCAACCAGGTATTCAAGCAGCACACGGGCAAATCGCCGTCGCAATTCCTGCTGGTGCAAAAATAGCGCGGTCGGGACGGTAGAAAGCTCCAAAAATGAGTCCGAAAACGTGATTCCGGACGTCCGGGAAAGTGTTCCGGGGCGATTGATATGCATTGCTGGCCTTGCTTTGCAGCATGATCATTCAATCTCTTTCCTGTTATGCTCAAACATGTTTTGTTTCTGTCGGCTATGCTCTACACTCCTTCGGTGCTGGCCGAAAATGTTCGTTATCAGGCCGACTATCCTGCCGGTCGTCAGTTTGAAGTCAGAATAAATGCCAATGTCGAGCTGCTCGGCTTTGTCTATTTCCTGGGTTACGAGGGAGCCCAGTCCGAAGCCGTTTCTTATTCCGAAAAGGACAGAAAGCGATATGCCTACGGGATTGATCTTTACCGGCAATACAAGTCCTTTGCGGGTAGTAAACATCTCGCGACGGCAATAGGCTATGCACAGGATATTTGGCTCGACTATTTTATCAACTTGCTGGTCCAGCTGGAAGATTTCCCGAATGCGAAGCTGACCGATGCCATAGGTCCGGCATACTACCGGCGGTTTTCATCACACGGCGACCTGGCAGAAGCGAAAGAGAACGCCTCCGCATTTATTGAAGCGATGAATGGATTGTATCGGGAGGTCGATTTCGGGGCCTACCTCACCCAAAACAGGGCTTTGTACGCGAACGCGACAAGTCAGGTAGAAGCCGGGTTGCCGGAAGACCGGTTTCTCTCCACCATGGAGGCGTTTTATGAAGGCCATTTCGAGAGTTATACGCTGGTACCCAGTCTCACGATCCCCGCTGGTATGGGTTTCGGAGCCCGTTACGGGTCGGGTGGTGATGCCCATGCGTTTCATGTATTCGGCGCGTTCGCAATCCAGCAATGGGATGATTCCATCCGTATTGACATGGGTTTTGCCGATCAAAAGCATTTGCTGGAACTGAGCACCCACGAATTCGGACATTCTTTTGCAAACCCGTGTGTGGACCGCCTGCCCGAAGCACTTATCGCGGAAACGCAGCCACTCTTCGATCCGGTCAAAAGTGCCATGGCGCCACAGGGCTATATGACTTGGAAAGCGTGCCTTTACGAGCATTTTGTAAGGGCAGGGGAGGTGGTGATAGCACGCAAGCTCGGCCGCCACGAGGACGCGGAGAGGCTCAGAAAGCATTACATATCAGAGCGGAAATTCATCTACCTGGATACCTTGCTCATCGAGCTGGACAAATACAATGTATCGGGAAAGGGAACCTATCAGCAGGCGGTCGAAACCGCCATGCTGCGCGTGCGGGAGCGGGTCAAGCCGTAGTCCGCAGGAGAGGACTACTCCATATAGGCCGCTACCCATTTAGCCTTGATATTCGCCCGGGCTTCGATGAACGCTACATCGGTACCCTGTGCGATGGCGTCGAGTGGGAAACGCAGCGGCCGTTGGCCTGCCGGCATTTGGATCAGTTTGAGCACACCGTCGGCGATGGTTTGGGGATTCATTTCAAAGGCGGCCATTTTGCCAAAAAGGCCTTGACCAAGTGCATTGAACTGTTCCGATGCCAGCGGATCGTATTGCTGGGCGATTACGGGTTTGTCGCCGTGAATACCCGCTTTGACACCGGTATTCATTTCAGTCGGGTACACGCCCGGCTGTATCGACACGTTATCGATGCCGAACTGTTTCAGTTCGTCCTGTAAGCCCTCGGTAATACTCTCCACGCCAAATTTGGAAGCCAGGTAGGGCACCATAAACGGGAGTGTATGGCCGCTGGCGCCGGAGGTAATGTTGATGATCAATCCGCTCTTCGCCGCACGCATGGCAGGTAGCACGGCCTGGTAGGTTCTGACCACGCCGTAAAAATTGATTTCGAACATTTCACGGATCCGGTTTACGCTGTATGATTCGAATACCCCGAAGCCGCTCGCTGCGGCGTTGTTTACCAGGACGTCGATCTTGCCGTGGCGGGCCAGGACTTGTGCAAAGGCGTTGTTGACCGAAGTATCGTCGGTCAGGTCTATTTCTACCACCTCGATGTTGGGAATAGCGCCCAACTCTTCGGCCACCGCGCGGTTTTTACCCCCGGTGTTACGCATGCCTGCTATAACAGTAAGGCCTGCATTGGCCAATGTGATTGCTGTGAGTTTACCAAAACCGGTACTGGTTCCGGTAATAAAAACGGTCTTGTTCATCGTCGTAATCGTTAAAGTTGACGATGCAAAGTTGCAACCCACGAGGGCCGGTTTCCATTGACATTTATTTGAAAAAATAACAATCAAATGTCAATGGAAGTAACGAAAATGGCTATTTGCCGGCGCTGCTCCGCCTGATCCGCGTCAGTGTTTCAGGCGTGATGCCGATGTAGGAAGCGATCATATGCTGCGGCACACGGTTGGCGATTTGCGGATACTGGGTGAGAAATTTCTGGTACTTTTCTTCGGCCGAAAGGCTGATACCCGCATGAATACGGTCCTGCGATACGACGAAGCTTTTATGCAAAATCGCATTGACCAGGTCATTCAGCTGGGGGATATTGCGGCAAAGCTGCTCGAAATTCTCTTTGGTGATCAAAACGACATCTGTGTCTTCAATCGCTTCGATATTGAACCTGGAAGGATTGCCGGTGGTCAGGCTTTCGCGGTCGCCCGACCAGTAGTTTTCGGGAGCAAAGTTCAGGATATGCTCGTTGCCTTTGTTATCGATGGAATAGGTCCTCAGAAAACCGTGACCAACAAATGCATTGTATCGCCAGACGTCCCCTTCCTGTAACAGCAGTTGCCGTTTGCGGATTTTCTTTTGGATGGCTACCTGCTGGATTTGCGCCAGCTCGTCGGCCGAAAGCGTGATCTTGGCGGTAAGGTATTGGATAAATTTGTCTATTGCCGTGGCTGGGTTCATACTTGGTTTTATCAAACGGGTCGATATGTATGCATATAAAAAAAATGGCGGATTGAAGGTTCAATCCGCCACCATTTACTGCGATAACATTATTCCGCAATCCTGATATTCTTCATCTTGACGGGCAGCCACACCTGCATCGGGCCGCGGCCGCGGTTTGCCCAGGTGTAGTAGGGGATCGCGGTGACGGTCTGCGGCTCCGGTTTCACATTCAGGCCGTCGGGCGTGGGTTTTATCATTTGCAGCTGGGCCTGGATGGAAACCACGGGCTCGTTCAGGATCAGGCCCTTTTGGATGTTGAATGAAGGGTTTTCGGGAACGAGCAGGTTCCATACTTCGCCTGCATTATCGGCGCCTTCCACGCAGTACACAATCGGGCCGCGTTGGAGGGCGATCCGGTCGGCATCGGCCTTCACTTCGTTACGGGCCTTGATTTGACGCACTTCCATGGGCAGCTTCACTTCGATTTCATCGCCGTTCTGCCAGGTGCGGTCGATTACCGCGTAACCCTTTTCCGTTTGGTAATTGACAGGCTTGCCATTCAGCAGTATTTCGATTTTGCTCTTGCCGCTCGTCGCAAAATTGTACAACCCACCTGGAACAGCAGTTTCGGCAGCCCAGCCGGGAATGCGGATATTCAACGCGTACTTAACTTTCTGTGCCGGCGAAACCCGGATTTTTACATTGCCGTCCCAGGGATAGTTGGTGTCCATTTTCAATGGTATAGCCGTTTTACCCATTTGAAAATTAGTATTACTGCCCACAAAGAGGTTGACCCAGATCTTTCCATCCGATTTACCATAAATATAATCCCCGACGGACGCCACGAGCCTTGCGATGTTCGAAGGGCAGCAGGCCGTCCCAAACCAGGCGCTGCGTGCATTGTTACCCACGGAAGAAAGCGGGTTTCCGTAAAAGAAAGTATCGCCGCTCAGGCTCAGACCGTCCAACGCGCCATTGTAGAGACTGCGTTCGAGGACGTCGATGTACTTGGCGTCGCCGGTGAGCGCGTTCATGCGCTGGTTCCAGAACACCATGCCCACGGAGGCGCAGGTTTCGCTGTATGCGGCGCCATTCGGAAGGTCGTAGTCGTCGGTGAAACCTTCGTTGTGGCCGGAAGAGCCTATGCCGCCGGTGAGGTACATGTTACGGTAAACGACATCTTCCCACACGGCCGTCATGGCGTTCATATACCCCGGGTCCTGTGTGACGGACGCGACGTCGGCCGCACCCGTGTATTGGTACATCGCGCGCACGGCGTGGCCGGTGATTTCCTTCTGTTGCTTCACGGGCACATCGTCCTGGCAGTATTTGGGATCTTTCCATTCGTCCCAGATCTTGCCTTTTCCATAGCCGTGGCCGCGTTGGTCGAGGAACCAGTCGGCGAGTTTCAGGTAGCGGTCCTCCTTGGTGAGGTGATACAACTTCATGAGTGCGAGCTCGATTTCCTGGTGGCCGGATACCCACGGCCGGTTGGCCACGCGGAACGTCGAATCGATGTGGTCGGCGAATCGGATGGCGACATCGAGCAGTTTACGTTTGCCGGTGGTATTGTAATAAGCCACCGCTGCTTCCATCAAATGACCCGCACAATAATCCTCGTGCTTTTCCATGTCGGTCCAGCGCTGTTTGAGGTCGGTTAAGGTGTAATAGGTATTCAAATAGCCATCCGGAAGCTGGGCGGCGGCGATTTTGTCGATCCATTCGTCCGCTTTGCGTTCCAATGCGGCGTCGGGGCGGTTTTTGAGCGAGTAGGCAATGGCTTCGATGGCTTTGTACACGTCGCTGTCGTCATAATAAATGCCTTCGTGCTTTTCGCCCTGCTTGCGTGCCACCTTTTCGAAATTCCGGATGCGGCCCGATTTTTCCTCGGTTTGGATGATGCAGGTATTGAGCGTGGCCGTGGCCACTTTTTCCTGCTTGGGCTTCCAGAACTGGTCGGTAATGTTGACCTCCGAGAACTTCACGGGCTGGATGCGCTGCTGGGCTTGTGCAGGCTGAGGCAAGGCCTGAACACACCAGACAAGCGATGCGCCTACATACATTTTAATGGCTGAATGCATTTCAAAAATCGTTTTTAATGATAGTCCTGCTTATTTCTTATGGATCACCGGAAACTGCGCAATCCGGAGATTGGTACAGCCGTAAGGGATCAGCACAATGTCTTCTTCCTTGTCCTCAGTTTCGAGTTGGTAGGTCATACTGTACGGAATGGGCCCGGCCATTTCGTTGTATAATCCCCACGACGGAATGCGACGCGCCTTCGTTTTGATCTGCAACGGAGCATTCTCCGGGTTCCACGGATAGTTAGAGACCGGTTTCGCGACTTCCCATTTGTATTGCTCTTCCAGTTTGCTGTCGGGAGTCAATATCAACCCATAGTTCCAGGGGGTGGTCGGCCGTACTTCCGTGTAGCTGGCACCGTAGTCGATCGGGTCTTTATCGTTTTTCACGAGTTTGGAAGTCTCGCCTATTTTCAATGCGTAAGTAAGCGGCCCCCGCTCTACGGAAATGGAGTTTTCGACCCAGGTATTTTTGAAAATATGCATGGGTAACGTCAGTTCCACCACATCACCTTTTTCCCATTCACGCGTGAGTTTCACGATCTGGTTACCATCCGGTTCGAGCCAGAGCTTGCCATTTACCTTGATAGCGCCCTTTTTGCACCAAGCCGGAATCCGCATATGGAACGGGAATACAGCCTTGGCGGAAGGATTGACGGTGAATTTAATGGTTTCCTCAAATGGGTAGGCGGTTTCCTCTTTTACCACCACATTCACACCACCCGGCAGCTTGATATTCGCCTCGCTGGCCGAATAGGCTAACGCCGCAATGCCTTTGTCGGCCGTGGCATACCAGAGGTTCTGGACAAATTTAGGCCATCCCTGGTGCATATTGGACGTACAGCACGGGTAGCCGGTGAGCAGGCCCATGCACACGTCGGTGCCGCCGTGGTTCACATCGAAATTGCGGTGGTGGCGGGTCATCATCACCTGGTTGGCCTGCTGAAAGTACTGGCGGGTCATAAAATCGTCGGATGCCTGCGTCGGCAAAGCGTTGAATGCCACTTTTTCGAGCATATCGGCATAGCCTACGTCGCCGGTGATTTCGAGGATGCTTTCGAGCGAGAACATCATTTCCACGGCCGAGCAAAGCTCCGAGCCCTGGGTAGGATCGTTGCCGTGCAATGCTTCATCGCCGCCGTAAAGGCCGTGCGCCAGGCCGTTGAACTTGCGGAGATCGGCAAAACCTTTTCGGGTTGCGTCGAGGTATCTCTGGTCGGGATGGTGCTGGAAATAAATCAGCGGTGCTTTGATCCCCTGCGCGAGATTGACGCAGTGAATGCTGCCGCGCGTCGACAACAGATCGGTATTCAGAAACGCGTTGGTATAATCGAAGGTCTGTAAATGGATAAGGTTGCCGAGGTCGAGCAGGAACTTGTCGCCGGTAATATTATAGAGCCAGTACACGACAGCCAGGTTGTCCGCGCCGCGGTACCTGGCCCAGAATGTCCAGTTATCCAGCGGTTTCGAAGGGAGTTCTTGGAGCTGGTATTTGAAATAATTGGTCATCAACTGAATGACCCGCTGGTCGCCGGTGGCGGAATAGTATTGTTTTAAAATTTTCAATACCACCATCTTAGGCCACCAGTCGCGGCTGTTGTCGCGCTGCACGCCGGGTTCGTGGCCGTAATCCTTGGACGGGCCGAAATAGCCGTCGGGCTGCTGGCTTGCAATGGCCCATTCCACCCAGGGTTTGGTTTTGGCGATGAGTTCCTGGTCGTCGAGGATGTAGGCGAGCGGGAGCAGGCCGTCGATCCAGTAGGGGCCGCGTTCCCATTGGTCGCCGTCGCCGCCCAGCCAGCCGTTGCGTTTACCCATTACCAGCGGGTAAAGTTCATCAAGTTTGCCGGTAGAGCCGTTTTTCTGGCGGACGAGCATTTCTTTGAGCCATCCTTGCGGTTTGATAGCCCCTAATGGTAGTTCGCTGTATGGGTTGGATCTTAGCGGGGCTTTGGCGGGGGTATAGGTGGCTTCCTTTTGCGCGGTTGCTTGCAAGCAAGATGTGACTAAAATCGAGAATAGGAGTTTTTTCATTGGTCGGGTGTGGTCAGGTGTTGTCAGGTATGGCCATGTGTGGTCAGGTATTGTCATGTGTTGTCAAGGATAGTCAGGATTGTTTTTGACTCTTAAATCTTTGGAAGTGGCTAGTGCGATGACGCGGCCGTTTTCGCCTACGGCATTGTAAAAATGGTATACCACGCCGTTCCATTTGATTACCCAGGGCTTGTGGGCGTAGGTTTTGTCGAAGGGTTCGGTTGGTGAAATGAGGTCGGGGCCGGTCCAGTCTGTCCAGTTTTGAAGGTCGTAGGAGCAGGCGAAGCGCTCGAATGCCCCCGGCTTCCAGAATGCCCCGAAGTAGAACATCACATACACATCACCGATTTTCGCGATTTGAGCGTCGCCGCAAATGCCGGTGTTGCGGGTAATGAGCGGCTTGTCGCCGGCACGTTTCCAATGGGTCATGTCGTCGGATACGGCCATGGCGATGCTTTCGAAACCATGGCCTTTTTCATCGCTCTTTTCACCCTTGGCATTGTAATACATCACAAACGGATGGCCGGTTTTGCGCGCTTTGTCGCGGATGACCAGGCTTTTGTAGATCGTTTGGTTGTCGTACCAGCGGGCGTCCTTGTCTATGGCCGAAAGCACGGGTTTCGGCAGGCGGCTTACCTCGTTCGATTTCGTCAAATCGGGCGTGGTGGCGATGCCGATGCCGAGCCTGCCTGCCTCGTAGCCTTTTTCGGAACCGCCCAGGTAGGAGAGCCAGTAGTTGTTTCCGAACTTTTCGGGCTCGTAGCTGCCGCCCCATTCGGTATCGATCAGGGCCACGTAACCTGCTTTTTGCGTGGCATCCCAGGTATTTTCGGTGAACGACATGATCCTGCCCAGCGAAGTCCATTGCAACAGGTTATCGCTTTTGGAAAGCCAGGTTTCATACCCTTTCCCGTCAAAAATAATGTAGGTCATGTACCAGTTGCCGCCTTTCCGGAACACAGTCGGGCTGTCGACCATCCGGCCGCTATCGGGCTGGGGAACTACGACGCCGTATTTGTAAGGGGTTTTTATTTCCTCAAAAATATGCTGCATTACCTGTTGCGGGACTTTGGTTCCGCCGGCGGAGTGGCTATCGCCCGATTGGGCAACCGCTCCACCGATTAAACCAAAGCCCGCCGTCAACAACAATACACATCCGATCAGCACTTTCTTCATATCTGCTAGTTATAATCCGGGTTCTGTTTCAATTTCGGGTTGGAGTTAATGGCTATCTGCGGGATCGGGAATACGGCCCTGAAAGCACCGTTGGGCTTGTGCGAGAGCCAGCTTTTGGTCGTGTAAACTCCGAAGCGGATCATATCGCGGCGGCGAAAGCCTTCCCAGGCAAATTCCCAGCCGAGCTCGTCGAGCATCCTGCCGTACTGTACCGCCGTGGCATCACCGGGGTCTACTACCTTGTAATTTTCAACAAAACCATACTGGTAGCCGCTGCCTTTTTGAAGATCGGCGCCGGTTACCGGCGCTTTGGCAGGTTTGGCCGCGAATGCCCGAGCACGCACCTGCGATACCACCGTGGCCGCGTCGTTGGCTTTACCTGTGCGCAGGAGGCATTCCGCTTTCATCATCAGCACCTGCGCGTACCGGAACACCGGGAAATCGTTGCCCAGGCTTCCCTGCGCCTGCGTTTTCACTTCAAATTTATTCATCCGGTAACCTTCCGCCTCGCCGGTGTATAGACCGTCGGGCAGTTCGTTGGTAAGGACCACATTCTTACCCGCCTGGTCGTACGAGCCTTTCAATGGTGTGACGCCATCTGCGGCAAACTGCGCGCCGATCATCCAGGTCGATTTCAGGCGCTGGTCGTCGGCATCGTAGGTATTGATAAACTGCGGTACCCCCTTCGCTGAGCCTGCACCCCAGGGCGTGGCCAGCATATTGACCTTGTTTTTCAGCGAAGCATGCCACGAAAACATATGGGCACTGAATCCGCCAGCCAGGTTTTCTTCAAACGGGATTGCAAACACGATCTCGGGCGAATTTTGGTTTTCGGTAGCAAAAGGCGCGGCGAGACCCGTTTCTAACTGGTATTTACCCGAAGCGATCACATCGTTGCATTGGGCGAGGCATTCCTCCCATTTGGTTTCGCCTGCGTATACACCCGCATTGAGATACACGTTTGCGAGCAGCGTTTTGGCCGCCCATTTATTGAACCGCGCATACAGCAGCGTGTTCTTGTCTTCGCTCAGGTTAGGGATCGATTCGGTCAATTCCTTGACGATGAATTGGTAAATGTCCTTTCTGCTGGTCTTTTCGAGCAACGCGTCGGAGCGGTCGGTAATGAGCGGCGCATCGCCGAAGTTGTCGCAAATAAGCCAGTAGAAGAATGCCCGCACCGCCCGCATTTCGGAGATCAATGCCTCTTTGGTAACCCCGGCCGGAACGGTGATCTTGTCGTTCGAAAGCTGGTCGATGAGCCGGTTCGCATTAATCACCCCCGAATAGAAAGTATTCCACATGTTGATTACCTGCGGGTTTTCCGAGTTCCAGGTGTGCAGGTGCATGCGTTTGTAAATACCGCCATCGTCCCAGCCCGACGCGTTGGCAGGCATTACAATGCCATCCGCAGTCGATTCCTGCGCCATGTACCAGTGCGTGTGCGAAATCAGGTTCCGCATATTGGCATAGCCGATGCTCATGGCCTGGTAGGCATTGGAATAGTTGTAGGTGTCCTCCGTTACTTCGGAATAGATCTTTTCGGTCAGGTCGTTGTTGCAGCCGCTTGCAGCGATCGTTAGCAAAAATGCCGTTCCTATATATTGTTTCAATGGTTTCATCGGAGATAGTCTTTTGGGAATTGGAATAAACACTAGAATGTCAGCATGACGCCCGCGGTGAAGCTTGTCGTGGCAGGATAGCGGTTCTTGTCGTCGATACCCGGCGACATCCCGCTGATACCCACTTCCGGATCGATACCCTTGTAGCCGGTGATCGTATAGAGGTTCGCAACTGCGAGGTAAGCGCGGGCGTGGCGGAGGTATTTGTTCTTCAACCGGAGATTGTAGCCCGCCGTAATGTTATCGATCTTCCAGTAGTTGCCGTTTTCGATGTAGTAGCTCACGTAGTTCAGCGACTGGTCGTCGGCGAGCGGACGTTTGCCGTAAATGGGGTCGTAGGCGTTGGAGCGGAGATTACCGCGGGTAAGCATCACCGGCGCACTCCAGAACATCTCGGTCATATTCAGGATTTGGAAGCCGAATGCGCCGCGCATGGTAATGTTCAGGTCAAAGTTTTTGTAGGTTAATGTGTTATTCCAATTCAAATAGCGTTTCGGCAGGCCATTTCCGATAATCTGCTTGTCGTCGGCTTGCTGCTGGGCAATGGGTTTGGGCTCTCCGTTTTTGCCTTCGATGATCCAGTGGCCGGCTTCGTCGATGTCGATGGTTTTGAAACCCCAGAAATTACCAAGCGGCTGGCCCACCTGCACGCGGTGCGTGGTTTGCTGAATAGGCTCGCCGGTATTGCCGGTATCGAAATATCCGCTGGCTAAGGCAAACTTGTCGTCCGATAAGGAGAGGATTTTGTTGGCATTGGTCGAGAAGTTGACGGACGTGGCCCAGCGGAACGCCGTGGTTTGGAGCGGGATCGCATTCACCTGGATTTCTACCCCCTTGTTTTCCATGGAAGCCGCATTGGCGGTGATGGTGCTGTACAAATAGGGCGGGGTAGGCACGGGAAAGTTGGCGATCAGGTCGCGGGTCGTGCGGCGGTAGACGTCGATCGAACCGGAGAGGCGCTCGTTCAGGAACCCGTAGTCGATACCCACATTCACTTCTTCCTTGCGTTCCCAGCGGAGGTCGGGATTGGCGTTGTTCGACGGGTTGATCGCCTGCACCCACTGGCCATTAATCAGTACATTGGTATTGAAATTGATTTTATTCAAAGAGATATAGGAGCTGCCCGGCTCGGTACCCGTTACGCCGTATCCTGCCCGGAGTTTAAGGTTCGAAACGGTATTGGCGTTTTCAAGAAAAGCCTCCCTTTTTAAGTTCCAGCCCACCGAAAATGCCGGGAAACTGCCCCATTTGTGGTTGGCTCCAAAGCGCGAGGAGCCTTCATGACGGATACTGGCCGACAGCAGGTATTTGTTCATGAAACTATAATTGACTCTGAAAAAGTAGCTGATAAGCTTGTTCTCCGACTGCTCCGACAGTTCCGGGGCCTGCCCGCGGCGTAATGCGAGCCCGGCGTTGATGTTGTTGTAGGAAAAATTGTCCGTTGGAAAATCCCAGTTCTGCATCCAGTAGTTCTCGGTATTGTACCGCCGCCAGGTGTGCCCTGCGAGGACTACGAAGTTGTGGTCCTGAATGGATTTGTTATAGTTCGCCGTAAATTCGAACAAATCGTCCTGTGAGCGGGTGGTACCGCGCGACGCAAAGCCGTTACGGCCGTTACGGCTGGTGGAATAGTGGTTTTTGGTTTCATAGTAACCCCGCGTGCTGTTGAACATGTCCCGGGCAATCAATGCCTTGATTTCCAGTCCCTCTACCGGAGCGAGCGAAACGGTACCATAGGTGCGGAGGTTGTTGTTGCGGTTCAGTCCGTTCGTCTCCTCAATCAGCGCAACGGGGTTCATATAGTCTGTTTTGTCGGTACGCTCCGTCCATTTGCCGTTGGCGTCCTTCAGAGGCTCGGTCGGGTTGAAGGTGAGCGCATTGCGGTAGACGAGGCCGGAATAGGAGCCGCCATCGACGGAGTAGTACTTCTGCTGGTAACCGCTCAGGTTCGCATTGATTTTCAGCAACCCGTTGAACATCGAGTGGTTGACCTCAATGCGCGGGAACACCGTGGTATTGTCCGATTTTCTCATGATGCCGTTCAGCCTACGGTATTCCATGCTCACGATGTAGTTGGTGGTGCGTGAGCCGCCGCGGAGGCTGAGATTATGCACCTGCGATAACGGTTTCTGGGTTACCTGGGCCAACCAATCGGTGCTCTGGCCGTAGTCGATGGCGCCGGGTTTGCCCTGGGCCGCCAGGGCACGGTACTGGTTCACGTCCATGAAATCGAGCTTGCGGGTGAGCCTTTGCGTGGTGAAGTAGGAATTCACTTCCAAAGTGGGAGGGGTTTCGCCTTTTACCTTCCGCGTGGTGATGAGGATTACCCCGTTCGTCCCGCGCGTGCCGTAAATCGCCGCAGCCGAGCCGTCTTTCAGCACGTCGATGGATTCGATGTCTTCCGGCGCGACGGTGTTGAGCCCTCCCGGGACGCCGTCGATGAGCACGAGCGGGTCTGGGCTCGCATTGATGGTCGCATTGCCCCGCAATGTGATTTGCGCAACGGCGGTGGGGTCGCCGCTCGGTGTGATGACGCTCAACCCGGCTACCTTTCCGCGGATGAGCTGGGCGGCATCCTGCACCGGACCCTTGACGAAATCCTCGGATTTGACGCTCGCAACGGCGCTGGTAATCTGTTCGCGTTTCTGCGTTCCGTAACCCACTACTACCACTTCTTCGAGGCTTTTCAGGTCGGGCACCAGGGAAATGTCGATCGTAGAGCGGTTGCCTACGGCTACCTCCTGATTTTGGTAACCGACATAAGAAAACACCAGCGTGATTTCCGCTCTGGGATCGTCGCTGACGGCAATGCTGTATTTACCGTCCACACCGGTGGTGCTTCCGCGCGTGGTACCTTTGATGAGCACGCTCACACCCGGGAGCAGTTCGCCACCATCTCCCTTCACGACGCCGGATACGGTTCTGTCGGCCGTTTTCCGGGCCATTTCCAGTAAGGATTGATTGCCCTGGAGCGATATGGTGAATGTTTGCTGCGTGGCGGCGGGTGCTTCCTCCGGCATTATCGGCTCGATTTGATGTGCCCCGGGCTTGCCTTCTTCGGCGGTCGTCAGGATGAGGTAAGTTTGCTTGCTGACCTTCTTATAGCGCAGGCCCGAGGGCAGGATATTGTTGAGTTTATGCTCGATCGTCTGCCCGGATTGTACCTGTGCCGGTGATACGAACAGCCCTTCGAGCAGCTTTTCTTCAAACAGGATATCGATTTTGTATTGCCTTTTAACCTGCATCAGAGCATCCCGCAGGGCGATCCGGCTGCCCGGGATGATCGCGGGTGCCGTGCTGCTTTTGGGTGGGCGGTTCTGGGCCATGAGCTGGGCTTTAATCGGGGCGCCATCCAACAGGCTTCCCACCATTAAGGTTACCAGAACTTTAACGTGTAATAGTTTCGTCATGATTATGGATGATTAAGGAATTATAAATGGTTCGAGTCGAGTACGAAGGTCTCGGCCCGGTCGTTGCCCGGGGGCGAGTGGGTTACGCGTGCATTGAGGACATCGGAAAGGACTTTGAGCACATTGGCGGGGTCGTTTGCATTAAACGTGCCGCCGATCGTCCGCCGCGCCAGTGTAGAATCGGCCACGACCACGTTCACACCGAAATGTTCGCTGATCTGATAGGCGATTTCTGAAACCGGCGTGTTTTCGAACATAAACAAGCGCTGTTTCCAGGCCTGGTGTGCCGACAGGCTCTCGCGGTGTTTGAGGGTGAGCGTGCCTTGCATCGACATCGTGGCTACGTCCCCGGGTTTCATCAGCATCGGCTTGGGATTCAGTTCTTTCAGGGAGCGTAGCTGTACGCTTCCCTGGCTCAGTACCACTTTGGAACCGCGTTCGCGGCTGTAAACGATGAATTCGGTTCCTAATACTTTGACTTCCAGCTTATCGGGCGTGCGGACGATGAATTTGCTGTGTTCGACGGTATGCTTCACGGCAAATTCTGCTTCCCCTTTCAGCCTCACCTCGCGTGTGCCGCCACCAAACCCGAAACGGGGGACGCTGAGCACGGAATTGGCGTTGAGCGTAACACGGCTGCTGTCGGGCAGGACCACCGTCCTGATCTCCCCGTAGCCGGTTTCATATTGCTTGTAAAGCCAGAAATCGGATAGCAGCCAGGCGCCCGTGATCAATGCGACAGAGGCCGCGGCTACCCATTTGAATGCGAACAGCCGCCCTCTCAGCATGTCCCGGCTGGTTCTCACCGGCGTGTCGGACGCGGCATTATCCAGCCTCGGCAGGCCGGTATTATCCTGAACGGTAAGCAATGAACGTTGATAAGCCTGTTCCACATCCGGAGTGAACTGCGGGTTTTCGGTTTCCCATTCATCCAGCCACTGAAAATACAGCTCGCGGTTGGCAGGATTTTCCAGCCATTCCTCGATCAGAATGTTCTGCATACGGGTGGTTTTCCCTTCGAAGAAGTTCTGGATGACCTGTTTGGAGAGAAGTGATTTCTTCATGCTTCGTTAAATTCAGTATGACATATATCCGAGGGTGTCAGGCCGTCAGACGAATAGGAGTAAGATCTGGATCAGTGATAGGAGCCCATGGTCCTGCAATGCCTTCCGCAGGATCGACAGCCCTTTGGTAATGTGCCCTTCGACGGTTTTGACCGAAATGCCCAGTTCTTCGGCGATGGTTGTGTTGCGCATTCCTTCAAAGCGGCTCATCAGGAACACCTTCTGGTTCTGCGGCGACAACGACCGGATCACCTGCTCGATTTTCAGCACCAGCTCCTGAAATTGCAGTTCCTGCTGGGGCGAACTGGCCGCCGTAGCGAGCGGGAGGTCGGCCAGTTCTTCGGTGACCGTTTCCTTGCCGAAATTTTTACGCATATGATGAAACGCCGCATGCCGTACCGTTGTGAACAGATAGGACCGGTAGGAGGTATTTACTGCCGTATGCAATTGTTTTGACCAAAACTGGCCGAATACCTCCACCACAATATCCTCGGCCACGTCGCGGGCATAGACAAACCGCACCGCATGGCTGCAAAGCTGCTTGTAATAGCGTTTGAAAAGTAGCTCGTATCCCCGGCTGGGATCGGTGATGAATGCCTGTCTGATAAACAATTCCGAATCGACAAACTCGGCCGGCTGCTTTCTCATACCCGGAAAATCGGATACAGGCCCTGCCGGCTCGTTCGCACCAGTCTTATTTTCTACGGAATACTTCTGGTTCATACAAATCATGTAAGTAGGTTATTGATAAGAGTATTTTGTACCCGCGCTACCCTCGTTTGTTTTGTGAAATTTTTATTTTTTTTGGGACTTTTCGTGATGTGGGTGCGGTTCTGGCTGCCGGTGATTGACCGCTGACCGCCGACGGCCGATTGCCGACCTATGCCGCAGAGCGGCCCCTGTTTATAGCAAAAGAGTGACGTCACGCCTCGACGATTAGTCCGCCGGCGTACGCGAAGTGTCCGTATTTGGACAGCGCTTTGTCCCAAATGCCTCGCAGCGTCCCACAACGGGCTTTCGATGCGTTGGGCTTACTTTTTTTGATAAACTCAACAGCAACTGACTATTCTGACAATATCTGACCATGGACCGCCGACCATCGACCGCCGACCGCCGATTTCTGATTCAATATGGCTGACCACACCTGACAATGCCTGGCGATGGACCGCCGACCATCGACCGCCGACCGCCGATTTTTTGATTCAGTATAACTGACTATAACTGAAAATAGCTGACCACACCTGACTATTCCTGACCAAACCCAGCAACGCCTGACCACACCTGACCATGGACCGCCGACCGCCGATTTCTGATTCAATATGGCTGACTATAACTGACAATACCTCACCATACCTGACCACACCTGACTATCCCTGACAACACCTGACTATTCCTGACCATAACTGACAACGCCTGACTACACCTGACTATTCCTGACGATTTCCTTCCCTAAACTGCTTCGGACTATGTTACGTAACTATTTGAAAATCGCGCTTCGCCAACTGGCGAGAAACCGGGTTTATTCCTTCATTAATATCGGCGGGCTGGCTGCGGGTATGGGGGTGGCCATGCTCATCGGGCTCTGGGTTTACGATGAACTTTCGTTTAATACCTACCACGACAACTACGCGCGCATTGCACAGGTGCGCTCGCGGGAGTTCGGCGAGCATGGGGTGGGGATCAATTCTTCCCTGCAATACCCGCTTATGACCGAGCTGAAAACCAATTACAAGGAGTATTTCAAGCATATTATAGCAGCCTCCTGGGATGTCGATTATGTACTTTCCGCAGGGGAGAGCAAGATTTCCCGCTCAGGGGTGTTTATGGATCCTGCTGCACCGGAAATGCTCACGTTACGTATGGTATACGGCACGCGCGAGGGTTTGCGCGATCCGCATTCGGTAATGCTCTCGAAATCGACGGCGCTCGCATTGTTCGGAGATGTCGACCCGGTGAACCGCGCGTTGAAAATCAGTAATAAGCTGGATGTGAAGGTCACCGGCGTGTATGAAGACCTTCCGCAAAACACGCAGTTCAGTCAAATGAGGTTCCTGGCACCCTTCGCGCTTTGGGAAAGCGATAATCCGTGGATCAGGGAGCGGGCTATGACCGACTGGCAGAACCATTTCATGAAAATTTACGTCGAGCTCCGTCCCGATGCCGACCCGGAAGAGGTAGCTGCGGCTATCAGACCGGCGGAAATGAAGAACCTTGCCGGGTTTCCCGATCAGGCCAAAAACAGGCCGGAGGTGTTTCTCCTGCCGATGCGTGACTGGCATTTGCATAATTTCAAACGCGGCTTGCCAGACGAAGGCCCGCTGCAAATGGTATGGCTGATCAGCATCATCGGTGCATTCGTGCTTTTGCTTGCCTGCATCAATTTCATGAACCTTTCCACCGCACGCTCCGAAAAACGGGCCAAGGAAGTCGGTATCCGCAAATCGATCGGCTCGCTGAAAGGACAGCTCGTCAACCAGTTTTTCAGCGAATCGTTTGTCGTGGTGATCCTCGCTTTCCTTTTGGCGCTTTGGGTGGTAACACTGGCATTTCCGTGGTTCAACGAGCTGGCAGCCAAGCAAATATCGGTTCCCTGGTCCAATGCCGGTTTCTGGGCTGTGAGCCTGGGCTTCGTCGCGTTCACGGGTACGCTTGCGGGAGGTTATCCCGCGTTGTACTTGTCGTCGTTTCAACCTGTGAAGGTGCTCAAAGGAACATTCCGCGTCGGACGGTTTGCGTCAGTTCCGCGTAAAGTGCTTGTGGTCGTGCAGTTTACCGTTTCCGTCACGCTGGTGATCGGTACCATTATCGTATTCCGTCAGATCCAGTTTGCGAAGAGCCGCCCTGCAGGGTACACGCGGGAGGGCCTGCTGATGGTAGAGATGAAATCAGGGGATTTTTATGGTAAACACGAATTACTCCAAAGCGAGCTGCGTAGTACCGGTGCGGTAACCGACATCGCCGAGTCGATGGGGAAAGTCACCGAAGTGTGGTCGGGCAACGGCGGGTTCGAATGGCGCGGAAAAAGCCCGGCTGCCGACGAAAGTTTCGGCACGCTGATGGTCAGTTCCGAGTATGGCCGCACCGTAGGCTGGAAGTTTATACAAGGCAGGGATTTTTCGGAAACGCTGGCGTCGGATTCGTCGGGCATCGTTATCAATGAAGCGGCTGTGAAATACATGGGGCTCAAAGATCCGGTCGGGGAACCGGTAAGCTGGAAATTCCAGGACAGGCCCGTGATGCATTACCGGATCCTGGGGGTGATCAAAGATGTGGTAATGGAATCGCCTTATGAACCTATCGCTCCGACGATATTCATGATCAAGGCGCATGGCGGCCCCAACTGGATGCACATCCGCATCAACCCCAATATGAGCGTGAGCGAAGCGCTGCCCCGCATTGAATCCGTATTTAAGAAGGTGATTCCGCTCGCGCCGTTCGAATACCGGTTCGCCGACGACGACTATGCATTGAAATTCGCAGCCGAAGAACGTGTCGGCAAGCTGGCGTATTTCTTCGCTGTCCTGGCTATTCTCATCTCCTGTCTCGGGCTTTTCGGGCTGTCGTCCTTCATTGCCGAGCAGCGCACCCGAGAAATCGGCGTCCGGAAAGTGCTCGGCGCATCGGTTTTCAATGTCTGGAAGCTGCTATCGAACGAATTCATCCTGCTCGTCACAATCGCTTTCGGCCTCGCCACACCCGTGGCCTACTACTTGCTAAGCCACTGGCTGGAAAAATACACTTACCACATCGAACCTTCGTGGTGGATTTTCGCGGCCACCGGCTTTGGGGCCATAGCTATCACGTTGTGTACGATCAGTTTCCAGAGTATCAGGGCGGCGCTGGTAAATCCGGTGGTATCCTTGCGGGCGGAATAAATCATCGCAACTTCAAATCGTTTCAAACCAAGTCGATCCCCGTCAGCACCTGACGGGGATTTCTCTTTTGATTTGAAATAAACCTGGAAAAGCTTGACATCTGATTTAAATAAATTATCTTTGTAACTAAGATATTTAGAAACAAAGATAAATATGAACCAGGCAACGCTCGACCGGTTGAGAAAACTCAGCCAGCAATACGCATTCGACTCCATCCAGATGCACGAGGCCATTGGACGGCAGGCAGGTCTTTCGGGTACCGATCATAAGTACCTGGGATTTATCATTCAGAAAGGACAAATGACTGCGGGGGAGCTCTCGACACTGACGGGCCTTACGACCGGTGCGGTGACGGGTTTGATAGACCGGTTTGAGCAAAAGGACCTGGTTAAGCGCCGGTTCGGGGGCGATAGGCGGAAAGTGATCGTGGAGCCTAATACCGAGAAAATTATGGCTGTATTCGAGCCGCTTTACAGGGAGTTTCGGAGTAAGTCGGAGCAGGTAATGGCTTCGTTTTCAGAGCAGGAGCTTGCGGTAATTGAAGCCTATTTTTTGAAGGCGATTGAAGTGATGAATGAAACGACCGGCCAACTCAATACTAAACAATCGTAAAATGGGGACTTACACACTCGATTTTCAGGAAATCGGCAGCGCGCACATTGCTGTGGCCGGAGGGAAAGGCGCTAACCTGGGCGAGCTTGCGCGCATTGACGGCATTGCGGTGCCCGGCGGCTTTTGCATTACCACGGAGGCATTCAGCGAGGTGACAGGCGGTGCGGAAACAGGAAGGTTGCTGGAAAAACTAGGACGTTTAACGGTAGAGGACAGCGCTGAAATCGCGGCGCTGGGACGGGAAATCCGCGGCGCGATTGAGGCCGCGAAAATTCCGGAGATGATTCGGGAAGAGATCGTTCGTCATGTCGTGAAGTTTAGCGAGGAACACGCCTATGCGGTGCGGTCGAGCGCGACAGCGGAGGACTTGCCGAATGCCTCGTTTGCAGGACAGCAGGATACTTATCTCAATATCGTTGGATGCGAGGCTATTCTGGCGCATGTCAGCAAATGCTGGGCGTCGCTTTTTACGGACCGCGCCATCATATACCGGATTCAAAACGGTTTCGATCACCGCAAGGTGAGCTTGGCGGTGGTGGTACAGCGGATGATTTTTCCCGAGGTGTCGGGCATCCTGTTTACGGCCGACCCGGTAAGTGCAAACCGGAAGGTAGTATCCATCGATGCCAGTTTTGGGTTGGGTGAAGCGCTGGTTTCCGGCCTTGTGAATGCGGATGTTTATAAAGTACGGGGCGGCGAAATCGTTGAAAAGAAGGTAGCCGTCAAGAAAATAGCGATTTGCGCGTCGCAGGCAGGCGGTACCCGCGAGCAGGAGATAGATCCGGAACAGCAAAAGCTTCAAACGCTCACCGACGGGCAGATTTTGTTGCTCGAACGCCTGGGCAGGCGGATCGAAGCTCATTTCGGAAGTCCGCAGGACATTGAATGGTGCCTGGCCGACGGCGCATTTTACTTCGTACAGAGCCGGCCGATTACGACTTTGTACCCCGTCCCGGAAACGAACGACGGGCAAAACCATCTCTACGTATCGGCAGGCCATCAGCAAATGATGACCGACGCGATGAAGCCATTGGGCCTGTCGGTGTGGCAGTTGACGTCGCCCCGGAAAATGGCTGTTGCCGGCGGCAGAATTTTTGTGGATGTTGCCCAGGACCTGGTTTCTCCTATGGGAAGGAAAGTGGTGCTGGATGTGCTGGGAAAATCCGACCCGTTGGTGCGGAAAGCGGTAATGGAAATTCTGGAACGCGGGGACTTCCTCGACATCAATACGGAGGAACCTTCGGCAGGCCAACCCGCTCAGGGGCCGCCTTCACACGATTTCTTTGCACTTCATAACTACGATCCGTCCATTGTGCAGGAGCTGATCGGTCGCAGTGAGGCGTCCATCGCGAAATTAACCGAAAGCATCCGCACCCGGTCGGGGCTTGACCTGATGGACTTTATTCTCGACGACTTCCAGCAAAGGAAGAGCCAGGCAGACCCGCAGAGTTTTGGGGTGATCGTGACGGCCATGAATGCTGCCCTTTGGCTCAATGAAAAAATGAATGAATGGCTCGGCGAGAAAAACGTGGCGGATGCGCTTTCGCAATCGGTACCGCACAATGTCACTTCGGAAATGGGCCTGGCATTGCTGGATGTGGCGGATGCCATCAGGCCGCATCCGGAGGTTGTCGGTTATTTGCGGGACGCTGGCGATGACTTCATGGAAGGGATGCAGGCGTTGCCCGGCGGCGCGGAGGCAGTGGGCGCAATCAATGCATTTCTATCCCGGTATGGCATGCGCTGCGCGGGCGAGATTGATATCACAAGGACGCGTTGGAGCGAAAATCCGGCAATACTTATTCCGTTGATCCTGAGTAATATCAGAAATCAGGAGCCCGGCGCCGGCAAGCGGAAATTTGAACAAGGCCAACAGGAAGCCGCCCGGAAAGAAGCCGAGCTGCTGAACCGCTTGCTCGAATTGCCCGACGGCGAACAAAAGGCAGAGGAGACCAAGCGGATGATCGGGTTGATGCGGAGCCTGGCGGGTTACCGTGAGTATCCCAAATATGCCATCGTGAGCAGGTATTTTGTATACAAAAAAGCATTGATGGAAGAAGCTGCCCGGCTTGTGAATACTCGGGTGCTCCGGGAGCGGGAGGATATTTATTACCTGGAATTTGAAGAAATACGCGGGGCTATTCTTGCTCAAAAAGCAGATTACCAGGTTATCGAACAGCGTAAAGAGGCATACTGTCGCTTTGAAAAGCTCACACCGCCGCGGGTGATGACCTCCGATGGTGAAGTCGTGACCGGTAAGCATAATCATGAAAACCTACCCGAGGGCGCCATCGCCGGCCTGGGCGTGTCCGCAGGCGTGATCGAGGGGCGCGCACGCGTGGTGTTGAAAATGGAAGACGCCAACCTGGAACCGGGCGATATTCTGGTAACCGCGTTTACTGACCCCAGCTGGACACCGCTGTTTGTGGCTATCAGAGGGTTGGTGACGGAAGTGGGTGGGCTAATGACCCACGGAGCGGTGATCGCCCGCGAGTATGGCCTGCCGGCCGTGGTGGGGGTAGATCATGCAACCCGGCTCATCACCGACGGGCAAAAAATACGTGTGCACGGGACGGAAGGATACATCGAGCTCCTGTAACGTCACGTGCACACCGGGACTGGCGAATGCTACCTAGTTTTTTAGCCAGGCCTCATTCAGCGCCTTTTTCGAATCGTCGCCGAATCGGAAGCCGTCGCCGTCTTTGTAATTGAGTTTTACGGTCCCTTTCAGCTCCACGTCCTGGCCATTCCGGTTCACTTTAACGGTGATCGGGCTGCCTTCGTCGAGGTCGTAGCCGAGGTAAACGAGCGCCATCAGGTTTTTAGGGTCCACCGGTATTCCGTTGAACTCCACGAAAATGTCGTTATCCTGGATTCCCAGGCTTTTGTAAAACTCGTTCTGGTTGTCGGCCGCGTGCGCGAGCACGTGGGTGCGCGAGGCGTCGGGTTTAATGTAAATGACGTCGTTACGCAGAAAAACGATCGGTTCGGGGAAGGGTATGGTCTGCTTTTTGAGACCTACCTTGGCTACAAAATCTTCATAGCGGATGGGTTCACCCATGACCACGTGCTTGTCCAGGAACGCACCTGCTTCCGGGCCGGCAATCTGCGTAATGACCGGGATCAGTTCGGCGTCGTCGAATGGCTTTTGCGGGCCGTATTTTTGGGATAATTCACCCATGAGCCATAGCAAGCCGCGCTGGCCCTGGGTTTTCTCGCGGATCACGATGTCGAGGCACATGGCAATGAGTGCTCCCTTTTCGTAAACATTCGGGTACTGGGGTTTCAGTTTGGGATCCAGGATATTCCGGCTCATTTCGGTGAACGAAAGACTGTCGGAGTACGACTGGGATTGCTCCACCTTTTTGGCCATCAGATCATAAAAGGCATCCGCGCCGATGAGCCCCTGATTGACCTGGAAGAGATTGGAGAAATACTCGGTAACACCTTCGTAAAACCACAAATGCTGGCTCATTTTGGGCGCATTGAAATCGAAATAGTGGATTTCCTTCGAATGAATCTTCAATGGGGCGATGGTATGGAAAAACTCGTGGCTGATCACGTGGATCAGGTCCTTGCTTTTCATCGGTTCTCTGAAAACCGCCGTCGTGGACGCATTATGTTCCAGCGCGCCAATGCCTTTGGCGTCGTCGGCAGCACCCGACGATATGTAGGTAAGCACCGCGTACTTTGGGGTATCATTGATTTTTCCCAGGAATTTTTTCTGCGCGCGCATCATCTTTTCGAGGTCGGGCTTTAAGGCCGAGGCGTGCGTTTTGCCGCGTTGCGAGTAAATCCCCAACAGCACCTCCATACCGTCCACCTTGAAAGAGAAGGTATCCGGCGCGGCGTACATCACCGGATTATCGATCACGTCCGGGTAGCGCGGGATCTGGAATACATCTTTGCGGCTATCATTGTCGGTATCTATAAGCGCTGTGGTGCCGTAAAGCGTCTCCGGGTGCGAAACGGTGATGCGGTACGGGGTTTCGGTTTGTCCCGAAAAGTAGCCTACAAATCCTGCCATATTAAGCAGGAAATGCTTCCCGGCCTCGATGTTGGTCCCGGCTGGGGAGAAAATAGTTTTATTATTTTCGGCAAAAGGATCGCTTTCCACTTCCGTATCGAAGGTGTCGCCAACGAGGTAGGAAATGCGGGCGAGCTTTTTCGCGGGCGAAATGGTAACGGTGTTCGAATCGGTGCGGGTTACGCGCAGGGCCTTACCTTTTTTATCGAAAGCCTGGATATCCTGCACGTACCGGCCGTAATCGGCAATGGCGTAAGTGCCGGGGATAATCTTGGGGAAATTGTAGGTAGCCACATCGCCGGTTTGTGCGGGCGGCGTAACGGTTACGCGCACACGGTCGGCATCGACATTGACGAGGTCAATTCCTACTTCCACCGCTTTGGAGCCGGAAGCGGGGCCGGGTTTGCTGCCTGCGCAGGAATATAAAATGGCTGTGAGCAACAGCCCGGGCAAAAATTGTGATTTCATAGGGATTTTAATAGCGTTCAGTGAAACCGGTATCCGATTCCGAGGTTAAGGTAAATATGATGCATCCCAAAATCGATGCTCCGGAAACCGGGTTCCATCAGGGGTGTTAATGCATAGTTCAGGTTTGCCGATGCAAAAAGGCTGGTATTGATGCGGTAGTCGGTACCGATTTCGATACCGGCATTAATCTTTCTCACATTCTCCGAAAAGTCGTACGACGCGGCATCGATGTCCTCCCGCTCGCCTACGGGAGACTCGTTGCGTATGTACCCGTCGCGCGCGTCGCCCTCAAAGCGGTTATCCAGCAGCAGCGACACAAATCCGCCTGCTTTGAATGTGAATGAGCTGTTGTTATGGTAGGTCAAATGCAATGGCAGCGTAAGGTAGCTGTTCCTGACCCTGGTTTTGACGCGCCCGGTGAAATAGCCGGTAACCGACTCGTGCCCGTCGCTGCCCGCTTCGTTGAAAGTGGTGTAGTAAGCCTTGACGCGTGCGTCGGTCGTCATCCCTTTTTGCTCCCAGCGCAGGCCGGTTGCAAATCCGAAATGCGTCGAAAACCGGTAACCGAGCCCCGCTTCCAGACTGGGCTGGAAACCCGGCTTGTAGGATTCAATTTTCCGGATCGACGCCGGGATGCCCGCAGGTGCCGCCGCGCCGATGGAAAATCCCGCCCGGGCATTGAACGAGATCTTTTTTCCGTTCTGGGCGGCGGTGTCCAGGGCAATAGCCAGCAAAAGGAGCAACAGGTGGAGACGTTTCATCGGGTGATTTTGAAATATTATTGCGTAACGATCTTCACGTCGTCGATATACAGTTTGCTGCCGACGGCCCCTTCAAAAACCGCACCGTTTTTACTGGAAGAAAACACAATGGCAATTTTGTAGGCAAATGCGGCCAGGTCGTCCTGGCTAACTTCCGATTTATAGTTGAATGTGAGGTTGAATGCCTGGTACCCGGTCCCGGACGTGGGCGTGCCCGAAGCCAGTTGCGCAACCGCAACCACACCGGAATCGGTGAGGACATTGGCACCGTTAAGGAACGGCTTGTCGGCAGTAGCCTTGAACAGCACGGCGTAGATATCGCAGACGTCTTGCCGCTCCGGTGTAACGCGCTTGCCTGTTTTGTCGGTGACCGGCCCGCCCGAGACGTACTTATAGAAACCCGTCAGCCGCAGTGGCTTTTTGTTGAAAGGAACGCCGAAAATGGTGGCTTCCAATGGGGCTGTCAGCGCTTTGGCGCCATCGAAACTTCCCAGAAAGAGATTCCCCGGCGCAATAGGCATGCCCACCAGCGCACCCAGCGCACCGGTTGACTTCGTTTCAAGGTAAGCGGCATATTGCCCCTGCTCGGCATCGGTACTGCGTTGGGTAGGGTAGGCTTCCGGTTGTTTTTCCGGCGCGATCAGCGAAAAGCCGCTGTTGCCCGACGCCCAGATATTCTGGTGCTCGGCTTCGACCACTTCATAGGGAACGTAGTAGTTGCCGTCGGGATTGACCGTCCAGTTTTCGAACATGAAATTGTCCGGCGCCAGGTTTTGCAGCAGGCTGACGCGGTATTGTTTCGTCCAGCGGCCATCCTGGGAGGTAACGGTGTAAATCACAGGTTTGGAAAAATCCTGCGGGGTACCCGAGGCCGGCTGAATGCTGGCACCTTCCGTGATGCTGAACTGCGGCGCTACGGCTTTGATATTGAGCTTCGAAAAATTGACGAACGCGGTAACGCTGGTATTGGTAATGGAAGGAGGGGATATCAGCACGGAATCGGGTAAAGTCATCACCAGGATATCAGCTTCCATGTTTTCCGCCTCCGGTTTAATGCACCCGGATACGGTCAGGAATGTGCCCAGCATGGCCAGTAGTACTGTACTTTTCATACGCAATACTAAACAATTTTTTCGCTCAGGGGAATTTTATCACCGCCTGTATCGATCATTCGGTAAACTTGGCGATCAATTTCAGCCGGGTTGCCTGGTCAATTCCGAGCTGGTTTTTGATGAATGGCTCGATCCCGCCATAAGTGCTGTCGATGGCATTGAATGTAGCGCGGATGAAACGCTCGTCTACGGTCGAAAGGACCTCGATGGCGTCCATGTTCAGTTTTGGCTTGATAATCCGGCCGAGCTTTGCCTTACCCAGCGTTTTTTCGGCCCTGTTGCGGCGGTAGTAGTTGGATAGCATATAGTCATCGACGATCAGCTGCCGGTCGACATTTAAAATAGACAAAATCAATGCCGAGACAATGCCTGTCCGGTCTTTCCCTGCCGAGCAGTGGTAGAGCACCGGCTGGTCGGAGGCGGTAATGTCGTTTAAAATCGTCTTCACTGCGCCAACATGCACGGTTACCGCGTCGGCGTAGAACTTGGCGGTCATGTCCCTTGCCTGCTGCTCGGTGATTTTCCCGTTCAGTACGCGTTTTTTCAAACCTTTGATCTCTCCGGCGTTGTCTTCCACGACGGGTGTATGCCGGTAGTGCACATTGGATGGCAAATGATCTTCTTTGCCTTCAATTTCGTGGTCGGTGCGGAGGTCGTACACGCTGGCAATGCGCAGCGCATTGAATTGGTTGAATTGCTTCGATTCGAGTTTCGATAAATTGTCGGAGCGGTAAATCATTCCTTTTCGAACGGTTTTGCCGTCGCGGGTCCGCAGCCCGCCAAGGTCCCGGAAATTGACGGTATTTTCCAAGCCCAGGTAACGCTGCGCTACCGCAGCCGAGTCGCCGCCATGGGTGAGCAGGTCGTGGTAGGCCGCCTTCCCGTCGTGTTCCCCGGGCACGCTTACTTTGCAGGAAAACATAAAACTACCGAGTGTTGCATAGAGCCACCAGGTTCGGAATCGTGGCATTTTGACGAGGGTATTGCTGTATGGACGGGTATACATGACAGGTTGTTGATGTGGGAATGCGCCGTACTTCGGTTTTTACAATGCGCCGGTATAAAATCAGCAACAGAATACCCGGGAATTAGGTTTAGAAAGACCGCCGGATTCAGCGCGTTTTTCTATTTTGCATGATCAAGAAACCCCGATTTTCATGCATAGTATTTTACCGTTTTTGCTGGCGATGGTCGCCGCGGTTGTCCTGCTCGGGATGCTGGCCAATAAGCTGCGGATTGCCTATCCCATACTACTGGTCGTGGCCGGGCTACTGACGAGCCTTGTGCCGGGCCTGCCCGTGGTTAAAATCGATCCGGACCTGATCTTTTTCATCATGCTCCCGCCGCTGCTTTTTGAAGCGACCTGGACAATCTCTTTCAAGGAGATGAAAAAGTGGTGGCGCATCATCAGCAGCTTTGCGTTTCTGGTGGTTTTCTTTACCGCGCTGTCCGTTGCCATCGTTACGAGCCATTTCATCCCGGGGTTTACATTAGCGCTGGGCTTTTTGCTGGGCGGTATTGTCTCTCCGCCGGATGCGGTCAGCATTGGTGCCATCACCCGGTTTGTGAAAATCCCGACTTCGACCTCCGCCGTGCTGGAAGGGGAAAGCCTGCTGAATGATGCTTCGTCGCTCATTATCTTCCGTTTTGCATTGCTGGCGGTGGCTTCGGGGCAATTTGTTTGGCAGGATGCGACGCTGAGCTTCTTCTGGATGGTGATCGGGGGCGTAGGTATCGGGCTGGGGCTGGGGTGGCTTTTTGTGCAGGCACATAGGCGTTTACCCACCGATGCACCCTCGGATATTGCTTTTACATTAATAGAACCCTATTTTCTTTACTGGATAGCCGAGCAGCTACACAGCTCGGGCGTGCTGGCGGTCGTGAGCGGAGGGTTGTTTATGGCTAACCGGCGCCTGCAATTTCTGAGTAGTTCCAGCCGCATCCGCGGTTATAGTGTTTGGGAAAGCTTCGTATTTATTCTCAATGGCATTGTATTTCTGTTGATTGGCCTGGAACTCCCCGAAATCGTAGAAGGACTGAGGTTGAAAGGCATTCCATTGCAGACCGCAGTCGGCTACGGGGCATTGGTAACGGGTGTGCTGGTGGCGGCAAGGTTGATCAGCTCTTATGCGGCCATGATCGCCACGATGATATTCCGGCCGGGCGTGGTACCCCGCGCAAGCTCCCGGCGAAGGCAATGGCTCATTCCGATGTTCCTGGGTTGGACGGGGATGCGCGGCGTGGTATCGCTGGCTGCGGCGCTGTCGATACCGGTAATGCTGGCCGACGGAACCGAGTTTCCGTACCGCAATCTGATACTGTTCATCACTTTCGTGGTAATCCTGCTCACGCTGCTTGTACAGGGCCTCACGTTACCGTACATCATCGAGCGCGCCAACATTTTCGAACGTCTGGCGAGCGAATCACCCGAGGATATGCGGAAGCGCCTGAAACAGGGCCTGCGCGAGCATACCTATGCATTCCTGCGGCGCAAGTACGAGCGCGACTTCGATGGCCACGACGGCATGCGGAAGCTTTTGCAGCATTGGGAGGAGAAGCTGAAAGCGTCGGACGACGAGTGGATGAACCAGAAAACCAAAGTGATATTCCTCGAAATGCTCGAAAGCCAGCGCCAGTACATTGTCGAGGCCAATAAGGATCCTGCCATGGATGAAGAAATCATCCGGGAACAGCTTTTCCTGATTGACCTCGAAGAAGAACGGTTAAAAATGCAGTGATAGGGCCTCCGAATGCATCATTCCGAACGCAGCGACTTGACCGGATTGGCCAGCGCAGCTTTCAGGGATTGATAAATGACTGTCAGCCAGCAGATCAACAGCGTTGCTATGCAGGAAGCGATAAAAATCCAGACGCTCATACTCGCTTTGTAAGGGAAGCTCTGCAACCAGCGGTTCATCGCAAAATAGGCCACCGGTATCGCAATCGGGAAGGAGAGCAGCACGAGCCGCGTAAAGTCCCTGGACAACAGCAGCACCACACTGGAAACCGAGCCGCCCAACACTTTCCGGACGCCTATTTCCTTCACGCGCTGCTCGGTTGTGAAGGTCGCGAGGCCAAATAGCCCGAGGCAGGCGATGAGGATCGTGAGGCCGGAAAATGCCGTGCATATCTTTCCGCGCAGCTCGTCGGCATGGTAGGCATTCTCAAAATCCTGGTCTAGGAAACGGTATTCAAACAGCTTGTCGGGGTAGGTTTGCTGCCATTTTTTACCAATGTATTCCAGGGTTTCGGTGGTATTCTGGGTTTTGATTTTTACGTGGATCACCCCATTGGCCCGGCGGTACACCATAATCATCGGCTCGATCGGGTTATAGAGCGATTGTTGGTGAAAATCACGCACCACGCCGGCTACCTGGGTTGTTGGCGGCGGGTTTTTGCCGTCGGCCGGCACGGTACCGAGGATAATCTTCTTGCCGATCGGGTCTTTCCAATTCATCCGCTTCACCGCAGCCTCGTTGACCAGTACGCTGTTGGCGGTATCAGCAGGCAATTCGTCCGAAAAATTCCGGCCGGCTACCAGTTTCATACCCATGGTTTTGAGGTAATCGTGATCGATCGCCGTCGGTTTGAAACCCATTTCCTTCATTCCCGTGTTTGATTCGACGGTGAAAATGATCCTGCCGCCGATGTTACTCACCGGCGCCGACGCGGATGCGACGCTCTGGATATTCGGGTTATCGAGCAGTTCTTTTCGGAATGCATTGTATTTGTCTTTGGGTTGAGCGTCCTGGTAGTCGATGGTCAATACCTGTTCCCGGTCGTAACCCATGTCTTTGTTACGCATGTAGTTGAGCTGCTGGTAGACGATCCAGGTGCAAATCAGCATGATCAGCGAGATCGAAAACTGGGTAACTACCAGGGCTTTCCTGAAAAATCCGCCCCCCCGCGCCTTAAATGTACCTTTCAATACGCTGGCAGGTTCGAACGACGACAGGTAGAATGCCGGGTAGCTGCCGCTGACCAGACCGGTGAAAACCACCACGGCCAGGCCGATGAGCATAAACTGCGGGCTTAGCAATTGCATGTAGCTGATCGCTTTGCCGGACACATTATTGAAAAATGGCAGCAGCAACGCCACCAGAATGAGGCTGGCTACCAGGGAGATGAGCGTAATTAGAATGGATTCGGTGAGGAACTGGCGGATAAGTGCGCCTTTGAGCGAGCCCATTACTTTCCGCAAGCCCACTTCCTTCGCCCGTCGGGCCGACTGCGCCGTGGCGAGGTTCATATAGTTGATGCTGGCGATCAAAAGCATAAAGAATGCCACCACACTGAACGTGTACACGTAACCAATGTCGCCGTTGGACTCGCCATCGAATTTGGAATACAAATGAATGCTCGTGAGCGGCTGCATCTGGTAGGTAATATGAATGCCCATCCGTTTGAAAATCCCGGACATATATTTCTCATAAAGGCCGGGGAAGCCCGCTTCGAGTTTTTTCAGGTCGGCGTTTTTAGATAGCAGCAAATAGCTGTTGATGTAAAACCCGCCCCATCCGTCGGCGTTGCGCTGGTTCTGGTCGAGCGATACCAATGCATTGAATGTGAAATGCGAGTTCTTCGGCACGTCTTCGATCACGCCGGTGACCTTGTAGGAGGTACTATCGTTGGTTTGAAGTATCTGGCCCAGGGCTGGCGATTTGCCGAAAAAGCGTTCGGCGACGCGCTGGGTGAGTACTACGCTGCCTGGCTGTTGTAACGCTTTGGCATTACCTTCTATGAAATGGTAGGTGAAAACATCGAATACCGTGGAATCGACGGCGTAAACATCTTCCTCGTAAAACCGGCGCTCGCCTTGCCGGAATGCCATCCGGCCATTAGAGAAAAACCGCACGTAGTTCTCCACGAAAGGGTAATCCTGTTTCAGCGTTTTGACAAGCGGCGGCTGCGTGCTGACCCATTTGTTGATTTTGTCGGGTTCGCGGATGTATGAAACAATCCGGTAGATCCGCGAGGCTTTTTCGTGGTACCGGTCATAACTTAGCTCGTCCACCACGTACAGAAACAGCAGCATGCCGCAGGTAACGCCAATGGTAAGCCCGAGAATGTTGATCAGGCTGTAAAATTTGTCTTTAACCAGGTTACGAAAAGCCAGTTTGAGATAGTTTTTAAGCATAGGAGTCCGGATTGGGTTCGGGACGTCCCGTGCAAAATTTATTCCTGACTTTTAATTTATTGATTTACAGTGCGGTGTGTCGATGTTTCTGTTCGAAAATGAACGTTTTGAAAGCCGGGATGTTCGCGCGACCGCCGATCGCCGACCGCTGACCGCCGACGATAGACCATAGACGATGGACCATAAACCCAGTAAAGACCCGGTTGACTTAGATGGCTACCAGCTATGCCGGTCAGCGGTCGGCCGTCCATGGTTCATCGTCCATCGTCCGTCACCCTATTCCCCCTGCCGCTCATACCATTCCAGGTATTTCTCCTTGTCGAATGGCTCGGGGTTGAGCAGGAGCTTCTGCCTCACCTGTTCTTCGAGCAGCAATGCCATTTTCTTTCGAATTTCGGCGAACTCGGGTTTGTGGGCTAGGTTTTCGTATTCTGTGGCGTCGGGTTGCCGGAGGTCGTACAGCTCGTATTCGTCGGGGTAACCACCGAGGGCATCGAAGTAATGCGTGTATTTCCAGTCTTTCGTGCGCACGGCGCGGATGCGGTTTGCTGCCTTCACCACGCTGGGTTTGTTGGAAGCGCTGGCTTTGGTATCGTCGAAAGTAAAAAGGATCGCTTCCTGCACCGGCTTGTCTTCTTCGAGCAGGGGGACGAGACTGGTCCCTCTGATTCCCTGCGGCGCCTCAGCCCCGGCAATCGCGGCGATGGTAGGCAGGATATCGATCAGCGACGACAGGTGCTCGGTGGATTTGTGGCTGGCATCTTCGGGAAAAAGGACCGGATTGGAAATCACCATCGGAATCCGCGTTGCCTCCTCGTAAGCTACAAATGCTTTTTGCCGCATACCGCCGTGCGCCATACCCATTTCGCCGTGGTCGGCCAGCCGGATCACCAGCGCCTGGTCGGCCAGTTTACTTCCTTCCACTTCCTGGTAAAGCTCCTTGATCAGGAAGCCGATCTCGGTATCAACCACGCGCAGCAGGTTTCCGTAAAAATTAATGTAGTTGGTTTGCTTCTCCTGTGTATTAAGCGGGCCGAGGCTCAATGCGCCCGTCGCTTTCACCTGCGCCTGCGCAGAAGGTTTGCCGTTGGTGGCGAGGTCTTCATCAACGGTCGCCGGAAGTTGGATCGGGCCGTTCAGGAAATCATTGCCGTAGCCATAATTGAAGCCTTTGGGATAACAAAGCACATCGTGCGGGTTTACGAGCGACACCACGAGGCAGTAGGCTTGCTTGTCGCCCTTTTGCCTTCTTTCACGGACGCTTTGCAGGTATGCTATGGCCTGCTGCACATATGCCTTATCGTGATTAGCAAATCCGCCACCGAAATTCTCCGGGGCAGTGTCCTCACCCGCATCGGGCGCGATCCAGCCTCTGAAACCGTACATCGCAATGTCCGAAGCTGCGGGACTGCCGCCATCCGAACCTTTGCTGACGTGCCATTTTCCCCGGTATTGCACGTCGTAGCCTTCTTCAAAAAGCATACGGGCGATATTGGGCAGGGTATTGTCCAGCTCGATTTCGGCCGGTGAATACCTGCCGCCTTCCGTGAGGGTTTGGGTTACATGATGCTGGGCAGGGTAGAGGCCGGTGAGCAGCGTCGACCGGCTGGGCGAGCACATACAGGTGTTGCAGAATGCCCTGTCGAAACTGAAACCATTCTTTTTCAGGAATGTGAGTGTTTTGAGATTGTCCTGCTCCCAGTTTTCGGGAAAATGTTGTGTGGCTCTTTCCTGGTCGGTCAGGATGATGAGAATGTCCGGTTTTCCGGACAGGTTACTGAGGCGTTCTTTAAAAGTCATTTTTGCGGTTGTTGAATTGAAGATGACACTAAAATCAGTTGAAAGATTCGAACTAGTTTTAGTGTCTAAGGAATATTGTAGAAGAAATTAACCGCTTTGGAGAGAATTTATTAGTTAACGGTATTTGGGCGATAAATGACCGCAGACGATGGACCATAGACCGTGTGTTGTGTTGGTGCAAATCTCCTGATTTGCATATACTATCCGTAGGCCTCCGGCCGGTCAGAACCGCGGTAACGCCTTTGCGGTATGGATTGGCCGGAGGCCTACGGATATTTAGTCACGAAGGTAGACCTTCGTGCCATTTCGCAAAAGCATCGTCCATGGTCGTTTGTCACTTGTAAGCAACTGCCGCACTGTGCGGCCCTGCGAGGGGGATGACTTCAACTCTGCGGAAGCCCGCTTCTCTGGTCCATTTTTCGAAATCCGCGCCGGTAAAATCGAATGCTACCCCGAACTCGATCAGCATGTTGAGCGACATCAGCAGGCCGAATGCATTTTTGCGGCGATCGTCGTCGATCAGCGCTTCGATTGCGATGAAGGCGCCACCTTCCGGCAAGGCGTTGTAGGCTTTCCGGATGAGCATTTTTTTGTTGGCAAGGTCCCAGTCGTGCAGGATCATGCCCATGGTGATCACATCCGCTTTGGGAAACTCATCTTTGAAAAAATCGATATTGACCGTGCTGATCCGCCCGTTCATACCCTTGGCTGCAATGTATTCCTTTGCAATAGGCTCCACAGCCGGCAAATCGGCCGATGTGCAGGACATGTTCGGATTTTGCCGTGCCACTTCCACCGACAGCACCCCCGCAGCACCGCCAATATCACACAACGTGGAGTAGGGCGAAAAATCAAACTTCCGTGAGAGCGCCATGAAATTGCCGATCGAAATACCGGACATCGCATCGATGAACTGTTTCAGGCGCTCCGGTTTGGCATAAAGCTCTTCAAATACCGACCTGCCCGAATGCTTGATCTCGTTCTGCGGTTGGCCGGTGAGCAAAGCTTCTTCCAGCGAGCCCCAGAACGGGTAGAGGCGGTCGTTGGCCATTTCCACGAACCCGCCGATGTAGGAAGGCTTGTTCCGGTCGAGGAACAGTTCGGTTTCGGGAGCATTAGTATAGCGGGCAGTTTCCAGCAAACCTTCCCGATTTAAGAAGCCAAGGGCAACAAGGGCGTCCAGGAAATCGTAAACGCCACGATCGTGCAGGTTCAATGCGGCCTGAACCTCGTTGCCGGAGAGGGATTTGCCTGAAAGCGCGGTAAAAACGCCCAGTTTGACGGCGCTCAACAGCGCTTTGGATGCAAAGAAAGCCGTGGCGGTCTCCATGATGCGCGACGGGGTAATCTGATGAGTTTCAGGTACTGTGTTCATGATAGAGCGGGGTTTGATTTATCTAATAAAAATATGAAATAAATCAAGAATAGCCCTGCCGGAATGTGCTAGATTTTTCCAGAATCAGGTGGGGAAGGGAATGTCGTCTCCATTCCTGCCGCGCCGGTAAATAGATACTTGACCTTGCCGTAACACCGTCCGCGCGAAATGGCTAAATTAGTCTCTACCTAACCTGCCGAAATAGTTTGCGAAAGTAAAATTTCTTCGAAATGGCAGCCAGGCTCAGTCTTAATGTATGCACATTCAAGGAAGAGAAGAGCGACGAGATCGCCTTTTTTTCTTCCGAAGAGTGGAATGGCGATACGGAAAGAAGGCTTCTCGCCAAAATTCAGGAAATCCTCACCGTGGGTAAGAGTCTGGTTTCTTCTCTTGAACTGGGCATTAAAATACAAACCAACAACCCCGAGCTGTTTCTCTTCTCGATCGGGAAGCTGGCGGCGAAGAAAGCCGAAGCGAAACCGACCAACCTGAGTATCCGCGAAATAGAGGTGCTTAGCCTGATCATGCAGGGCCTTACCAACAATGAAATCGCGGAAAAGCTTTTCATTAGCTACGAAACGGTGAAATCGCACCGCAAGAATATTCTGGAAAAGACCGGCGCGAAAAACACCGCGGCGCTGATTCACCATTACCACGAGACCTTCTCTGACAAGGATTGAAAATCCCCCTTTAGTGGGATTGAAACAGGGTAGCGATCCGGGCAATTTTACAGGGTGACTTTCATTATCCCTAAAATTGTTGATTATGGATCGAAACATGAATGGCGTACTTAGCCAATACGAAACTCCTTTCGCGGATGTCTTTGTCAGGGAGCAGGAAGAAGCCCCGGCCGAAACCGGTACCCAGGGTAACAATTATATTTTTGAGATCGACAGCCCGTTTTCCAGGACCTACGAAACGGCCGACCGCGACGCGGCCAGCCCGTTGAGTGCCGGGTATGTCAGTCTCCTCTCGGAGCTGAACGACGCGGAATTTACCGAAACATTATACGAACTCGCCAATGAGGTGGAGGATACATGGCGCAGCAAAGTGTCCAACGAGCTCGCCATGGGAAGCAACTACATTCCGTTTGTGACGCGCCAGGCCAACGAGTATTTTGAGCCGCTGCTGCGGGAAACGACCGGCATGATCGACAAGGTATCGGGGCACTTTACGGGCAATAACCTGGCCGACCATTCCATGGCGGAACTGGAAGCTTATTTCGATCGGCTGGAATTCAATCATGGGGCATTCAGTCCTGTGCAGGAGCAGTTTTTCGGCAAGATTTTCAATAAGGTCAAATCGGCTGTGAAAACGGGTATTGACCTTGCCAAAAAAGGAGTTGCGGCGGTAGGTAAGCTATTGCCCGTGAATGTGATATTGAATAAGATCAAAGGGCTGGTTAAACCCTTACTTGAAAAGGTATTGAAATTTGCGATCGGAAAGCTTCCCCAGAACCTGCGTCCTTATGCGCAGACATTGTCCAAAAAATACCTGAACCTGGAAGCAGAAACAACCGGCGACGCCGACCAGCACGAGGCGGATCTGGAAGCGGTGCAAATGGAGTTCGATAACCATATTGCACAGTTGGTTTTTTCCGGGAATGAAAGCGAGACCGACCATATCGTATCGGAGTACGAACTTTCTTTTGAAAACATCGAACGGCTCACGAGTTACGAAACCGGCGGCTATGTAGAAAAACAAAGTTACCCGGCGGCGCGGGAGCAGTTTATCGAGGAGTTGAAAGCGCTGCAACCGGGAGAAAGCCCGGCGCCGGCAATTGAAAAGTTTCTGCCGGCTGCATTGATTGCCTTGCAGCCTGTGATCAAAATGGCGCTGACGATTATCGGCCGGCAAAAAGTGATCAACTTCCTGGCGGGGCTACTA
>Ga0065165_1000662_pt1 | contig 49679 bp, 50 predicted proteins | sample AraplaMF_Cvi_mMF_FD_63813 | JGI IMG/M metagenome (GOLD analysis project Ga0065165, IMG submission 63813) | Arabidopsis root microbial communities from the University of North Carolina, USA - plate scrape MF_Cvi_mMF (version 2) (version 3) | ecosystem: Host-associated > Plants > Roots >...
GGAGATCGTGCGCCAGTCCGACGGCTCGTTCGAGATCCGCATCGCCTCGCGCTCGCGCGCCGGCAACTGGCTGCCGACCGGCGGCATCGAGCGCTACGCGCTGATGCTGCGCCTCTACGACACCCCCGTCGGCGTCGCCACGCGCACCCAGCGCGATGCGCCGATGCCCACCATCAAGACGGTGGGCTGCTCATGATCCGCCTGCTGTTCACGATCGTCGCCGGCGTGGTGCTGGGCCTCGTGGTCCATCTCGTCAGCGTGCTGGCGCTGCCGCGGATCGCGACGCAGGACGCCTATTCGCGGCTGACGCCGATGACCAAGCTCAACGGCGTGACGCAGCTTCCGCTCGCCGATCCCAACACCTCGCCGATGCCGTTCATGGACCCGGCCTTCGCGATCGCGATCTGCCGCTATGACCTCGCCAACGGACCGATCAAGCTGACCGTGCCGGTGAGCCAGGCCTATACGTCGGTGTCGTTCTACACCCGCAACGAGATCGCCTATTACGCCATCAACGATCGCTCCGCCGGCAAGAAGGTGATCGAGCTCGATCTGATGACCGAGCCGCAGCACAACGATCTGCCCGAGGACGAAGAGGTCACCGCGGCCGACCGCCTGATCATCGACTCCCCGAGCACGACCGGCCTGATCGTGATGAAGGCACTTGCCGCCGAGCCCGGCCTGATGCCGCAGGCGCAAGCCTCGCTGCAGGCGGCAAGCTGCGGACCGCAGACGGACGCGCCCGCCAAGGCCGAGGCCCCGCGCGGACGCCGCTGAGACGCGACGATTTCCGATCGCCTCAACAAGAATTTTCGAAAACAACCCCATGCACAGTAGACGGCGTCAGTCATTTCAATGACTTGCGCGGCGCACTGAATTTCGTCCGCGGATTCGCGCTGCCGTTGACCCGTCGGGCAAAACACTGGCAGAATGGTATCGTGGGGATAAGGCAGACTCCCCGAGAGACTTCGGTCCAAGCTCTGCGCAGCACGCCATTCGTGGAGCTTGCGCATGACCACCGAACGCCCCCCTTCTCGCCCAAAGACGGTTGCCATCCTCTCGCGCGGTGACGCTGCCACGCAGAAAGACGCGACCGCGCGCAACAGCCGCTTTGTGGATGTCTTCGAGGCCCTCGCCACGCACGGCATCGAAGCCCAGCCGGTGATCTACGACGAGACCTTTACCGACGCAGTCCGCGAACAGTTGCTCGCGGTCGATGGCGTACTGGTCTGGGTCAACCCCATCCAGGACGGCCGGGACCGCGCAGGTCTCGACGCCGTGCTCCGCGACGTCGCCGCGCGCGGTGTGTGGGTCAGCGCTCATCCGGACATCATCCTCAAGATGGGCACCAAGGAGGTGCTCTATCGCACCCGCGCGATGGCGTGGGGAAGCGACACGGCGCTGTATCGGACCGCAGAGGCCATGCGTGCCGAGTTGCCGACCCGGCTCGCGAATGGTCCGCGCGTCATCAAGCGCAATCGCGGCAATGGCGGCCAAGGCGTCTGGAAGGTCGAGAAGCTGGCGACATCGTCCAGGGTACGGGTGCTCGACGCGACCAAGGACATGCCCGAGGAACTGACGCTGGATGATTTTCTGCATCGTTGCACGGCGTATTTCGAAAGCAGCAGCGTGATCGATCAACCATTCCAGCCGCGCCTGAGCGAAGGTGTGATGCGCTGCTATATGGCCGGCCATCGCTGTGCCGGCTTCGGCCACCACAAGGTCAAGGCGCTGGTCGACTCGCCGGCCGCACGTTCAGAAGCCGGACCGCGGGTCTACACACCCAATACTGACCAGCGCTTCCAACGCCTGCGCCGGTTGATGGAGGACGAGTGGACGCCGCAGCTGACTGCGCTGCTGGACATTACGCGCGACGACCTGCCCGTGATCTGGGACGCTGACTTCATGCTTGGCCCCGTACAGGCCGATGGAAACGACAGCTATGTGCTCGGAGAGATCAACGTCAGTTCGGTGCATCCGTATCCCCCGGAAGCGCCGGCCGAGATCGCCGCACGGGTTGCCGATCGGCTGCAGCGAAAGAGCTGATGCGCGCCGAGAACGGCCGCTTGCACCGTCGCGTCGCACTCTTAGGGTGGGTCGCGTTACAACAGCTGCTTTGCCGGCTGCGAGAACAATAAACACCAGCAGCCAACCGCGACCGCTCCGCGAACCGCCAGCGGCGTCAAGCGCGGCACCTGTTCCCCACGCCCCGAGCGCCGACAAGCCGAAGCCGACGGTGCTCTGATCAGGGCCGCCCTGCCAGCGAAGACCTGACACTCGGGTCCAGTCTTCACTCGACGATGTCACGGTCGATCGCGAAATCATCCAGCAGCGGCGAGGTAGCCCCAGAGAGCAGGGTCGCGATCAGCTCCGCTGCGAGAAAGCTGAATGTGATGCCATTCCCGCCATAGCCGAAAGCAGCGAGAATATTGCTGCACTGTGGGACTCTTCCGATCAGCGGCAGCCCGTCGCTGGTGGTGTCGAATGCTCCCGACCAGTGAAAGGCGACATCGTTGGATGCTTCGGGCCACAGCGCTTTCAGGTAAGTCTTGAGTGCTCTCACCTTTTCGGGTGTCGCCGCCTCGCGGGCATCCGGCTGAACGAGGGCATCATCATCCTCACCGCCGAGGATGATCCGCCCATCCACTGTCGTACGCGCGTAGTGGTAGTTTTGGGTCGCTTCCCAAATCAGTGCCTGCTCAGGCCAAAGGCGATGCGGCTGCGGGAGCGTTGCGATCGCCCAGCTGGACGCGGGTCTTTGGGCTTTGGGCCGCACGATGTCCGGCATCACATAGCCGGTCGCAAGGACCACCTCGCGCGCCTCAATCGACAGTCCGTCCTCAAGACCGACGGTCGCGCCTGATGCGGTGCTGTCAAACGCGATCGCATCGGCTTTGAGGAGACGCGCACCGCGCCGGATCGAGATGTTGAGCAACCCCCGCGTCAATCGAACGGGATCGGCGTCGGCCGCGTCGCTTGACAGGATTGCGGCGGCCCGGCCGATCGCGAACCGCCTGAGCAGTCCGGCATAATCGAGCAAGTTCGACGGCAAGTCCGCGCGCGCCCTCAGCGCATGTTCATTCTCGACGAGCCTTGGACTATCGTCCGCGGCAAGATAGAGCGAGAGCCGCTGCCGCATCTCGCAGGCAATGCCGTGATGCGCGACGAGCGACATCAATCCTCGTGTTGCAGCATGACTTGCCCGATAGCAACGAACTGCCTTCTCAAAACCATAGAGCTGCGAGAGCTCGACGAGCGGACGGTCGATTTCCCAGAGCAGCATCGCCGTACTGGCGACCGTGCTGCCGAGGCTCGGCAGCTCACGATCTATCACCACCACTTGCCGGCCTTGCCGGGTCAGGCGCTCGGCGACCAAAGCCCCGGTTATTCCGGCGCCGACGATCAGCACCTCACAGCGGAAGTTCTCGGTGACGGGTTTGACGTTCCGGGGCGGCAGGTCGGCCCATGGTGTGTGCGGGCTTCGGAGATCGTCTTGTTCGATGTCGTTATCTCTGAAAATCGGACGCTCCGTCGCTCAATCCACTGAGTTCCAACGGTGGGTCCGATCTGAGGTTCCAGCGATGAGGAGCCAGCTGGACTGCGTCGCGCGTCCGGCGCCCTAGCGCTTCACCTTCAGCTCCGCCACGCCTTGCGGCCGCTCCCTGAGCTGCCCGACCGCGGCGATGAGATCGTCGGGACGGTACGGCTTCGCCAGTGCCGGCGCGTGGGTGAAGGCCTTCGGCAGGCCTTCCCGGCCATGGCCGCTGACGAAAAGGAACGGCAAGCCATGGCGCGTGAGCGCGGCAGCGATCTCGTCGACGGGTTTGCCGTGAAGGTTGGCATCGAGGATCGCACCGTCGAAGCCGCCCTTCGCGACAGCGTCCAGCGCATCCTTGACGTTGCCTGCGCTGGCCGAAATCGTTGCCCCGGCGCCTTCGAGAATGGCCTCGCAATCCATCGAGACCAGCGGCTCGTCCTCCACGATGAGGATGCGAAGGCCTGCGAGCGGGCCTCCCGGCTCCGTCGCCACCACATGGGCGCCGCGCTCCTGGTCTCCGTGGGGCAAGTGAGCGACGTTCGTGCCCACGAAATCTTCCGGCAGCGGCAACTCGATGTGCCAGGAGATACCGTCGGCATCGAACACGGCCTTCGCGCTTCCGCCGTCGCTCTTTGCGGTGCTCTCGATGAGTGTCGTGCCGAAACCGCGACGGACCGGCGCGGCGACGCGCGGGCCACCGCTTTCCTTCCACTGCATCTTCAGCGCGTTGTCGGCCACCGACCAGCGCAGCGCGACCCGGCCGGCGGGATCCCGCAGCGCGCCGTACTTGGCGGCATTGGTGCCGAGTTCGTGCAGCATGAGCGCCAAATGCAGGGCCATCTGCGGCGGAAGCCGCACATCCGGCCCCTCGGCCTGCAATTGCCGGGGCTCCATGACGCCCGACAGGAGCTGGTCGCCGATCAGCGCACGCAAATCCGCGCCCTGCCAGGTCGCGTCCGTCAGAATGCTATGGACGCGCGACAGGGACTGCACGCGGCCCGTGAACGCCTTGGCGAAATGGGCGGGGTCCTTGGTGTGACGCATCGTCATCTGCACGATCGCCTGAACCGTCGCGAGCGTGTTCTTGACCCGATGGTTGAGTTCGTTGAGCAGCAGGTGCTGCGTCTCAGCCGCCTTGGTGCGATCGGTGATGTCGCTGAACAGAAGCCCGACCTTGTATTCGGCCGGCAACCCGATGCGGAAAGCGTAGACGTCATAGACGCGCCCGAGTGCCTTGGCGCTGTGCTCGAACCTGACAGACTCGCCGGTCAGCGCGACACGGCCGTAAGTGTCGAACCAGTGCTGCTCGTGCGCGGGTGCGATGTCGCGCATGCGCCGTCCGACGGCATTCGCGATGCCGGTCTGCCTCTCGAAAGCGGGGTTGATGTCGAGGAAAACGTAATCCGCCGGCTTGCCGGTGGCATCGAACAGCATCTCGATCGTGCAGAAGCCGTCGTCCATGCTGTTGAAGAGATGCTCGTAGTTCTCTTCAGTCCGGCGCTTGTCGGTCACGTCGGTTGCGACGCCAAACCATTCCGAAATCTCGCCACTCTCACCGAAGATCGGAACGGCGCGAGAAACGATCCAACCAACACTGCCGTCGGCGCGACGAACGCGGTGCTCCAGTTCGAACAGCGACCTGGAGGCGACAGCCTTGTCGACGGCCGTAGAGATCAAAGGCCTGTCTTCCGGCAGGATGTAATCGTCTGTCCAATTATCGATGGGCTGGTTGGTATCAGACAAGACGTTGCGGCCATCAAGCTGATACATGACGCGCCAATCCGCGCTCATGCGGTACATGGCGTATGCACCCGCGGTCGCCAGGGCGCGAAACCTGTTCTCGGTTTCCCGTGCCGCCGCTTCGGCGCGCGTGCGCTCCATGAGGTCCGCCGCCTGGCGCGCCAGAATGTCCATCATGCGCAGGTCGCGCTTCGACGGCTCGTGCGGCTCGGTCCAGTGCGTGCTGATCATGCCGAGCACCCGGCCGGTGCGGGAGATCAGGGGCGTCGACTGCATCGAGCGGATGCCGGCCTGGCGGAAGGCCTCCAGCTCGTCCGATCCGGCCAGCAGATCGGATTTCTCGATATCCGTGATAATGGTCCGGCTTCCGGTGTTCAACGAAACGCCGCAGCTGGTTTTCGACCGGGCGTTCACCCATTCGAAAGCTTCCACGGTCTCCTGGCTGTAGCCATGCGCCGCCAGCAGCCTGAGCTCGCCGGGCCCACCGGCCGGTCCACGATCGGAATGCAGGAATTGCATGCTCCCGAACTGGGACGCCGCAATCGTCACCGCGGCATTCAGGATCTTGTTGTAGAGGGCGCCGATGTCATGTTCGCCGATCAGCTCGACACTGATGCTGTGCAGCAGCTCGAGATCATCGTAGGTAGCCAAATCCGCCATGCCGTCCGCCCCCAGATCAGAAGGCGCCTCGCGTGACGTGTTCACGGGAAGACCTCTGCATAATCAATGACAAACCCATTTGGCTCCGGCGAGTTCCAATCCCGGCAGCAAAATTTGGTCAAACGGAGCCCTTGCCCCGGATTGCAGGTACCGGAATAGCAAAACAGTCCGGACACTAGCCCAAAACCAGCGATGCTCCCATGCCGACGATACAAAATCCCATGGCGGTGGTCGCAAGCCAGCCAAGCCAATAGACCGGGCCGCGGACGATCAGGTCTCCCATCACCGATTTGCGGCGCACGAGCAGCATCATGATGATCATGACCGGCGCGGCCAGCACGCCGTTGATGACTGCGCTCCAGTACAGGGCCTTGATCGGATCGATGCCAGTGAGATTGATCGCGATCCCGAGGCCAACGGACAAAGCGAGCACGCCGTAAAAGGCGATTGCCTCCTTGGGTTTGCGCGAAAGGCCTACCGGCCATTTGCGGCCCTCTCCGATCGCATAGGCCGTCGAGCCGGCCAGAACCGGAATTGCGAGCAGGCCCGTGCCGACGATGCCAAGCGCGAAGATCAGCTCCGCGAACGCTCCTGCAACCGGCTTGAGGGCCTCCGCCGCCTGAGACGAGGACTCGATGTCGGTCTTCCCCGCGCTGTGCAGTGTGGCCGCGGTCGTCATGATGATGGCGATCGCGATGACGTTTGAAACGGCCATCCCGACCAGCGTGTCGATCCGAATACGTTTGGTCTCCTGCTCCGCTTTTTCAGGCTCGTGCTTGAGAGGTTTCTTTTCGGGGTCGGTCCTCTGCTCCTCGGCTTCCTGGGACGACTGCCAGATGAACAGATATGGCGAGATCGTCGTGCCGAGGATCGCCACCAGCGTCGTCAGGAAGGCGGCGTTCCACTGCACTTTCGGGATCAGGAGTCCCACCAGGGCTTCACGCCAAGGAACGTTCGCCACGAACAACGCAATGACATAGGCGAACAGAACCAGCGTCAGCCATTTGAGGATCGCGACATAGCGTTCGTACTTGAAGAATATCTGCGCGATGACCGACACGATTCCAAAAGCCGCGACATAGAGCGGTCCGGGTCCACCGATCAGAAGCTTCAGTGCATCGCCCATCGCACCGAGGTCCGCGGCAATGTTGATCGTGTTGGCAACGAAGAGCAGCAGGATCAGCGACCAAATGACCGGGGCCGGATAGTTGCGACAGACATTGCCGGCGACACCGTGCCCGGTCACGCGTCCGATCCGGCCCGAAATCTCCTGGATGGCCGCCATGAGCGGATAGGTCACCAGCATCGTCCACCCAATCCCGAAGCCAAGTTGGGCGCCTGCCTGGCTGTAAGTGCCGATCCCGGACGGATCATCGTCCGAGGCCCCGGTGATCAGGCCGGGTCCGAGGCGCTGCAGGAAATTGTCCTGGTCCTCGTTCTCGATGACCGTCTTGCCGTCACGTTTCTTGCTGGCCAACCTGTCCTCCCGTCCTGCGAGCGTACACGATTCTGGACGTGCGGCATCGCGGCAGGCCCTGTGTGCTGTTTCTAACACACGCCACCGCACGCGGTTGCTACGCGCTGCCGAACGCTGCAACATGGCCAGGGAGATTGCTGCGGCATGCGCGGATGGGCGAGCCTGATTTGTCTGATGGTCCTCTGCGCGGGAGCAGCCGCGCAGGAGGACAAGAAGACCGACGACCTCAAGCCAAACGATCCCGACACCGGTGAGAGTACGGTTCAAGAGTCCACGCTGGGGCTCCTGCCGAACCCGTTCGAAAAACAGGGCGTCAAATTCGCGATCACCTATATCGGCGAAGTCCTCGGCAATCCCTCGGGAGGCGCCAAGCGCGGCTCGACCTATGAAGACCGCATCAACTTCGCCGTCGATGCCGATCTCCAGAAGCTCCTTGGCCTCCAGGACATGACCTTCCATGCGAACGTCTTTCGCATCGACGGCGGGGGATTATCGCGCGGCTCGCTTCTGAACTATCTCGACGTCAGCGGGATCGAGGCATTGCCGACGACCCGCCTGTACGAAGTCTGGTTCGAGAAGAAATGGAACGACGACAAGATCGCCCTGCGCGCGGGGCAGCTTGCGGCCGACGCGGAGTTCGCCACGTCCAAATATACCGACGTCTTCACCAACGCTTCGCTTGGCTGGCCGGCCATATTCGCGTTGAACATGCCGAGCGGCGGGCCATCGCCGCCGCTCGCGGCGCTGGGCGCCCGGTTGCGCGCCGATGTCACGGATCATCTGACGCTGGCCACGGCCGTGTTCGACGGGAATGCGGCCGGTCCCGGCACGGACGATCCTCAGCTTCGCAATCGCTACGGCGTCAACTTCCGGATCAACGATCCGCCGCTGGTCCTATCCGAGGCGCAGTTTCAGTGGAATGCGAAGAAAGGCGACCCCGGCCTCGAGGGCAAGCTGAAACTCGGCGGCTGGCGACACTTCGGCAGCTTCAACGACGAGAGATTTGACACGACCGGCCTTTCGCTCGCGAACCCCGCCAGTTCGGGAACACCGGCGAGCCTCGATGGCGATTACGGTCTCTACGCCGTGTTCGAACAGAAGCTGTTTCGCGTCGCGCGCGACGATGATCGAGGTATCGGCGTTTTCGCCCGGGCCTCCTACAGCCCTCCGGCACAGAACCTGATCGACTATTATGCCGATGGCGGATTCGAATTCATCGGCCTCGACGAGAAACGGCCGCACGACAAGTTCGGCGTTTCGGTCGCATACGCGCATGTCTCGCCGCGCGCGCAGGCTCTCGATCGCGACTTTCAAGCGATCTTCGGATCGAGTTGGCCGGTCCGGAGCTCTGAGGCCCTCGTGACGTCGGTCTATCAGTACGAGGTCCGGCCCGGCATCACGCTACAGCCGAACTTCCAGTTCGTTCGTCATCCCGGCGGCGGGGCGACCGATCCGTTGAGCGGGACGCGCGGCGTCCGGCTCAAGGATGCCTCCGTTCTCGGCCTGCGAACCGTCGTGAAGTTCTGAGCATATGGCTTCACCCGCTAAGCAACCCGCTGCGTTCGCCTTCGCGCCCACAGCAGCGCGAGCGGCCCCATCGCGATGCCGATTGCGAGAACGATGAACACCAGCAGCCAGCCGCTCGCACTCTGCGGACCGCCGGCAACGTCGAGCGCGACGCCTGTCCCCCAGGCTCCGAGCGCCGACAAGCCAAATCCGATGGTGGAGTGCAGGGCAAGCGTCGCGCCGCGATGTTCGGACATCGCGGCAGCCGACATGCCGGCGGTCAGCGCGCCGGAATCAGCCGGCACCGTCAGGCCGTAGACCAGCAGGAGCAGCGCGAGCACCCACGATGGCGCCGTCGCGTTGAGCCCGATGACCAGCGCGACGCACGCCGAGGCGATCATCACGATCGTGATGGCCCGGTGGCGTCCGAATTTCAGTGCGGCCTCGTTGCCGAGAATGCTGGCGGGCATCGAGATCACCGCGAAGCAGAAGCTCATCAGGACCGGCGTCAGCCAGGACGGAGCGCTTTGATGCGCGACCACGAAGGTCCAGAATCCGACCAGCCAGGTGCGGATACCGTAGAGCTCGAAGCAATGCGCGCCGTAGCCCAGGATGTACCCGAGCGCTTCGCGATTGCCGAAGACGGGCGTGAAGTTCAGGAGGCGGCCTGCCTTCGGTACAGGGCGACGCGCGTCGATCAGAAGGCATGCGATCACCATGGCGATGGGACCGGCGCCGGTGACGTAGAACGCCGTCCGCCAGCCCCAGCGATCGGCAAGAACCTGCGCAACGAGAAACGACAGGCCGACGCCCAGCGAGAAGCTCGACGTGTACAGCGTCACCGCCCGCGAGGTGTCGCCGGCGGGCAATCGATCCGTGAGTGCCTTGAGACCCGGCATATAGGCGCCGGCGAAACCCAATCCTGCAAGCGACCAGATGATCGTGCCCGACCAGAACCCGTCGGCGAAGATGCCGAACGCCAGCGTCGCAAGTCCGCTGACGATTGAGCCGCACAACAGCACGATCCGCGCGTCGATGCGGTCGGTCAGCGTCGTCAGCACGGGCACCGCGAGCATGTAGCCGAACGCGTAGCCGCTCGCCATCAGCCCGCCTTCGGCCGCGGACAGGCCCCACGCCGGCATCAGATGCTGCGCCAGATTTGCCGACAGCGCCACGTGCGGCAGCAGATTGCCGACCTGACCGATGCACATCACCACAATCAGCGGCCACCCGCTCACGCTACGAATGCTGTCCTCCTCCGCGTATGACGACGCGCCCAAGCCGACCAGAAACGAGGTCTGCAGCAGTTCGCGTCATGAACAACCGCACCCTGCGTTGCCGGCTTTCCTCGCGGTTTCGTCGGCGGCACAGCAGGCCGAAACCTCCTGCTTCGCCGGACCGCCGCAACAGCCCACCTCGGCTCCAGATTCGACACCGCCGCGCGTGCAGACGCCGGTCTCAGGCAGCACGAGTTCGACGCGCGCCGCAGCTTCCCTGTCGCCGGCGATATCGGCCACGATCGAGCGAACCTGCTCGTAGCCCGTCATCATCAGGAAGGTCGGCGCGCGGCCGTAGGATTTCATGCCGGCGAGATAGAAGCCCGGCTCGTCGTGCGCGAGTTCGCGGGCGCCGTGCGGGCGGACCGTTCCGCAGCTGTGCTCGTTAGGATCGATCAGCGGCGCGAGCGCGGCCGGCGCCTCGATCGCCGGATCGAGCCGCAGCCGCAGTTCGGACAGGAGCGACAGGTCGGGACGGAAGCCGGCCGAGACGATCAGTTCATCCGCCATCACGCTTCTCGCGCAGCAACCAGTACCTGCGGAGATCCTGAGACGGCCTTCCGCGTCCGAAAGATGCGTGACGGCAAAGCCGGTCTCGATCTCGATTCTTCCGGCGGCGACGAGCGCGGCAAAGATCGAGCCCAGCTCGCCGCGCGCCGCGAGCTTGTCGTTACGGCCGCCGCCAAAGGCCTTGGCGGGATCGGCGCCGCGCAGCAGCCAAATCGCATGCGTGCCGGGCGCTTCATCCGCCAGCTTCACGAGATCGATCAACGTGCCCACCGCCGAATGACCGGCACCGAGTACGGCGACGGTCTTGCTAGCGTATCTCGCACGATCAGCGCCGCGCACATCCGGCATGCCATAGGCGATGCGATCGGAGCGCTCGCGCTCACCGATAGCGGGCAAGCCGTTGCTGCCGGCGGGATTGGGCGAGAACCACGTGCCTGATGCGTCGATGACGGCATCCGCGCGCAGCGCCTCAGGACCTTTGCCGTTCTGATATCGGATCTCGAAGGGCGCGCGCTCCCGCCCCTTCGTCTTCGCCTTGTCGAATCCGGCCCGGCTGATGGCGGTGACGCGGCTCGACGTCTTGATCACCTCGCGCAGCGGCGTGCGCGTTGCGAGTGGAGTGAGATATCGGTCGATCAGCTCGCCGCCGGTCGGATAGGCTTGCGGGTCCGGCGAATTCCATCCCGTCGGTGCCAGCAGACGTGCGGCGGCCTGATCGATATTGTACGCCCAGGGTGAGAAGAGCTGGACGTGCCGCCAGTGGCGAACCGCATGCCCCGCTTCAGGCCCGGCCTCGAGCACGACGGGAGACAGGCCGCGTTCGAGCACATGCGCGGCCGCGGCGAGACCGACCGGCCCTGCCCCAATGATGGCAATTGTCTTTGCAGTCATCCGGCTTCTCCCATATTTCTAGAACCATCGAATAATTGGATTCAAATCATTCACGCCGCCGTCTGCGCGCTCTTGCATCCAATTTCGTCCGCACAGCACTCCGCCGCGAGAAAATCGACCAGCCCCCGCATCGCATCGAAGTTCGCATGGCAGATCAGGGTGGTGGATTCACGGACCTGGCTGACGAGCCCGACCGCGACCAGGGTCTTGATGTGGTGCGACAGCGTCGATGCTGGAATCTTCAGCTTGTCCTGCAGGCGCCCGACGGGCATGCCCGAATGGCCGGCCCGGACCAGAGCGCGATAGATCTGGAGCCGGGTCTGATTGCCCAGGGCCTCAAGGCGTGCGGCTGCGTCGGCGATCTTCATGCCGGCCAAGGTGCGCCTGCGCGCAGCCACTTGTCAACGGTATTTCTAGAATATTCGAAATAACGAGCCAGATTGACGTTCCTGCTATAATTCCATAAGTCTGGATATATGGAAACAGAGGAAGCCGTCCTGGCGCTCGCGGCGCTGTCGCAGCCAACCCGTCTCGAAGCGTTCCAGACGCTGGTCAGGCACGAGCCCGGTGGGCTTGCGGCGGGCGACCTCGCCCGCCTGCTGGAGGTGCCCCAGAACACGCTCTCGGCGCATCTGTCGATCCTGAGCCGGGCCCGTCTGGTCTCCTCCGAACGGCACAGCCGCTCGATCGTCTACCGCGCGAACCTCGCCGAATTCCGCGACGTCGCGGTCTTCTTGCTGCGCGATTGCTGCGGCGGGCGGCCGGACGTTTGCGAACCGATCGTCGAGACGCTGCAATCCTGCTGCTCGCCAAAACGGAAAGTGCGGGCGCGCTGATGGAGACATTCGACCTGCCGCGGCGCCTCGCGGCCGAAGCGCTCGGCACCGGCATTCTTGCCGCCACCGTGGTCGGCTCCGGCATCATGGCGGAGACGCTGACCAGGGACGTAGCGCTTGCCCTGCTCTGCAATACCTTGCCGACAGGCGCCATCCTGATCGTGCTGATCACGGTACTCGGTCCGATCTCCGGCGCGCACTTCAATCCAGCCGTCACGCTCGTGTTCGCAGGCAAGCGTGAGCTGCCGGCGAACGAAGCTGCGCTCTATGTGATTGCGCAGATCGCCGGCGGCATTGCTGGAACGATGGCGGCCCACCTGATGTTCGGACTGCCCTTGCTCGATCTCTCGACGAAGGTTCGGACGGGAGCGCCGCAATGGTTCGCCGAAGCAGTCGCCGCTTTCGGGCTCGTCGCGACGATTTTGGCCGGCCTCCGCTTTCAGCGAACGGCAATCCCCTGGCTGGTCGGGCTTTACATCACCGCAGCCTATTGGTTCACGGCGTCGACGTCCTTCGCCAATCCGGCGGTCGCCATCGCGCGGTCGCTGACGAACACGTTCGCGGGCATTCGTCCCACTGATCTTCCCGGCTTCATCCTCGCGGAGTTATGCGGGGCGTTTGCCGGGCTTCTTCTGATGAACTGGCTGCTTGGACATTCCAAGGTCCGCGACCCTGTTCCTGTTACGGAGACCCCACGATGAGCGTCACGATCTACCACAACCCCGACTGCGGCACCTCGCGCAACACGCTGGCGATGATCCGGCAGAGCGGCGTCGAACCTGTCATCATCAAGTATCTGAAGACGCCGCCGTCGCGCGACACGCTGCGACAGATGATCTCCGCCATGGGCATCCCGGTCCGCGCCGTGCTGCGCGAAAAGGGCACGCCGTACAAGGAACTCGGCCTCGACGATCCCAAATGGTCGGACGACGCGTTGATCGACCACATGCTCGCGCACCCGATCCTGATCAATCGTCCGATCGTGGTGACGCCAAAGGGCACGCGTCTGTGCCGCCCCTCGGAGATGGTCGTCGATCTGCTCGCCCATCCGGTCGGCAGGTTCGTGAAAGAGGATGGCGAGGTGGTCGAGGCGCGATAGGCAGTGCCTAGCGCTCCTCGGTCGGATGCACCCATTTGTACGGCGTGATGCTGCGCGTCGCCGTCAGCTTGATCATGTGGACCGGCGGCGCGTAACGCCCCTTCCGGCATGACCGGCATTTGAGGGATGCCTCCAGCTTCCAGATCGGCGTATCGCGCGGACGGCGGATCGCATCGAGCGGCAGGCTTGCGCGCGTCTTGCACCTGTTGCACTCGACCTCGAGCCAACCCAGGCCGCCGTTGAGGCATTGTGCGATCGTCGGAGACGGCTGCGAGGGTCCGCCGTAACCTTCCATCCGGACCGACCAGGCTTCGGCCTCGGCGCGATCGGCCTCACGCACAGCCTTCTTCGCTTCTTCGCGGGCATGCTTGGCGGAAATCTCCGCCCCCATGATCCGGCCGCTCCAGATGACCTCGCGTGATTTCGTCCCCATGCCGCGATCAAAGCGGCATCGGGAAAGTTTGGCAAATTATCGATGGCTGGTAGGTCGGATCCGCAATTCGCTACTGCGTGTCGTGGGTGTGGACAACTGATCTGCAGATTCGATGACGAAGCAGAGGGATTGCGGCATTGGAACTGCCTCACGGCCGGCCAGTTTCCTCAACTGGAGGAAACACCTATGAAAACAGCAACCGTCACTCTCGCTATCCTGCTCGCCTGCTCGACCGGAATTGCCTCGGCCCACAGCGCCAAGCGCCATCATCACCATGGCTGGTCCGGCTCGATGAACATGATGCACGGGCCGGGCCGAACGGCAGCCCGGTCCGACCCGAACGGAACGGCAAGCGGTCCGACAAGCGTGAGCGGCACCGGATCGTCGAAATTCGGCGGCCAGATTCCGGGAGCCAGCCGCGCGGCCCGGCAGTAGGCCATCGCTTTAGAACTGAAAGGGCGTTACCGACACGGAGAGTTTGCCGTCTTTCGAGCTCTGCACGGCAAACTCGATTTCCTTCGTGGCCTTCACGTCGCCGACAGTGACAGAGATTGCGCCGCTGCATTGCAGGGTATGCTTGTCGCGACCGACAGAGGTCGTGACCATCTTGTCACCGAGGCGATAGAGCGGCTTGTTGTTGTCCATGCTCGCTTTTGCAGTCGAGTTTCTGGCGGCGAATTCGACCAGCGGATTTCGATGATCGTCCGAAACGCTGTCGAGCACCGCCTTTCGCGTCTCCGGGGAATCGCATTCGAGCTTCGGCTCACAGCCGCCGAGGGAAACGAGGATCGGCAAGCTCAAGACGACGAGTAGCCGATTTGGAAAATACGTCATTTGGTGGGCTCTGCGGTTGAACGCGGCGGTCAACCAATCCGAGAAACCATCGTTCCAGCACAAGAGAGCCGCGCCGCCAGGTGTGGAGCGACGCGGCTCTGAAGCAAGCCGGTGAGGAGGTTCGCTTACTTCATATTGCTCTTCGTGCCGCCCTGGTCGCTGCCGGGACCGGAGCCGCCCTGACCGGATGCATCAGGCTTCATCATGCCGCCCTTGGCCATCCCGTCTTTCGCCATGCCGTCTCTGTTCATGCCGGTGGTGCCCTTCTCCATCGACCCCTTCTCCATCTTGTTCATGCCGGGCTTCTGCATGTTGTCGGACTGAGCTGACGGGCCGGTCTGGGCGAGCGCGGAGCCGCACATCATGGCGAGGGCAGCGGTAGCTACGATGATCTTTTTCATGGTTCTCTCCTGTTGGGCACACAGGGCAACGGAGCCGTCAGGGAAGCCGTTCCTATATCCAAGCGGTTTCGAAGAAAGGTATTTTTTCAGCGCGAACTGAAACCTGGCGGGGCCATACACGTACGCAGCGGCAAACGGCGGCGGAATGGGCACATCCTTTGCATCGCTCCCGTGCAGGCCGCCCGGAGGAGCTCGATGCTCGGAATACCTCGCCGTTACAGTCACTTCGTCTTCGGCGTCATTCAGTCAGGCTTGACGTCGGCGATCGCGGCCGCGATCGCCAGCCGGCCGTTGATGGCGACGGGACAGTTCACGGCGCACTGGTTGCAGTCATGGCTCGTGGCCTGGCTCATGATGCTGCCGGTCGTGATCTTTGCGGCGCCGGCGATCCGCCGTCTGGCAATCGCCTTCACCCGCGAATGAGCCGGTGCACCTCGCTACCCGTCACCTGAGTGATCGAACGGGCCGACCTCGCGAACGACCTTGCAGACCTGCAGGAATCCGCTGACGTAGAATTCCGCGTGCCCACGCTTCATCGTCTCGACATGTTCGGGATGGGTCCGCCACGCCTCGAGTGCGTCCTCCGAGGCAAAGCGGAAGACAGTCAATTCCTCGCCGTCGTCCGATCTGAACGATTTGACGGACTGGAAGCCCGGCAGACCGCTCACGATGCCGTACATGCGCATCCCGAGCCTGTCGTGCTCGTCGAGGGATGCGTCGTGACGCAGTTTCAGATCGCCAATGACGATCATTTCGCCGATCATGTTATTCTTTCCTCATATGTGACGTGTCAGGCGACGAGCCGGAGCGCAGCCAGATGCCCGCGCGTGGCAACGACGCGCGCAACAGCACGACGCAGACGCAAAGCAGGACGATATCCTTGAACAAAAATTCTCCCGCCAGATTCCATGCCATCGGGTCGGTTGACAGGCTCCAGGTCACGACGCCCGGTGTCGTGAAGAAGAACGACCATGTGATCGCGAACGTGACCACGCCGAAGAACGCGCCCAGCGCCGACAGCAGCGGATTGAATGCGCCCGCCACCAGCAGCGCCGCGATGACGAACTCCGCGACACCGAGAAAATAGGCTTCGCCTCGCAGACCGAACACGGACAGCCAGGAGATGAACGGGCTGTTCGTGATGAACTGCGCGATGCCCTGCGCCGATTGCGGCGTGAATTTCTGCATGCCGAACGAAATGAAGATGACCACCATGACCCATCTCAGAATGGCGAGCATGCGATAAGAGCCCGAGCCGGTCTCGGCGATATTGAACGTTTCCTTCATCAGATCCCTCGCGTCCCGTTTGCGCGCTGCGATCTCATGTGTCGCAGCTAAAGTCGGTACGCGGGGTCATGTCGTCCCGTTACGTGCGGGGCTGCTCGCGAAGCGTCACGATTTTGTGCAGGCGGAGCCGGGAATAAACACGCCGCTGTCTCGCGGCGATCCACGTGTTGCGGAATCGATCTAGCGCGGGCACTCCGCGCCGCTGTCGATCCAGGCCTGAACCAGTTCGCCGGCTTCCTGTTGCGTGCCCGGTGCCGGCTTGCGTCCCTCGCCGGGATTCCACGCCCAGCCGACGAGATCGTCCTTGGCGACGTGCTCCTGCAACGCGGCAAGATCGCGGCCGCCGTTGAGCTGCACGTCCTTCAGCTGGCGGCAGATCTCGCCGAGCGACTTGCCTTCCCATGCCATCGACAGCGGGGCGAATCCCCACCGCGGATGTCCGGGAATGCTGCGATACGTTGCGGCCTCGTGAAGCGTGAAATTGCGCTCTCTGTGGCAGCCGGAGCAGTTGACCTCGAAATGCCCGGTCTCGGCGCGCCAGATCGGCGGCATGTGCTCGTGGCGGTCGTCGCCCTGCGTCGGATGATCGCCCGCCGGGTGGCAATTCATGCAGCGCGGATTGGTCAGCACCTTGCCGACCTCGTTGAAGATTGCGCGCGAGCGTTCGGCCGGATTCGAGATCGAGGAGAAGTCCGCTGGCTTCTTCAGCGGTTCGCTCGCCCCCGATTGATCGGCATCGCCCGGCCGAGCGAATGCCATCGACGCAACGACGGCGATCATCACGACACGTCCCGCACTGAGGGCCGATGGGGTCACACCGATCATGGAATCCTAATCGGCACCCTCATGTTTGGTTCCTGCGGCCGGCGGCGGGTTTGCTTCGGCGCCGCACGCCCACATCCGTGACGTCGTGCAAAACGGCAACACACTGCGATCATCGGACGGCCTGCCGGCGCGTGGATGTTGACGGGCTCATCGGCGGATGCCAATTTTGTGAACGGTAGTGTCCGCAAGGACTACTCAAGGGAATGCGGTGCGTCCGTCCTGACGGGCAATTCCGCGGCTGCCCCCGCAACTGTAAGCGGATAGCCGACGACCAAACGAACCACTGGAGCCCCACTTGGGCCTCTGGGAAGGCGGTCGAAGGCGATAACCCGCAAGCCAGGAAACCTGCTGCCAGCCATGAGTCACGCGCGAACGCATTGGGCGGGGTGCCCTGATGTCGGAGGAGTAGCCGGTGCATCTGCCGCCTGGGGCGAAGGCAGGTGACAAAGGCAACCGCGGTGGCAGTTAGTTTGCGTCGCCGCAGAGCGTTGTTGTGCAACATCTCCATTTTGGTCCCGGCCTCGCGCCGGCGTTTTCGCGTGCTCGTATCGGTATCTCAAAGCGTTTGGCCCGCCAGTTTCGGGGCACTGCGCCTGCCCTGCTCGCGCTGACGCTCTCGATAGTCCTGATCTCACAGGCCGCGGCGCAGAACGCCGCGCGCGGCGCCTCGCAGGAAGTCAATCCGGTGATCGTTGCGCCGCCGACGTCGAGGCCGGCTCCCGCCGTCAGCCCCGGCAATCAACGTCCGCGAACGGCGCGGCGCACTGCCGGGCGCAATCGTGCCGCGCCTGCTGTCGCCACGCCGGCCGCGCAACCTCCGAGCGGACCCGTGCAGACACCGCTCAACACCGCTGCCGTCACCGATGTCGGCTCGCGGCTCGGCATCACCGCGCGCGAGACGCCGGCGACCGTCGAGGTGATCAGTCAGCAGACGATGCAGGATCAGGGCATTCGGACGACAACCGATGTTGCGAAAGCGGCCGTCGGCGTCACCGGCGGCGATGCGCCGGGCGCACCCGCGATCTTCTCGATGCGCGGCTTTTCCGGCGACCAGCTCACCACGCTCTACAACGGCATCCCGATCGGGCCGTCGACCATGACCGGCCGCCCGATGGACACCGCCAATCTCCAGCAGGTCGAGATCATCAAGGGCCCGGACTCGCTGATCGCAGGCCTGGGCGCGACCGGCGGTGCCGTCAACTACGTCACCAAGGCGCCGCACACGGGACCCATCGTCAACGAGGCCTTCACCTCCTACGATTCCTTCAACGGCTATCGCGCCGGTTACGGCTCGGGTGGCAGCACGCTGGTCAACGGGCTCGACTATCGCTTCGACATCAGCCATTTCAACGACAAGAGTTTCATCGACGACACCTATTCGCGCCTATCCAACGTCTCGGGGCAGTTGAACTACCGCGTCAATGACAGCCTGAAGGTCTGGGGCGCGGCCGAATACAAGCAGGACAAGGACCGCTTCTACTGGGGCACGCCGCTGGTGCCGGCGAATGCGCCGGGCATCGTGCCGACGTCGGGCATCGTCTCCGGCCAGTGGACCAATTATTATCTCAACGGCCACACCGGGCCGCTCAATCCGGTCACCGTGGACGCGCGCACGCTGACCACCACCTACAACGTGCTCGACAATCACAGCGGCGCCAGCGAGCTGTGGCTGCGCAGCGGTTTCCAGTGGGACATCACCAACAACATCTCGCTGAAGAGCCAGGTCTACGGCTACGACGCGCACCGGCACTGGTTCAACAACGAGATCAACTCGTTTGACGATTCCGGGCCGAACAACATCTATCGCGAGCGGTTGGCGCTGGACCACGCCCAGCGGCTCTACGGCAACATCACCGACCTCACCGTCAACTCGAACATCGGCGGGATGGACAACCGCTTCGTCACCACCGTGATGGCGAGCAGCTCGCAGTTCAACGTCTCGCAGGACACGCTGTTTTTCTCGGATACGGTCGACCTGATCAATCCGGATCGCGGGCTGTACGGGCCGCGCACCGACGAGAAGATCTACACCCATCTCGACACCGCCTCGCTGTCGTTCGAGGACCGGCTGAAGCTGACCTCGACCTTCGCGCTGATCGGCGGCATCCGCTTCGAGGACATCAAGCTGGACCGCACGCGCTTTTCGCCCGAAGGCGTGCTGCGCACCGACCGCGGCTATCCGTTCTCGAAGACATTCAACCCGATCACCGGCCGTGCCGGCGCCACATGGGAGGTCACCCCGGGCGTCATGCTGTACGGCCAGTATGCGACGGCGGCCGACCCGACGGTCGCCAACATCTTCATTCTGGCGCCGCAGGTGCCGCTGCTGCTGACGACGTCTCGCACGTACGAGACCGGCGTGAAGCTGCAATCGGCCGACAAGCGGGCGGAAGCGACGTTCTCGGCCTTCGACATCGAGCGCAAGAACGTCTACGTGCCCGAAAGCGGCATCGTCTTCAACGTCGCCGGCAAGATGGCGTCCAAGGGCGTCGAGATCGCTGCCGCGGTCAACCCGGTCGCGGGCCTGAAGCTGTGGGGCAACGTCGCCTTCGTGCAGTCGCGCTTCATCGACTTCAATTATGTCGACGGCAATGGCGATTTCCAGTCATACTCGGGCAAGACGCCGCCCAATGTTCCGAGCTTCATCGCCAATGCGGGTGCGTCCTACCGCTTCGACACCAGACTGCCGGTGGAGATCGGCGGCCTCGTCCGCCATGTCGGCGACCGCTTCAACTTCCAGGACAATCTGGTCACGATGAACGCCTATACCATCTTCGACGCCTTTGCGTTCGTCGACATTCCCAAGGCCTATTTCCCCGGCGTCGACCAGACCCGGATCAGCTTCCGCGTCAAGAACCTGACCAACAAGCTCTACGCGGCGTGGGGCGATCCTGGCTATACCGACCAGATCATCCTCGGCGCACCGCGCAGCTATGAGGTGGCGGCATCGTTCAAATGGTGAGGCCGCCGTTCACGCGGCCTCGGAAACACCAGCGGAGGTGCGGCCTGCCATCGTGCCGGCCTCCGCATCGTCGCGCGCAAGGCCCCACCCCTTGACCAGGCCGAACACGGCGGGGATCACCACGAGCGTCAGCAGCGTCGATGACAGCATGCCGCCGATCATCGGCACCGCGATGCGCTGCATGATCTCCGATCCGGCCCCGGTGCTCCACAGGATCGGCAGCAGGCCCGCGATGATGGCGACCACCGTCATCATCTTCGGCCGGACGCGCTCGACCGCGCCGACCATGATGGCATCGTGGAGATCGCGGCGGGTGAAGACCCTGCCCTCGGCGCCGCGCTTCGCCCTCGTCTCGGCCAGCGCATGATCGAGATAGATCAGCATCACGACACCGGTCTCGGCGGCGACACCGGCGAGCGCGATGAAGCCGACGGCGACGGCGACCGACAGGTTGAAGCCGAGCCACCACATCATCCAGATGCCGCCGACCAGCGCGAACGGCAGCGACAGCATCACGATCAGCGTCTCGGTCATGGCGCGGAAGTTCAGGTAGAGCAGCAGGAAGATGATCGCGAGCGTCACGGGCACCACGACCTTCAGCCGGGCGGCCGCGCGTTGCAGATATTCGTACTGGCCGCTCCACACGACATAGGTGCCGGCAGGAAACTGGACGTTTTCAGTTACCGCGCGCTGGGCGTCAGCAACGTAGCTGCCGATGTCGCGATCCCTGATATCGACGTAGACGTAAGTCCCAAGCTGGCCGTTCTCGGTGCGGATCGAGCTTGGTCCGCGTGCGGGCTCGACCTTGGCGACCTCGCCGAGCGGCACGGCGCCGCCTGATGGCATCGGCACCAGGATATCGCTCGCAATCGCCTTGGGATTGTCGCGGAGGTCGCGGGGATAGCGCATGTTCACCACGAAGCGCTGCCGCCCTTCCACGGTCGTCGTCACCGTCTGGCCGCCGAGCGCGGCCGCGATGGTGTCCTGCACGTCCTGGATCAGGATGCCATAGCGGGCGAGCGCCTCTCGGTCAGGCACGATCTCCAGATAATATCCGCCGATGCCGCGCTCGGCATAGGCCGATGACGTCCCGGGGACGGTCTTGAGCACGCGTTCGACCTGCTTCGCCAGCCGATCGATCTCAACGAGATCGGTGCCCATCACCTTGACGCCGACAGGCGTGCGGATGCCGGTGGAGAGCATGTCGATGCGCGCCTTGATCGGCATGGTCCAGGCGTTGGAGACGCCCGGGAATTGCAACGCCTTGTCCATTTCGGCGACGAGGTTGTCGATGGTGACGCCGGGACGCCATGCCTCTTTCGGCTTCAAATTGACGATGGTCTCGAACATCTCCATCGGCGCCGGGTCCGTCGCGGTCGCGGCGCGTCCCGCCTTGCCATAGACGGAGGAGACTTCCGGGAACGATTTGATGATGCGGTCCTGCATCTGCATCAGTTCGGCCGCCTTGGTGACGGAGATGCCGGGCAGCGTCGTCGGCATGTAGAGCAGACTTCCCTCGTTCAGGGTCGGCATGAATTCGGTACCGAGCTGGCGCGCGGGCCAGATCGTGATCGCCAGAATGGCGAGGGCGGCGAAGATGACCAGCGTCTTGGCACGCAGCACACCTTTGATCACCGGGCGATAGACCCATATCAGGGCGCGGTTGACGACATTCCGGCTCTCCGGGACGATCTTGCCGCGGACGAAGATCACCATCAGCGCCGGCACCAGGGTCACGGACAGCAGCGCCGCCGCGGCCATGGAAAAGGTCTTGGTGAAGGCCAGCGGGCTGAACAGCCGCCCCTCCTGCGATTCCAGCGTGAAGATCGGCATGAACGACACGGTGATGATCAGCAGGCTGAAAAACAGTGCCGGACCGACCTCGGAGGCAGCCTCGATCAACACCTGCACGTGCGACTGATCCGGCCCGGCGCGCTCGAGGTGCTTGTGGGCGTTCTCGATCATGACGATGGCGGCGTCCACCATCGCGCCGATCGCGATGGCGATGCCGCCGAGACTCATGATGTTCGAGCCGAGCCCGAGCAGCTTCATGGCGGCGAACGCCATCAGCACGCCGACCGGCAGCATCAGGATCGCGACCAATGCGCTGCGGACGTGCAGCAGGAACACGATGCAGACCAGCGCGACGACGATGCTCTCCTCGAACAGCGTGTGCTTGAGCGTATCGATGGCGGCATCAATCAAATTCGAACGGTCGTAGACTGGGACGATCTCCACCGATTTCGGCAGGCTGCTCGCGATCTCCGCCAACCGTTTCTTGACGTTCTCGATGACGTCGAGCGCGTTAACGCCGAGGCGCTGCAGCACGATGCCGCTGGCGACCTCGCCCTCGCCGTTCAGCTCGGCGATGCCGCGCCGCTCGTCGGGACCGAGCTCGACATGGGCGACGTCGCGCAGCAGCACCGGCGTGCCGTTGCTGGTCTTCAGCACGATATTGCCGAGATCGTTGATGCTCTTGATGTAGCCCTTGCCACGAATGACGTATTCGAACTCGGAGAGCTCGACGGTGCGGCCGCCGACATCGGCATTGCTGGCGCGGATCGCCTCGCGGACCTTCTGCATGCTGATGCCGCGGTCGCGCATCCGCTGCGGGTCGAGCACCACATTGTACTGTTTGACGAAGCCACCGATGCTGGCGACCTCCGCCACGCCCTCGGCCTTGGCCAGCGCGAATTTCAGATTCCAGTCCTGGATCGTGCGGGTGTCAGCGAGGTTCAACTCCTTCGACATCAACGCGTACTGGTAGACCCAGCCGACGCCGGTCGCGTCGGGTCCGATCGTCGGCGTGACGCCGGCCGGAAGCCTGGACGACGCGCCGTTGAGAAACTCCACAACGCGAGAACGGGCCCAATAGATGTCGGTGCCGTCCTCGAAGATCACGTAGACGAAGGACACGCCGAAGAAGGAGAAGCCGCGCACAACCTTCGATTTCGGCACGGTCAGCATCGCCGTAGTGAGCGGATAGGTGACCTGATCCTCGATCACCTGCGGCGCTTGGCCAGGATATTCGGTGTAGACGATGACCTGCGTGTCCGAGAGATCCGGGATCGCATCCAGCGGCAGATGAAGGAGCGCATAGAGGCCGGCGGCGACGGCGAAGCCGGTGCCGAACAGCACCAGCAGCAAATTGCGCGCCGACCAGGCGATGATGCGGGCGATCATTTGTGATCTCCCATCGCGCGGCCCGAGGCGGCGTCGCTCGTGCGCGGCGCACCGTCCGCAAAACTCTTCAGGGCCGCCATCAGATTGCTCTCGGCGTCGATCAGGAAGTTGGCGGAGGTGACCACCGCCTCGCCGTCGGCGAGCCCGTCCCGCACCTCGATATAGCCGCCGCCGCGCCGGCCGAGCTTGACTTCCCGCGGCTCGAAGCGCCCCTCTCCCTTGTCGACGAGGACGGCCTGACGGCTGCCGGTGTCGAGTACCGAACTGTCGGGTACCGCGAGCACGGGCGCGGCGTCGGCGGTATCGATCTCGGCATCGACATACATGTCCGGCAGCAGCACCGCATCCGGATTGGCAAGCTCGATCCTGACACGAACGGTGCGCGTCTCGCGATTTACCTGCGGGTAGACGATGGCAATCTTGCCGGTGAAGGTGCGGCCGGGAAAGCTGCGCGCGCGAACAGACACGGGCTGGCCAACCGCGATGTCGCCGAGATCGCGCTCGGCGACATCGACCAGCGCCCAGACCACCGTGGTGTCGGCGATGCGAAACAGCACGTCGCCGGGATTGGCGCGCATGCCCTCGACCGCGTTGCGCTCGAGCACGACGCCGTCGCGCGGCGCGGACCAGCGGATGGTCACGGGCGCGGTGCGCGTCTTGTCCATCTCCGCGATGGCGGCCTCGGGAACGTCGAGATTGACCAGCCGCTGCCGCGAGCCGCGGCCGAACGTCTCGACGCCGCCGACCGTCTTGGAGGTGATGGTCGCGAGATACTCCGCCGCCGCCGAGGCCACCGCCGAGCTGTAGATCTCCATCAGCGGCTGGCCGGCCGTCACGCGCGTGCCGGTGGTGACATCGGACACTTTCTGCACGAAGCTCTCTGCGCGCATCGCGATGACGGAGATGCGGCGCTCGTCGAGCTGGATCGTGCCGGGCGCTCTGACCGCGACACGGATCGCGCGCCGTGCGACCGGCTCCGACTTCACGCCGCTGCGCTGGATCTTGCCGGACGAGAGTTTGACAGTGCCATCATCTATGTCGTCGCCCTCGTAGACGGGGACATAGTTCATCCCCATCGAATCCTTCTTGGGCACGGGCGACGTATCCGCCAGCCCCATGGGATTGCGATAGTAAAGAATCTTTCGCGGTGCCTCGGCCTGCGGCTTCGCATTCGCAGGGAGCGCCTGATCGTCGTCATAAACCGGCAGGTATGCTCGCCCACGATCGTCTGTCCGGGGACTGGCGGACCACAATGCCGCGCCTGAGGGATCGCGATAGTAAAGCGGCGTTCGGTTGGCCGCCGATGCAACCGGGGCAAACGCAACCAGGGCGAAGCCAAAGCCCAGCACAAGGGCCGTCAAACGACGAAACGTTTTCATGGCGTGTCTCCGCGCGCCCGAGAGCGCGCGTCCGTATCAAAGGGAAAGGGAAGCCGGGCGCTGCCGGGCAGCGCCCGAACGCTCACTTGGTCGCCGTGACGATCACCTTGCCGGTGACGGTCTCCGGTTCGCCCTGCACCTTCGCCGACAGCGTCATCTGGTAGCGGCCAGCCATCGGAAGGTCCGTCTTGAAGGCGTACACGCCGGGCTCTTTTGACGGCAGTGGCGCGACCGCCGACACCATCTCGGCCATTCCGTCCGGGGCCATGTCAACCCGGGTCTTGAAGATGACGGCATCGGCGACCGGCTTGCCGGTCTGCCTGTTGGTCAGGCGAACCGCGAGCGTGACGTCGTCGCCCTTCTTCATCTGCGGATTAACCGGCTCGAAAGCGTAGTCGCCGGCGCCCGCAAAGGCAGCGGAACTGGCAAGCGAAAGGGTGGCGACCAGAGCCGCGGTGCTGAATCTGGAAAGCATAGTCTCGTCCTCATGAATTGATTATCCGCCGTGGCGCCCGGCGCGCGCACGTCAGTCGTCGTCGCGAACAGGCGTGCCGCTCGCGTTTCAGGCTGGTTGCGGGATCAGATTCGAGGAGGTCGGAAGGGAGGACTGCCGCCGCGGTAGGAGACGACCTGGTCGGCAGGAATGGCGATCTTGCCGACAGCAAGGGCGAGATACGCGACGCCAAGCGGCCTGACGTCCGCGAGCGCCATCATGCCGCCGACGCAGCAGAAACCCATCCCGCATTTGTAGCCGGCGGAATGGGAGCTTTTGTCCTTCATGTCAGGACAACATCCGTCCATCGACATGTCGGCGTCGCCGTTCATGTGCATGGTCTGCATGTGATCGGACGACATCGCGACGGTCGCCGCAGACGCGCCAACCGGCAGCATCGCCAAGGATATGGCGATGGCGAATGCCAGGATGGTGCGGACGAGTTGCATCGAGATCGATTTGCCTTGTGGGGCCGGAACACGGCCTCACTAGCATATTCGGACCCGGAAGACAGTCATTGATTGTGGTCAAGCGTTCGTGAGCGAGGCACCTGACGCGGCGCCCCCTCGTCTCAGCACTTCTCCGAGCATCGCGCGCAACGTGACGCTCCTTCATCGAACTCGCCGCTCTTGTTGCACAACTTGGCCGCCTCTCCGGCCAGCCAGTGCCACTTCACAGCCATGTCCATGAGTTCTGCCTGGGCCGACCGGCCGAGGTTCGTGGCGCGCGCCTGATCCTCGTTGCGTTCAGCAATCTTCCGAAGCCTTGCAATGGTCTCGATCATGCGTGATCTCCAGCTTGCCTGGACGAACATTGAGTGTATCGCGCATTTGATACAATTCCGGGGAACTGCGGAACCGGATGACCTGGTAAACGATCGGTTTTCATTCACGATACCCGGGGCAGGCGCGGCCGCCACCTCAACTTCCGACGCCGCCGACCAGTCGAGGCCGGCCGGCACGCGCGTTCTCGGCTGCCTTGGCGCGCAGCCATGTGCGAAAGCTGACAATCTCCGGGCAATCGGCCGTGCCTTCGGGCGCCATCAGCCAGTCGCCCGGGCCCGATCCTTCGGTGACGCGGTCGGAGCGATAGCCGGGGTGATGGCCGAGGCCGCGGGCGATCAGCAGATCGACCTTGCCTTCGACCAGCTCATGCAGGCCGGCCGGCTGCAGCACGCGCAAGCCGATCTCTGCATGCGTGTTGCGAAAGTCCGCCAAATCGATCCGACGCAGATCGAAGCCGGCATGGACACCCAGTTGCAGCAGCACCGCGCCAGACGGCTTCAATCGCGAGGTCGCATCCGCAATGTGGCGAAAGCCTTCGGAGATTCCGGGCAGATAAGCCTGACCTGCCGCGGTCAGGATCAGCTGCTTGTGCAGCCGCTCGAACAGCTGCACGCCGAGGCGCGCCTCCAGCGCTTTCACCTGCTGCCCGACGGCGGCGGGCGTCACGTGCAGCTCGTGTGCGGCGAGCTTGAAGCTGAGATGCCGCGCAGCGGCTTCGAAAGCGCGGAGTGCATTGAGGGGTGGAAGGGCGTAGGTCATCGCGCGTCAGTTTGACACCGATGCCTCGCGCTCTTGCAATAGATTTTCTTGGGCTGAACTGCAGTAACTCTGCTTTGCGCACGGGCTATGTTGCCGGATACGGTCGGCACGACATCCGCAGACCCATGGCATCCAATGGCCGAGACCATCCATCCCTTCTACGAGCAGCATCGCGGCGCGATGGAGGCCGCGATGCGCGAGCGGCTCGACCTTGCCGAAACGATGCTGCGTGAGCGCGCGCATCTCACCGACATCGACGGCATCAGGCGCGAGGTGATGGACGAATTCGAGATCGTCCTCGCCCGGACGCCCTATGTCGGCGGCACGGCCAACCGCATGAGCGACTTCTTCATGCGACTGATCGGTTTCGTGGCCATCAGCCGCGTGCTGCGGCGGCACGGCGTACCGCTGCCCGTGATCGGCGAGATCGAGCGGGAGACCTACAAGGCGCAACTGCTCATCGTGCCCGAGGCGGAACGTCTCGCCTCGGGGCGCCAGTTCATGTCCGCCGAGAACCAGGCCTTGTTGCGCGCGCAGGCTGCCAAGAGCACGACAGAGGACCATCAGCAGGCGTTTCCGGAAGATTTCGTCTACGACTTCGTCGAGCCTGGCCCGAACGACGATTTTGAGTTCGGCATCAATTACCGGGCCTGCGGCTTCTGCAAATTCGCAGGCCGCCATGGCGACAAGGAGATCCTGCCGAACATCTGCGGGCTCGATTTCGACGCCTACGCCACGCGCGGCATCCATCTGGAACGGACCCAGACGCTGGCCGGCGGCGCGAGCCATTGCAATTTCCGTTTCTCACGCCTGCAACGTGACGGTTGACTCCGCGCCGCCGCACGCCCACCAAGGCCCGGGCTCACTTGCGCGGGAGACACGGGAGTTATGGCGAATGAGACGATCGTTCAGAGCGGCCAGTGCCATTGCGGCACGGTGCGGTTCGAGGTGACGCTGAGCGACGGCTTCGATTCGATCCGCCGCTGTACCTGCTCTTACTGCCGCATGCGCGGCGCCGTCATGGTGATGGCGAAGATGGGCGGGATCGCCTTCCTGCAAGGCGAAGACGAGCTGACAAGCTATCGCTTCCATACCGGGACGGCGCAGCACTTCTTCTGCTCCCGCTGCGGTATCTACACCCATCACCAGCGCCGCTCGGACACGTCTCTCTACGCCGTCAACGTGGCCTGCCTCGACGGGATGAGCCCGTTTGATTTCACAGAGGTGCCCGTGATGGACGGCGTCAACCACACCAGCGACACCGGCAAGCCGACGCGCCAGGCGGGCACGCTCCGCTTCATCCCCGCCGATGAGAGGATCTCGACATGACGACCGGCAAGCGCATCGCCCTTTCCAGTGACCATGCGGCGATCCCGTTGCGGCAGGCCATTGCCGCGCATATCACGGCGCAAGGCTGGGAAGCGGTCGACATCGGGCCGGTGACGCCGGAGAGCACGCATTATCCCAAGCACGGCGAAGCGGCGGCACGGCTAGTTGCCTCAGGCGACTGCCGGCTCGGCATCATCCTGTGCGGCACCGGCCAGGGCATCATGATGGCCGCGAACAAGGTGAAGGGCATCCGCTGCGGCGTCTGCTCCGACACGTTCTCCGCCCGCATGATCCGCCAGCACAACGACGCCAACATGCTCTCGATCGGCGCGCGCGTGGTCGGCGAAGGGCTCGCGCTCGACATCGTCGATGCGTTCCTGAACGCCGCGTTCGAAGGCGGCCGCCACGCAACGCGGGTGGACATGATCACCGCGATCGAGGCGTAGCCGTCAGCCGAGCCTTCAGTCGAATCTTGCGTTCACGAGCCGCTCGCGCAGGCGCGGCACGACGAAATCGACGAAGGCGCGGAGCTTGAGCGGCAAGCGATTCTGCGTGTCGTAGACGAGATGCACCGGGCGCAGCTTCGGCTCGAAGGCTTCCAGTACGACGGCAAGGCGCCCGGCGCGGACGTGCTCGGCGACCTGATACGACACCGCGCGGACGAGGCCTGCGCCCGCGAGCGCGGCATCGATGGCGGCGTCAATGGTGTTGACGCTGAGCCGCGAGCGGAACGAGACGATTTTCTCAGCGCCATCCTGCTCGAAGGTCCAGGTGCTCAGCGCCGACACGCTCTGGAACGACACGATGCTGTGCTTCGTCATGTCGTCGAGCGTCGCGGGAATGCCGTTGGCCGCGAGATAATCCGGGCTCGCGCAGATGACATGCCGGACCTCGCCGACGCGGGTCGCGATCAGATTGCTGTCCGGCAGCGGGCCAATGCGCAAGGCGACGTCGACCTGGTCTTCGAGGAAATGCGCAATACGGTCGGTCATGACGAGACCGACCGAGACTTCGGGGAAGGCCTCAAGGAAGCGCGTCACCACAGGGATCACATGCAGCCGGCCGAACATGACCGGCGCGGTGACGACGAGGTCGCCCTTGGGCTCGGTGTATTCGCCCGACGCGGCACGCTCGGCTTCGGTCAGTTGCTCCAGGATCGATTTGGCCGCCGTGACATAGGACCGCCCGGCCGGGGTCAGCTCCAGTCCCTTGGCCGAGCGGATCAGCAGCGTCGCCTTCAGATGCGCTTCCAGCTCCGCGACCTTGCGGCTGACGGTCGCCAGCGGCTGCCGCAGCTCCCGGCTGGCTTTTGACAGGCTGCCGCTCTCCACGGCTGCGAGCAGCACCGACATGGCGTCGAGACGGTCCATTGATCCTTCCAAAAATCGAGAGGGTTCCTCCCGATCTTAGCGGCTGCCCGGCAATCCCGGGAAGGCCCAAAAGAGGGGGGACCGCAGGGCGGCGCATGCGCCGACAGCCGGACAGCCAAAAGAGAGACCCCATGACCCACCCCACCCTCCACCGCTTCGCCACCGTCAAAGGCCGCAAGGTGTTTTACCGCGAGGCGGGGGACCCGGCCTCCCCGACCATCCTGCTGCTTCACGGCCTGCCGACCTCCAGCCAGATGTTTCGCGACCTGATGCCGGCGCTGGCCGACCGCTTTCACCTCATCGCGCCCGATTACATCGGCTTCGGTTCGTCCGACGCACCATCGCGCGATGCGTTCGCCTACACCTTCGACAATCTCGCGGCCCATGTCGGCGGCCTCGTCGATGCGCTCGGGCTCACCTCGTACATCCTCTACATGCAGGACTATGGCGGGCCGGTCGGCTTCCGCCTGTTCACCGAGCGGCCCGAGCGGGTGAAGGGCTTCATCATCCAGAACGCCAACGCCTACATGGAAGGCGTCGGCGATGCGCCGAAGAAAGTGCTGCTGCCGCTCTGGGAGATGCGCAACGCCGAGACCGAGAAAGCCGCGCGCGACTTCCTCAGCATCGAAGGCACCAAATTCCACTGGTTGGTCGGCGCGAAGAACCCCGAGGCGATCAATCCCGACAACTGGATCCTCGACCAGGCGCTGCTCGATCGCCCTGGCACGCAGGATTACCAGGTCGACCTGCTCGAGAACTACAAGACCAACATCGCGCTCTATCCGGCGTGGCAGGCCGCATTCCGCAAACATCAGCCGAAGACGCTGATCGTCTGGGGCAAGCACGACCCGTTCTTCATCCCGCCCGGCGCCCGCGCCTATCTGAACGATCTGCCCGACGCAAAGCTGGTCTGGCTCGATAGCGGACATTTCGTGCTCGACGAAAACCTTGCGCAGGTCGCCTGCGAGATCAGGGCGCGGTTTGCGCCTGTCCATTCCGCAACCAACGCCGCCGTCTGAACACTCCGGACATCAAGGACAATGACCATGGACCGCCGCCTTCTCGTTCTCTCGATCGGCATGTTCGCGCTCGGCACCGACAGCTTCGTCGTTGCCGGCGTGCTGCCGGAAATCGCTCGTCACTTCGACGTCAGCATCGGTGCCGCCGGGCAGATGACCACGATCTACGCCGTCACCTTCGCGCTGCTGTCGCCGACCATTGCCGCGCTCGCAGCCGGCGTCTCGCGCAAATCCATGCTGATCGCGGGCGCGGCCGTGTTCGTGCTCGCCAATCTCGCGACCGCGATCTCGCCGACCTTCGCCATCGCGCTTTTGACCCGCGCGCTCGCCGGTGTCGGCGCCGCGATGTTCTCGCCGACTGCAACGGGCTCCGCTGCCATGCTGGTGCCGCCGGAGCGGCGCGGTTATGCGCTCTCCATCGTCGTGGCCGGCCTGACGCTGTCGACCGCGCTGGGCTCGCCGGCCGGCGCCGTCATCGGCGGCCTCGGCGACTGGCGCTACACGATGCTGTTCGTCGCAGCACTCGGCACCGCGGCCGGTCTTGGCGTCTGGGCATTCCTGACTGAGGTGCCGCTGCCGCCGGCGGTGTCGTTGTCGAAGCGCCTCGCACCGCTGGCGGACTTACGGATCCTGCTGACGCTTGCGACCACGCTGGTCAATCTCAGCGGCATCTTCACGGTCTACACCTATTTCGCCGTCGCCTTCGATCGCGCCATCGGCAACGACGCACTCGTACTCGGCACCCTGCTGGTGCTGTGGGGCGCCGGCGGCACCGTCGCCAACCTCGCCTTCGGCCGCCTGATCGACCGCATCGGCTCGCGCATGGTGATCCTGTCGACACTGGTCGTGCTCGCCATCGTCAGCGCGTCGATGCCGTGGACCAGCGCCAGTCTGTGGACCGCTGTTCCCGTCGTGGCGATCTGGGGTGCGGCCGGCTGGGGCCTGCTGGTACCGCAACAATATCGCCTCGTTGCACTCGCGCCGTCCCTTGCGCCGGTGCTGCTCGGGCTGAACACCGCCGGCTCGTTCTTCGGCATGTCGGCGGCGGGTCTGATCGGCGCGGCGGCGATCCCGCTGGTCGGGGCGCACTATCTCGGCTTCGTCGGCGCCGGCCTTGCGGTGCTTGCCTTCATTCTCGCCGAGCTCGCGACCATGCGCATCGCGGCTGCCGAGAATTGCCGTACCGCGACGTGCAGCGTGCCGGCGTAGCGCGTAGAGAAGCTATCGGGGCTGATGCCAAGGCATCAGCCCCGATGACATGACCGCTCAATGTCAGGGACAACATCCATGTATTACGACGTCGTTTCCCAGTGCGCGACAAACCTCGCCAATCTCCTGACCTGCCTCGACAGGGCCGAGCAGCATGCGGCCGCGAAAAAATTCGACGTCGCCGTGCTCATGGGCGCTCGCCTCGCGCCCGACATGCAGACCTTCATTTATCAGGTTCAGAGCGCCTGCAACTACGTCAAGGCCGCGGCCGCCTGGCTGTCGGGGCAGACGCCGCCGAGGCATGAGGACAACGAGCGCACCATCGACGAGTTGCGCGCCCGCATCAGGAAGACGATCGACTTTGTCGAGAGCGTGCCCGAGAGCCAGTATGCGCGCGCGAGCGAGCAGACCATCAGGCTGTCCTGGGCACCCGGCAAATTCCTCGGCGGCAGGGACTACCTGCTGCAGATGACGATTCCGAACACCTATTTCCACATCGCAATGGCCTACGCCATCCTGCGGCACAACGGCGTCGACATCGGCAAGCAGGACTATCTGCGACCGATCAACTTCGTCGAGGGGTGAGCTGCCGACGCACGCGGCGGGCAGTTCGCTCGCCGCCCATCCTTCGAGACGCCCGCCTGCGGCGGGCCCTCAGGATGAGGTCGGAGTGTGCGGTGGCCCATTCAACAAGCGACGCTGCCAGCTGAGCCTCCCCCTGAGGAGACCGCGCAAGCGGTCGTCTCGAAGGGCGAGGCGCTTGCTCGGGCCGTCCGCACTCACACCCGGCAACCCGCCCTAGAACCGGTAAGTCGCCGTTCCCAGGATCGTGCGGCCGAGGCCGTAATAGCAATCGCCGCGCGCGTAGCACGCCGCGACGTAACGCTCGTCGCCGATGTTGTTGATGTTGAGCTGCAGCCGGTACTTGCCGGGATCGTAGGCGACCATCATGTCGAACAACGTGTAGGACGGAATTGTGTAGGTGTTGGTCTCCTCGGTGGACTCGCCGATGTAGCGCACGCCGGCGCCGACGGTGACGTCGCGCAAGCCCAGCGCAGTCAGGCGATATTTGCCCCACAGCGAGGCCTGGTTGGCGGGCACGCCCTCGACGGTCTTGCCGACATTGTCGCCCTGCTCGACCTTGGCGTTGATGTAGGAGTAGCTGGCAATGATGTCGAGATCGGACGTGACCTTGCCGATGACCTCGATCTCCGCGCCGCGGATGCGGACCTGGCCGATCTGGCTCGAAAGGGCCGGATCCGGTGAAGCTGCCGTCCGGTTCTTCTCCACGGTGTCGTAGATCGCGCCGTTGATCGCGAGGCCCGGCATCGGCGTGTACTTGAAGCCGACCTCATAGATCTCGCCGCGCTGATCCTTGCAGGGCCCTTCATAACAGCCGATGCCGCCATACACCGGATTGAAATACACCGGGTTGAACGACTGCGCCCAGGTGACATAGGGATTGAAGCCGAACGGCGTTTCGTACATCAGGCTCGCCCGCCCTGTCGTCGCCGACCTGTCGCTGTTCTCGCCGACACTGCGCGTCGAGGCATAATCCTGCCTGATCCCGACCGTGGCGAGCCACGGCCCGAGGCGCATCTGATCCTGGGCGTAGAGGCCGGTTTGAGACTGCTCCGCGTCCGGCACCCGTACCAGCGGGCCGAGGTCCACGCTGGTGTAGACCGGGGAGTAGAGATCGAGCGGCCCAGGCGCGCCGCCCGAGCCCAGCGACGAGCGTGCATACACGTCGCGATAGTCGACACCGAACAGCACCTTGTGCTCGAGCGCGCCGGTGAGCGCCTTGATCTGGAGATTGTTGTCGATGGTGAAATTGACGTTCGACGTCGCCTGATTGCCGCCGAACCTGTTGACCGTGCGGCGCGCGGCATCGATGTAGGGATCGCCGAAGAAGTTGACGTAGACGCTCTTGTAGACGCCGTCGACATGGGCGTAGCGCAGGTTCTGCGTAAATTTCACGGCGTCGTTGAAGCTGTGCTCGAACAGGCTGCTGATGGCACCGCTCTCGGTCTGGTACACGTCGTTGTTGGGATCGCCGGCAAAACGGCTGCGCGGGATGTAGCCATTGGGGTTCGGCAGCAGCGTGCCTTCGCGCGGCAGGAAGCCGTTGGTGGTGCCGGTCTTGTCCTTCTGGTAGACGCCGATCACGGTCCAGCTCGTGTTCGTGGTCGGACGCCATGTCAGCGACGGCGCCAGCATGATGCGATTGTCGGGGACGAAATCGACCTGGGTCCCGCTGTCGCGGAACAGGCCGACGAAGCGATACAGCCACTCGCCGTCCTTGGTCACCTTGCCGGTCGAGTCCATCTGGACCTGCTTGCGGCCGAAATTGTCGAAGGACACGCCGATCTCGCTGGCCTGCTCCGCGCGTGGCCGCTTCGAGATCAGATTGACGAGGCCGGCGGTGGACGTATCGCCGTAGAGCACGGATGCAGGCCCTCGGAACACCTCGATGCGCTCGAGCATGTAGGGATCGACGCGCCATTCGTTGAAGTTGTTGCGGTTGTTGACCCGGGTGCCGTCGAGATAGATGTTCGGGTCCTGGCCGCGGATCTTGAAATAGTCGTTGCGTGAATCCACCCCGCCCGGCTCAGCGAAGACGCCTGGCACGTAGCGCAGCGTTTCCTGGACGCTGCTGACGCCCTGATCGCGGACGCGTTCGGCGCTGACCACCGAGATCGACTGCGCGGTCTGATTGAGCGGCGTATCGGTCTTGGTGCCCGTTCCGCTCGTCGTCGCGAGATAGCCCTGCACCGGACCCGTTGCGGTCTCGCGCGCCGGAGCGGATGCGCCGGCGGCCGCGGCTGTCGCAGGCGCGTTGGCGGCCCGCGCCGCACTGCGTCGCGCCACCGTCCGTGCCGATTGAGAAGGTCTTGCACGCGCGGCAGGACGCGGCTTGTTGGCTTCGACGATGACGGGATCCAGTTGAGTCGGCGACTGTGCGAAAGCTGTGATGTCGAACGTCAAACTCACCAACGCGATTGTCGAAGCCCCAAACAGATATCTCGCGCTCTTCATTCTCAACACGCCTCGCATTTCAACTGCATTTGCGAGGGGACTCGTAACAATCACGAGGTTGTGTCGAAAGCGGATTCAGGCCTTATTCCGCAGTCTAAAACTAGAAATGCTCTGATCTGGAATGACTCTGATCTAGAACGACTCCAGATCAGTTCCAGTGAGCATCGCGGTGAAACGAGATTCGATCCGTGAGCTGCGTCATCCCGACGCAGCAAGCGCAGAGCGCTATCCAAGCAGGCCCTTCAGACCCGCGTAGATCGAACCGACGGCCGTCGCGGCGACACCGGCCAACGGGCCGACGGTCTGCATCAGATCCTGAATCAGGCGGGCGCGGCGCCGCAGCTGTTCTTCACCGACATGCTGACCGAGCAGGCGCGCCACCTTGAAGGCGAACGCGTTCGGCTTTCCACCCTGACTCAGCACGCGCGGCAGAACCTGGAAGACGACGACGCCGAGAATATTGCCGGAGACGAAGGCGAGCAGAATGCTCGCTCCGTATTCGAACACTTCGCGCCATTCGACCCACACCGTGGGCAGGATCGGCACATGATCGTGGAGGCCCGTCACCGTCAGCATCGCCTGGATGCTGACGCTCGCGAGCAGGAACGCCAGCAGGAACGCGGCCAGCGCCGAGACCCTGTGCAGGGGATAGGCCAGCAACCCGAACAGCAGCGGAATGACGATCGAGGCGATCCGGAGCGGGATCGGAGAGAGATTGAAGGTGATGGTCACGAGAACATGGGCGGCCGTCAGCAACAGCGCGGGAATGACGACGTAGAGAACCGCATGCGTTCCGAAATAGCGCACCGGGTTCTTGTATCGCTCCAGCCGGACGTTGACCCGGTCGAGATCGCGCCTCAGCTTGTCGAGGTCGGCGACGATCTCGTCGATCTCGAGCAGCGTCGGCCGCACGACCCGCAAATCACGCGAGCAGTGCTTGCACGCGATCGCTTCGTCCTTGATCGTCTCGGCGCAGAACGGGCACTCCATCGCTAGGACGGCTTCCTGCGCCGCATGATGGCCTCGACCTCGCCCCTCGCCTGCTTCAGTTCTTCACGCAACGCCTCGCGCTTGCGCAGGAGATCGTCGCGCTCGGCGAGCAGCGTTGCGGGAACGGCGATGTCGCGCGAGCAGGCCACGCACACCAGCGCATTCCCGGCGTTCTCGGACTGGCAGTAAAGGCACTTCACGTCGCGGACACCTTTGGGCACATCACTTGGGCGTAACCTTCAGCGTGAAGATGGTCGTCCCGGGCCGGCCCTCGCTGTCCTTGAGGTCGACACGGACCGTGTATTCGCCCGGCGGGAGCTCCGCGTCCTGCATGTTGATGCCGTCAGCCTGGATGAACGGCTTCACCCGCGGCGTGAGATCGACGTTCGGCGAACGCAGGAAGAGCACCTTGACCGAGTCAGGATCGATCTTTGCCCCGCCGAACGACTCGAATTTCAGCACCAGCCGCATGGGAGAGTTGATGGAAGCACCCGGCGAGATGAACTCCACCTTCGGCCCCCGCATGATCCCGCGCCGATCCGCGGCAATCGCGCCCTTCGGCGGCGGCAGTTGCGCCTCCTCTTCCGTGATCAATTGCGTGGCGCGCGATGGCGCCGAGAACAAGACGCCGGCAGCGACGAGGCCGAGCAGGATAGCGCGCTTCATTTTCGGCAGTTTCCTTCCATCATTCATTCCTCAGCGCACACCGCCATCGCCGATGATGGTGTAAGGCGCCCAGAACAGCGGGTGGGCATAGGCGAACTCGGTCTTGCCTTCGCTGTTGAGATATCCGGGGCCGTCGACGAGGGCCATCATCGCCTGGCGCAGTGCCTCGCTTCGCGACAGTTTTGGATCGTCGGCCTGCCGCTTGAACAGATCGGTCACGAGCTGGCGCGCAGATTGCGAATGCACCGACCAGTTCGTGACCAGCAAGGCGCGCGTGCCGGCATAGAAGAAGGCGCGGCCGAGGCCCGATGCGGCCTCGGCGCCCGCGCCCGCTCCGGCACCGGTGTTGCACGCCGACAGGATGACCCAGTCGGCGTCGAGCTTGAGGCCGAGAATCTCCTCCATGGTGAGGAGGCCGTCACCGCCCTCGCCCGTCACGGCCGGCGACGACAGAGCGAGCGCCGGTTGCGTGAGCCCGTTGAGCTCGCCCGGAACGAGGCCGTGCGTTGCGAAGGCCAGGATCCGGAAACCAGAGAGGTTCATCGTCTTGACCGCACTCTCGGTAGCGCTCTTGCCGAGGAACAGCACCTTCGAGGGATCGGCCTGCAACGCCAACGCGATCGACTTCAACTCGTCGGCGGTATCCGGAAGGCGCGGCAGGAGGCCGAGCTCGGCACTGTCGACACCCTCGAGCTTCGGGCTGTTGCGACGCTTGAGCGGCCCGCCGCGCGTCGTGCTGGCGCTGGCATCGGCGACTTGCACCTTCTCGCCGGAGGTCTCCGCCTCCTCCTGCTGGTCCTTGTTGAAATAGGGATCACCGAACGCCACGAGGTCGCCGCGGCCGGGCTTGCCGGGCGGCAACTGCCGAAGCGTGCGCAGGGCCGCGGCCGAGGGCACCGTCGACACCGCATGGGTTCGCGCAAGCCACGGCACGTTGCGATAGCCGACGAAGAGCGGATCTTCCTCGGCCGCCACCTCCGCCGGCGCGGTCGGAAGCAACGACAGCGGCAGCAGGCCGAGCGCGCCGTTGGTCACGACGATCAGGTTCTTGGCCGGCTTCCATCCGCTCTCGACCGGCTTGAGCAGCAACTCGTAGAGCTCGTAGCCGAGCTTGAGATCGAACGGCGGAATGTCCGAGATCATCGCAGCCTGCGGCTCGAGCGCTTCGCGCAGCTTGCGGATCTTGCTCTCGATGTCGCCGCTCTGCGCCTTGACCGCGGCAAACGCCACCGGGCCGGACTTCGGCACGGCCCAGACGAAGCTGCCGTTCTGGCCAAAATAGAAGGACAGCATCGCCTCGTTGTCGGCGAGTGTCGCACGGATCTCCGCAACGCTCGGCGGCCTGGGCGAGACCAGGTCGGCATAGGTCGGGAATTTCTGCTTGATTTCCTGGCGCGCCTTGTCGCGCTCGCCGCGCAGGGCCGCGATGGATGCCTGGATTTGTTGAACACCCTTCTCGTCGCGTTCGGCGGAAGGAAGCGCGAGCACGTTGTTGAGCGTTCCGAGCTGCGCATTGACCTGCTTGGTCAGGTCCTGCTCCTTGCGCACGAGCTCGGCGAGCGCCGGATCCTTGGCCGCAGCGCGCGCACTGGACGCCGCCAGCGCCTGCTGCACCGAGCGCCCGCGGATCGCATCGGCAAGACCAAAGGTCTCCTCACCGACGCTGCTGCCGGTCCCGTCGGCCCGCGCAAGCAGCAGGAAATAGCTCTCGACGATCGTCTGCAGCCGCTGACTGCGCGCGGCGACCACACTCGTATTCTCGTCGTCCGCGTTCTCGTTCGCGTTGGCCATCATGACCGGGATGGCGGCCTTGAATTCCCGGATCGCGTCGGCATCGCGCTTTGCGCGCATCAGGCCGACCGCCAGCGTGCCTCGCGCCGAAGCCGTGTCGAGATGATTTTCACCAACCCGTCCGATCTGCTTCTTCACCAATTGCTCGGCGGCGGCGATGCCCGCATCGAGCTGGTTGGAGTTATAGAGCGACAGGATGCGCGCAGGATTGAGCTCGAACACCTGGCGGCGCTGCGGCTCCCAATTGGCCGTCGCCCGGTCGATCCTGGCGAAGATCTCGTTCGCCTCGTCATTCTTGCGCTCGAGATTGAGGATGCCTGCGAGCTGCGAGAGCCAGCTCACCGTCGCCTGGGAGTCATCCGGAACGCCGACCGTCTTGTTGATCTCGATCGCCACGCGACCAAGCTTCTCGGCTTCGTCGTAGCGGCCCTGATCGACCAGAATGCCGGCCAGCCCCATCACGAAACGCGGCGTGACGGGATTGTACTTGCCGGTGTCCTTCAGCCGCGACAGCAGCGCGCGGCGCGCATCGACTTCGGCTTCGGCCAGCCGGCCCTGCCGCGCCTTCATGCGTGCCTGGTTCAGCACCATGCTGTCGACGGCCTGCAGCAGAACGGTCTCCGCCGGCGGATTGTCCGATTCCAGAACGCCCTTGTTGCCGGCGATCTTGCGCAACTCGGCCGCGCGGTAGGCGGCCTCGGCCTCGGCATATTGTCCACGTGCCTCGAAGATGAGGCCGCGGGTGATCTCGATCTCGCCTTCCCAGGTCTGGCCGAACTTGGCATAGGAGGCCCGCCATCCCGGGAGACCGCTGGTCCGCGCCTCCTGGATCTGCGTCAGGCTGCGACGCAGATAGGCTTCGGCCTGGGCGACGTCACCCACCTGAATGACGAGGGCGGCGACGGCGCGGTTCGCGTTGAACACATATCCCTTTGCGCCGGTCTGGCCGGCGGATTCCCTCAAGAGCCTCTGCACGATCTCCAGAGCACGCTTGGGATCGCCGGCATTGGCATATTGCTGCGACTGGAGCTGCATCATCCGCCCCATCATGCTGGCGCTGACAGCGCCACGCCCCGTCTCCACCGCCTTGTTGGCGTCGGCAACGGCATCGGCGAGCCGTCCGAGCTGCGCGCGCGCGTTGGCTCGATCGAAATAGAATTGCGCGAGATCCTGACGCGACTCCTTGCCGGTCGGGGTGTCGTCGGCGTCCGACTTCAATTCCGCAATGGTCTTCTCGTCCACCTTCTCGCTGTCGAGGATCGCCGTGATGTCGGCGATGCTGCGGGGCGGTGCCACGAAATCCTTCGGCAGCGTGCCCGGGTCGAGCTTCGGCACCACCACCTTGGGCGCTTCGACCGCGACATTGGCGCGGCCGTTGGCGGCGTTGAGCGCCGCCATCACGCAGGCTCTGACCTGCGGCGAGGCCTTTGCGCGGCAGGTTTCGAGCATGGCGCCGCCCATGCCGCCACCTCCACTCATCTTCTGGCCCGGGCCTCCGCCGCCACCGCCGCCCGCTGCTCGCATGCAGGCCTGAACGATCGGCTTGCCGACCGTCATCCGGCAATTCTCGATAGCCGCTTCCTTGGTCAGCGCCAGCGCGGACCCGGTCGATCCGAGCAGAACAGCGAGGGCCAGCAGCTTCTTCAACAGGAGGACGTCCTGGCGTCCCCTAAACGGACTCGAGGCGTCTATGCGCATCTTGAAGGACCTTGGGTAAAATGACTTGAAGCAATCGCGATAATCCTAGCCATATGGCCTCGGAGAACAAGCGCCAATCAAGGCAGCCTCGCGTTATGGACAGTAGGGTTAGCGGCCAAGGGCGCGGGTTCCCGGGGCGACGCCGGTTCCAGGCCGGCCTCATCGCACTGCTCGCGGCGAGTGCGATCGCCAGCGGAGCGAAGGCTCTGGACGAATCGCAACCTGAAGCTGCGATCTGGGACGCCATGGCGATCTATCGTGGCGCGACCGTTGCACAGGATCTGGCTCTTCCCGAAGCGGTGGAGAGCATCGAGCAGTTCACATCCCCACGGATGGCCCTGCTCAAGCCGTCCGGCCCAGGCCCGTTTCCGGCCATCGTGCTCGTACACCAGTGCGCGGGGCTGAATCCGGCGGTTGCCGAATGGGCGCGAGCCGCGGTGGTGCGCGGCTATGTCGTCCTGCTCGTCGACAGCCTGGGCCCACGCAGCGTCAAGAGCGTCTGCTTCGGTCCGAAAAACGGCGTGAACTTTTTTCGCGGCGCAAGAGATGCGCTGCAAGCCGCGGAGCATCTTCGCAAGCAGAGCTATGTCGACAGCAAGCGCCTCGCTTTCGTCGGTTTCTCCTGGGGAGCGATGGTCGGGCTGCTCGCCGCCAGTCCTCATTACGTCGATGCGTTGAAGTCAGGGCCGGGATTTTCCGCGGTCGCGAGTTTCTATCCGGGCTGCTTCCGCATCACCCCCAGGGAGCGCCCGCCTTTCGATCTCGTCAATCCGGACATCTCACGGCCGCTTCTCGTGCTGATGGGGGACGCAGATACCGAAACTCCCGCCTCGGAATGCATCGGCAAGCTCGATGCTCTCAAGCACAGTGGGGCTCCGGTGGAGTGGCATCTCTATCCCGACACAACGCATTGCTGGGATTGTCGGCAGCTCGACGGCCTCAGCAAGATCGATTTCCGCGGCCAACGTGTCGCGTATCGCTATCGTCAAGACGTGACCGAGGACTCGCGGCGGAAGCTCTTTGACTTCCTCGATCGCGCCATGCCGAAAAAGCCTTGAAGTGCGATCAGCCCTTCGAGACGACGGCGCGGCCATAGGGCGGCTGTGCCGCGACAGGCGGGTTGGCGGTCTGCGCCGCGAGTTCGCCGATCAGGCGATCCGCATCGGAGGCCATGGGATCGGGCGCCTGGATCACGAGCCGCTCCAGTGCCCAGCGGTAGGACGCGACGCGCTGCTCGAGGCACTGCTGCACCCACTGCACGATCAGCGAGTTCTCCTGCATGCGCGCGACCGCGTCGTCCCTCTCCTTCGGCGAAAGCTCGGAGACGCGCGCCATGCTGGCGTTGCGCTTCCTGTCGAGATCGATGACGCGGATCGCGGAGGCGAAGAACGGTTCGAAGCGGGTGGTGTCGTTTCGCACGTCCTCGATCAGCTGCGCATAGCGCGAGGAATGCGAGCGATGCGGCTCGTCGATCAGCGTGCGACCATACATGGTGCGATCGAACACGATCTTCTGGTGCCAGGGTGACGGAATGGTCTTGTAGTCGCCGAACACGCTCTTCCAGGCCGGCCGCGACAACGGCGGCTCGATCATGGGATAGGCGAGATCGCGAAGCTGGCGCTCCGCGTCGGTGAGCTGGAATTGCGAAGCCTTCATGCCGAGACTGCCGGTGGCCTCGGTGCCGAGCCAGCGATGCATGTCGTCGCTGCGCATGTCGGCGCGGGTGCGGCCGAAATCGCCGCCGCTGCAGGCGCCAAGCGACGCCCCCATCAGCGCAAGCAGGATGGCCGTGACGAAGTTGCGGATCTGGCGAAGGTCTTCCGGCATTGCAAAAACCGGAAATCAGCGACGGCGACGACGGCGCCCCGGCGCTGTACCCTGCTCCGGCCCGCGATCGCCGCTGGTTTCGTCCGTCTGGCGCTCGATGCGGATGACGGGGAGAATCAGAACCGTTCCCGTTTCCGTGCGCGGCGTGGCATCCCCCGACGAGCCTGCCCGGCGACCGGCCGGAAATTCGATGATGGTCCCCATATCAGCTCTCTATAAATTGCCGCGCGACCCGGCGCTCCCGTGCAACATGCAATCATTAAGATCAGTTCATGGTTAACGGGATGTAAACGCCTCTTCCCGACCGTAGCCACACGGGCCTCATCGGGGCCCTCGCCAGTGTTCTCCCGCTGTGCCGTGGCGGCACGACAACACTTCAATTGCAGCGATCGGCTTCACGGCTCGTTTTCCTTAACGAGCCTTTAAAGGAACCCGCGCTAGGTTCGGCCGGAGTATCTCTTCCAGGTCGCGTATTCCTCCATGACCAAGTCGCTGTTCCCAGGATTCGACGGGCTGATGAGCCTCTCCCGTCGCGAAGGCGTCGATGTTCGCCCGACGCTGCTGCGCGTCCTGACCGACCTCTATGTCCAGGCGCCCACCCACAGCGACGACGAGCAGCGCCAGTTCATCGAGCTTGCGACGCGGCTGATCGACCAGGTCGACGACGCGACGCGCGCCTCCGTCAAAGCCAAGCTTGCGATCTATCCGCAGACACCCGTCCCCGTGCTGCAGAAGCTCGGACTGGTCGCGGCCCAGGAAGGCCGCCGGGTTCCGCTCGCGCGCGAAATTCCCAAAGCGCCGCAGCCGGCCGCGCCTGCCCGCACACCCACCGACGCCGAGCTGCGCATGGCCGCCAACATGGCGATGCAGCCGAAGGAAGCGGCCGAGATCCACGACATGTTCTTCCGCGCCGATGCGGGCCAGCGCGCGCTGATCCTGCATAATCTGGCGCAGACGCCGCTCAAGGCCGCACCGCGGATTCCGACCGTGCGCGCCAAGCGGGCGATCCAGATCCTGGAGATGGCGGCGATCGCGGGCGACGTCGAGAACTTCACCCACGAGCTCGGCGACAGCCTGATCCTGCCCTCGCGCGTCGCGGCCCAGATCGTCGACGATGCCGGCGGCGAAGCGCTCGCGATCGCTGCGCGCGCGCTCGACATGCCGAGCCCGAACTTCCAGCGCATCCTGCTGTTCTTCAAGCCGGAGATCGGCAATTCCGTGAACAACGTCTACCGGCTATCGCGGCTCTACGATCGCCTCGGCGACCGCTCCGCGCTGGTGATGCTTGCGGCCTGGCGCGGCTCGACGCTCGCCGTCACGCGCGCGAAGTACCAGTCGGCATTGCACGACAGCGAACGGCAGCGCGCGCGCGCAGGCGCTGGCCAGACGCGGCCCGGCGTGCAGCCGGGATCCGCGCCCGGCGTGCGGACCGGCACCGGTGGGTCGTCGGAGCGGTAGAGCGCTTCGCAATAACGGCGGAGGCGGTCTCGTAGGGTGGACAAGCGAAGCGTGCCCACGTCGTCTTCCGCAATAACATAGAATTCGTGGGCACGGCGCTGTGCGCCTTTGCCCACCCTAGGGCAGCGGTGGCTACGTCTTCGCCAGTTCCAGAAAATGCCGCCCGGCGCGGTCCTCGGTCTCGACGATCCAGGCATCGGGATCGAAGCGGAGCTCTTTCGTCAGGCGCTCCTCGACCGCGGCTTCCGGCATCGGCTGCGGCGCGGCCGGCACGAAGAAGCGATCGACCGGGCGGCCGTCGTCATAGACGGTCTGCGGCGCCGGTACGTACAGCATCGCATTGCCGTCGAGCGTCGACACCTTCACGAACACCGCCCCCGCCTCCTCGGCGCCGCGACGGCGCACCGCGCCGAACACGCCCTCGCCCTGGCAGCGACGCAAATAAGCGGAGACCCAGATGTTCGACTTCAGACGCATGGGCGCACGATAGGCCAGTGCTGCAGCCGGCACCAGCCTTGAGCCTTGGAGAAACAGATACGTCTATTCGACGGGATGGCCGATCGCGGCGCCGAGTTCGCGCAGCAGGCGGTCGGAGACCTGGCCGGTGACCTGCATCTTGTGTTCGCGCTCGAATTTCTGGATCGCGGACTGGGTTTCCGCACCCATCGTGCCCGTGATCTTCAGATTGCCATAGCCGTATTCGGACAGAGCGCGCTGCACGCCGGCGATACGACGGGCGGCCGCGCTTTGCTGCGGGATCGGCGCAGGCGGGCGCATCATGGATGGTGAGGTCGAGGTCGTCGCCTTGACCAGATTGGTCATAGGATCGTTGCCAGCGCGCGGCGTCGAGGCGGTCGCCTCGATCGGCTTCTCCGCCGGCTTCTCGACGGCACGCTCTGCAGATCTTGATTCAGCAGGTTTCGGCTCGACGCGAAACTCGGTCGCCTTCGGCTCGAGCGGCGAGGTGTCGGCGCCGACCGGGCGCGGACGCGGCAACGGATTGGACAGCGGCACGGAGGACGGCGCAGGAAGATTGATCACGGTGCCGAACATCGGCGCCGGGTGCCGTCCGGTCTGCAGGAAGAGCGCGTTCGCGACGATCGCGCCGACGGCCGCGACCGCGACGAGGCCGGCCATCGTGTCCTTCGGGCTGTGCAGCAGCACGCGCATGACGAGGTTGCGCTCGGTCTCGACGTCGATGACCGCGGCCTTGGCGCCACGGCGGCGCGGGGCGGCATCGCCCTTGGCAGACTTCTTAGGCACTTTTCTTCACCAAAGCAGGTTGATCCTGAAGGTCGTCGTGATGGTCCTGACGCAGCACCGGCGTCAAGGTCGCGATCTTGTTGTCGACCGGCTTGCCATCCAAAGACCTGGATTGCGGCGGCGTGTAGACGAGCGGCAGCTTGACGGTCACGGCTGTGCCCTCGCCGAGCCTGCTTTGTACGGCCAATTCGCCGAGATGCAATGCCACCAGGCTCTTCACGATCGAAAGGCCGAGGCCGGTGCCTTCGTGACGGCGCTGATAGGTCTTGCCGGCCTGGAAGAACGGCGCGCCGATGCGCTTGAGATCGTCGGGCGCGATGCCGACGCCGGTGTCGGCGATGCGCAGCGTGAGCTGCGAGCCCGTCACTGCGGCTGTCACCGAGACCTGACCACCGCGCTCGGTGAACTTGATGGCGTTGGCGACGAGGTTGAGCACGATCTGCTTGAAGGCGCGCGGATCGCCGGTCATCACCGGCAGATCCTGCGGCGCATCTGTGACGAGGTCGATGCCGTTCTCCCGCGCCTTCAGCGCCAGTAGATTGCAGCAATGCATCAGGGAAGCGCGCGGCGCGAACGGCTCCGAGGCGATCTCGAAATTGCCCGACTCCATCTTCGACATGTCGAGGATGCCGTTGACGACGGACAGCAGATGCTGGCCGGAATCGTTGATGAGCTGGGCATATTCCCGGCGCTGGGCCGCGCCGAGCATCAGGGTCTGCTCCTGCGCGATCATCTCGGAGAATCCGATGATGGCGTTGAGCGGCGTCCGCAGCTCGTGGCTCATGGTGGCGAGGAAGCGCGTCTTGGCGGCATCGGCCGCTTCCGCAGCGTTGCGCGCCTGGTCGAGCGCCTGCTCGGACAGCTTGCGGTCGGTGACGTCGCGCATCACGCCGACGACCTCGGCCTCGCGCGTGACATCACGGCCCATGTCCTGGTCGAGCGGACGACAGCGCATCTCGACCCAGATGAAGTCGACCTGACCGCGCTCGGAGCCGGCAGGCTCGCGCCGCAGCCGGAATTCGACGCTGCGCACGTCGCCGCGCGCGGCATCGGACAGAGCGGTGAGATAGGCCGGGCGATCGGCGACATGGACGCGGTCGAACAGACCGTGGCCGAGCAGCTGCGCGACGGGCAAGCCGAGCATCGCTTCGGCCGCCGGCGAGATGAACTGCACCGCGCCGTTGCGCTGATGCCGCGAGATGACATCGCTCATGTTGCGGGCGAGCAGGCGGTAGCGCTCCTCCTCGCGCGACAGCAGGGTCACGCTGGTGCGCGCAAGCGACTCGGCGCCGAAGGCGAGGCCCGCGGCATAGAGTGTCGCAGACGCGACGCCGAACGCCATCAGCACGCCGCGTTCTGCGGTGCTGGCGTCGCCGGCCGGCAGCCAGCCGAGCTGGCTGACGAGGATCAGGAGTCCCGCGCACGACAAGGCAAGCAGGGACGCAAAGGCCGCGACGCGGCGCGAGGCCGACAGCGCGGCTTCGAGCGGAACGACGACCAGCCAGATCGCCGCGAATGATTCGATGCCGCCGGTGGTACCGGCGATTGCCATGATCAGGCCGGCCAGCGCCAGCGACGACAGGATGTGCGCGCCTTCATAGCGGCCAGTGCGCGACAGGAACCAGGACAACAGAATGGGTGCGATCAGCCAGGCGAACGCGGCGACCTCGATCGCGCTCGGCACGCCGCGCAGCACGAGATAGACCGGGAATACGGCAAAGGCGGCCAGGCTTCCGAGCAGGCGCGGCGCCATGAAGGCACGATGCCGTGCCCGCGTCAGCGCGTCGTAACGCGCGGAGGGATGCAGCAGCGCATCGAGACAATCGCGGATGATACTCAAAACTGTCACGGGTCTCGCGCTTCGGCTCAATCGTCTGACAAGACGCGCCGGAACGCCTCCTTATCGTTGAGCCACCGTGTCAGAGCGACCTTAAACGAGTGCTAAGGCGATCGGTTGCGTCGGCACACACGATGCAATCGCGAAGATTTTTAAGCGATTTGGCGAGGTCATCGGAAGGGATGGTGAACACAGGGTTTCAGCCGTCCCCGCATGGTTTCGAAAAGGTGGATTTGCGGCTCCGGCAGAATCACGGGCCTCCGCGTCAATCGAAAATTTACGACCTCGGTGATTGCGAAGATTTTTGCGTAAATTTTCCACGAATTAAGCTCGAAGCAATCACTTGCGATTTATCGAGAGTTGCTAGGTCCGAACGCTTCGCGGAGATCGCCGCGGCGGGATCTAACCTACAGGTCGCAAGATGCGCTTTCTGCTCCGCATCACATTCTGGCTCGGGCTGGTGCTGGTGCTCCTGCCGCGGGACAAGACACCCGAATCGGAGAAGCTGCCGCAGATCGGCGCTGCCGACGCGGTGCAGGCTGCGACCGCGGCCGTCTCCGACGCAAGCCAGTTCTGCAAACGCCAGCCGGCGGCCTGCGAGGTCGGCGGCCAGGCCGCGGCCATCATCGGCCAGCGCGCGCAGGACGGCGCGAAGAAGCTCTACCAGATCATCAATGACAAGAAAGAGCAGATCACCAACGAGAAGAACGACAAGAAAGCGCCCGACCACACCGGCTCGATCACGCTCGCCGGCGAAGGCGATGCCGCCTCGAGCGAGGCGCCGCGTGGCGACACCCTGACCCAGGACGACCTCGCGCTGGAATGGCGCGGACCTGCGCAGGCGAATTAGCCCCAAACCCTATCGATTTCAGGGCTGCGCGTCCTTATATTGGCCTCAAAGGGAACCTTGGGCCAGCATGACGACGATCGACGAAATCAGAGACAATTTCGAGCTTCTGGACGAGTGGGACGACCGCTACCGGTACGTCATCGAACTCGGCCGCACCCTGGAACCGATGCCCGAGGCGGAGCACTCCGCCGAGAACAAGGTCAACGGCTGCGTCAGCCAGGTCTGGCTGCAGAAGATGGTCGACCGCAGCAAGGGCGCGCCGGTCCTGAGCTATCGCGGCGACAGCGACGCGCACATCGTGCGCGGGCTGGTCGCGATCGTACTGTCGCTCTATTCCGGCCGCACGCCGCAAGAGATCCTCGATACCGACGCGATCGCGGTGTTCAACGAGTTCGGCTTCCGCGATCATCTGTCGCCGCAGCGTTCCAACGGATTGCGCTCGATGGTCGAGCGGATCAAGACCGATGCGAGAGAGGCGCTGGCGGAGGCGTCGTGAGAGAAGACCCTCATGGTGAGGAGCGCGGAACGCGCGTCTCGAACCATGCAGGCCCGGCTTTCGCCGTGCGGCCATCCTTCGAGACGCCCGCGCAGCGGGCTCCTCAGGATGAGGACCGAGTGCCCCGATAGAATTGCAAAGCCGTAGGGTGGGCAAAGGCGCAAAGCGCCGTGCCCACGAACTCTCACCGATTACACGCAAATCGTGGGCACGCTTCGCTTTGCCCACCCTACGAGACCGAGCGTGTCGCCCTACTTCCGCTTCCGCTGCTGCTGGCCCAGGCCCATCTGCTTTGCGAGCTGCGAGCGCGCGACCGCATAGTTTGGCGCGACCATCGGATAGTCGGCCGGCAAGCCCCATTTCTCGCGGTACTGCTCCGGCGTCATGTTGTACTGGGTACGCAGATGGCGCTTCAGAGACTTGAAGCGCTTGCCGTCTTCGAGGCACACCAGATAGTCCGGCGCGATCGACTTCTTCAGCGACACCGCGGGCTTTGCCGGCTCGAGCGGCACGGTCTCGACCCGGCCTGATGAAACGCGCACCAGCGCGCCGTGCACCTGGCTGATCAGGTTCGGAATCTCGGCGGCCGGCGTCGGGTTGTTGCCGACATAGGCCGACACGATGCTCGCCGTCAGCTCGATGAAATTCTTGGCCCCGGCATCCGACATGGGCACGACCTTTCCCTGAAACCTGCGCCTCCGACAGAGACGCCCCCGCAAGTATTCTGTCTCAACAATACGTTCGGCTGAAATAAGACAGCTTGCGAATATGAGCTGATGACTGGCGGCGTGACAAGAATGTTGCGCGCGACTTGAGCGTCGGCGTCAGCCGCCGCGCTGGTCGAGATGAGCGCGCAGCTCGTCGATCGAGGCAAAGCGCATCATGCCTTCAGGCATTTGCGCTTCGATCGAACCGTCCGAATAGAGCGAATAGGCCATGCCGTCGACGATGCCGGATTTGAGCACGGTCACGGACAACTGCTCGGCCGCCGGTGGCGCCGGTTCAGGTGCGGAAGGCGGAGGCGGCGCGGCTTCCGCGAAATTCGACGGCGAACGCGGCGGAGGCGGACGACGCGCGATCGGCGGCTGCATACGATCGGGCTTCGGCCAGGCGTCGTCGAAGCTCGCGGACGGAGTGGCGTCCGGAGCCGCGGGCACCGCGGGCTCTTCATGCGGCGCGCCATCTGCAGCCTTCGCCTCGGCACGTTCACGCTCCTTGCGCGAGGTCGAGGCGAACATCAGGTTGCGGCGGCGCGGCGCTTCCGGAGCGGGAGGCGGCTCTGGTGTCTCGGCTTCCGGCGGCGCCGGCGTGTCGACACGTGGACGATCGCGCCCGGCTACTTCGTTCTGCCATGGCGGCGGACCCGCGGCAGGCGCTGGCGGCGGTGCCGCCGGCTCGATGCGCGCGGCGGGAGCCGACTGAGGCGCCGGCGCGCCTGATATCGCGAGGCCCGGCAGCACGGGCCTGACGCGCACTTCGGACGGCGCGGCCGATCCCGCCAGCCGCCGGGCAATGCCCTTCAGCTCGACGACGACAATGTAGATTCCAGCCAGTAACAATCCGGAGCAGACGCCGACCGTACCGGAGATTATGAGGGTGCTGCCGAGGCTAAACTCCCTGACGGAGAAGCCAAACAGGATCGCAAGGAGGCCCGCCACGATGGCGAAAATCCCCGCGATCAATAGTGCCAAGGTCATCGAACTCACCCCCGGCCGCGCTTCCACACGCGACACCCGTCACGCCACGATACCGTCATACGGTGTTCCACGCCAACGGCGAATTGTGGGCGGCGTTCCTAAAGGGAAGGAAATCAGGGACTTATTCACATTCCCTTCAGCTACGGCTCGCTACTTCTGAACTGCTCCCGGTTGGGTCGGATTTGCTGCGTCGCATCAGGAATTTAGCCATAATGCCCAATTACTTGGTAATGGAACTGCGCTATAGGGATTCCGGGGAAGTGGCCCG
>Ga0065165_1000664_pt1 | contig 49644 bp, 47 predicted proteins | sample AraplaMF_Cvi_mMF_FD_63813 | JGI IMG/M metagenome (GOLD analysis project Ga0065165, IMG submission 63813) | Arabidopsis root microbial communities from the University of North Carolina, USA - plate scrape MF_Cvi_mMF (version 2) (version 3) | ecosystem: Host-associated > Plants > Roots >...
CCTTCCCTCCGCCATCCAGCTCGCGAACCCCCTGTTTGGGATCCGTCAGATCGCGTATCGGGCCGAGAACGCCGGGGGCGTCATGGCCGACGGCTATGCGCGCATTTCAAGGAAGGTTGGGGTCGTAACGGCTCAAAACGGCCCCGCCGCAACGCTTCTGGTCGCGCCGCTCGCCGAGGCCTTCAAGGCGTCGATCCCGGTGGTCGCGCTCGTTCAGGAAGTCGCGCGCAACACTTACGACAAGAACGCATTCCAGGAGCTGGACCACTTCGCGCTGTTCTCTGGCTGCGCCAAATGGGTGCGTCGCGTCGATCGTGCGTCTCGCGCTGAAGACTATATCGATATGGCTTTCACCGCCGCCGCGACCGGCCGTCCCGGTCCCGCCGTGCTGCTCTGTCCCGCGGATTTTCTGAACGAGTTCGCCGATATCGCCCAGAAGCGTTCGGCCAAGCTTGGTGTTTTCCCGCTTGATCGCATCGCTGCAGATCCCGCCCGGATCGAAGAGGCGGCCGATCTCCTGGCGAAGGCCAAGGCGCCGCTCGTCGTCGCTGGAGGCGGCGTCCATTTGTCCGGTGCAGCCGAGGCGCTCGCAGCTCTTCAAGATGTCGCGTCGCTGCCTGTTGCAACCACGAACATGGGCAAGGGTGCGGTCGATGAGCGCCATCCGCTGTCGCTCGGTGTCGCGGCCAACGCAATGGGCAGGCTCGGTTCGACCTATCATCTCAAGCCGATGATCGATCACGCCGACGTCATCCTTCTGATCGGCACGCGCACTAATCAGAACGGCACCGATTCCTGGACGCTCTATCCGAAGGGCGCGACTTTCGTTCATATCGATGTCGACGGCAACGAGGTCGGTCGCAACTATGAAGCCGTCCGGCTCGTCGGCGACGCCAAGCTGGCGCTCGAAGCCTTGACGGCCGCGGTGTCCAAGCGAGACCTCGGCGTGCGTCGCTTGGCACGAGCGGCCGTCGAGAAGCAGATTGCAGACGGCAAGCAGACGTTCGCAAAGGGTGCCAGGTCGGTCACGCATTCCGACAGCAGCCCGATCCGGCCGGAGCGGGTGATGACCGCACTCAATGCCGTCATGACGCCCGACACGATCATGGTGGCCGATGCAAGCTATTCCTCGCTCTGGGTCACCAACTATCTCGTCTCGCAAAAGGTTGGGCAGCGCTTCCTGACGCCGCGCGGCCTTGCCGGCCTCGGTTGGGGCCTGCCGATGGCGCTCGGCGCGAAGGTTGCGTCATCCGACAAGCCTGTGATCTGTCTGACCGGTGACGGCGGCTTCGGCCATTGCTGGGCGGAAATGGAGACCGCCCGCCGCATGAAGTTGCCGGTCGTCCTGATCGTGCTCAACAACGGCGTTCTCGGCTATCAGAAGGACGCCGAAGACGTAAAGTTCGGCGATCACACCGATGCGGTCTTCTTCGAGAACGTCGACCATGCGGCTATTGCGCGCGCATGCGGATGCGAGGGCGTCAGGATCGACCGCGTCGAAGATCTGCAGCCGGCGCTCGAGAAGGCGCTCGCTTCCGACCGGCTGACGCTGATCGACGTCATCACCGATCCGCAGGCTCGGCCGCCGATCACCTGGTACGAGGGGCACTTCTAGTCCGAACCCGCGTTCCAGGGTCTGCGTCATGCTCGTCTTCGTACAATTGGTCGTTTCAGGTGTCCTGCTCGGCGGCGTTTATGCGCTCGCCGCGCTCGGCCTGAATCTGATTTTCGGTGTCGCCAAGGTCGTGAACTTCGCCCATGGCGAATTTCTGATGCTTGGCATGTATGCCGGTTTCTGGCTGATGACGACGACGGGCATCAACCCGTATTTCGGGGCGCCGCTGATCGCGATCGTGTTCTTCGGTGTCGGGCTGCTCTTCTACGCCGGCCTGATGCGGTTCACGATCTACAAGCCGGAACTGACGCAGGTCTTCGCAACACTGGGGCTCGGAATCCTGCTGCAGAATGCAGCGCTGATGGCCTGGTCGGCCGACTACCGCACCCTGCAGGTCATGCCGGCCGGATGGGACTCGATCAACGTGCTCGGCGCGTTCATCCCGACCAATCGCCTGATCGCCTTCGCCTATTCCGTCGCGATCCTTGCGGCCGTGATCGTGTTCCTTCGCACCACCTTCATCGGCCGTGCAATCGAGGCGGTTTCGCAGGATTTAATGTCGGCGCGGCTGATGGGAATCGACCCGAACCGCGTGTTTCTCATCACCTTCGGACTTGGCATTGCACTCACGGGTGTCGCGGGCGCTGTCTTGGTGCCTTCCTTCTACGCCTTCCCGTCGGTCGGGTCTTTCTTCGTGCTGGCGTCCTTCGTCGTCGTGGTGCTCGGCGGTCTCGGTAGCGTCGTCGGGACGATCGCCGGCGGTCTCGTTCTCGGGCTGGTCGAGACCACGGTCGGGTATTTCGCTCCCGACCTGAAGGAGGCGACGCATTTCGTCCTTCTCATCGGTCTGCTCACGGTGCGGCCGCACGGTCTCCTGGGTATCAAGGGTGCCGAGAAGGAGACGCTGAAATGAGCTTCTCCCGCTATCTCGTGACCTCGCCGCGCGACCTCGCCGGTGCGGCAATCCTCCTCTTCGTTGCGCTCGTGCTGCCCTTCTGCGGGCTCGACGATTACTATGCCAACGTCCTCGTGCTGATCCTCATCTATGCGGGGCTTGCGTCGTCCTGGAATCTGATCGGCGGCGTTGCAGGCCAGTTCTCGCTCGGACATTCGGCCTTCTTCGGCATCGGCGCCTATACCTCGACGCTGCTGTACAATTACGCCGGTATCTCTCCCTGGCTCGGAATGCTGGCGGGAGGGGTCATCAGCACGATCCTCGCTGTCGCGATATCCTATTCCGTCTTTCGCATGCGTGGCGTGTTCTTCGCCATGGCGACGCTCGCCGTCGGTGAAACGATCCGCATCCTTCTGATCTATTCGCGGAAATTCTTCGACCTGCCTTACAGCATCAGCATCAATTTCACGCCCGGTTTGTCGAATATGATCTTCGAGGAGCGCACGACCTACGCGCTTCTCGCCGGAGGCTATCTACTTGCCTGCGTCGCGGTCACCTTCGTGCTGGTCCGAAGCTATGCGGGATTTTACCTCAAGGCGATCCGCGACAACGAGGACGCCGCCGATGCATCCGGCGTTCCCATCCGACGCTACAAGCTGATCGCGTTCCTGCTCAGCGCGTTCCTGACGTCGATCGGCGGGACGCTGATGGCGCAATACATCCTCTACATCGAGCCTGGCACTGTGTTCAGCGTCGAACTCTCGGTCGATCTGCCGCTGATGGCAATTCTCGGTGGCATCGGCACCGTCGTTGGTCCCTTCATCGGCGCGGCGATCCTGATCCCGCTTCGTGAAATCCTTGTCGAGCAACTCGGCGGGACGCTGTCGGGAGCCCATCTCGTGATCTACGGCTTCCTGCTGATCGTCATCGTGATCGTGCTGCCGCACGGTCTGATGGGCGGGTTGTCGAGTTTGAGGGAATGGGTCGGACGCAAGCGGACGTCAGGCGGGCCCGCTCGGGAGACCGCGCCATGAGCTTGCTGGACGTCCGTACCGTCACCAAGAAATTCGGCGGCCTTGTCGCCGTCGGCGAAGTCGATGTGCGGGTCGAAGCCGGCGAGATCGTAGGATTGATCGGCCCCAACGGCGCCGGCAAGACGACGCTCTTCAATGTCATCGCCGGTGCGATGCGTCCGGAATCGGGCGATGTCGTCTTCGACGGTCATTCCATCGTCGGCCTCAGCGCAGCTGCCATCTGCCGCCGCGGTCTGGCGCGCACGTTCCAGATCCCGCAGCCGTTCACGACAATGACGGTCGCAGAGACCATCATGACGGCTGCGTTCCTTCATGGCGCAGACGTCACAGCGAGCAACCGCGAGGCTCATATGGTCGCCGAACGTGTCGGTCTCGGCGGCCGGGAGCATGTTCTCACTCCGACACTGACGAATGCCCAGAAGAAGCGCCTCGAAGTCGGCCGGGCTCTCGGGACGCGACCGAAGCTGCTCTTGCTCGACGAGGTCATGGCGGGCCTGAATCACGCCGAAGTCAGTCGCATGCTCGACCTGATCCGGCGTGTGCGCGACGAGGGTGTGACCATCCTGCTCGTCGAGCACAACATGGAAGCCGTCATGGCTATCTCCGATCGCCTGATCGTGCTCGATGCCGGGCGCAAAATTGCGGATGGCGAACCGCGCGCGGTGGTCGACGATCCCGCGGTCATTCGCGCCTATCTCGGTGACGACGAGCCGGAGGCGGTGGATGCTTAGCGTTCGGAATCTTCACGCCGGATACGGCGACTCGGAGGTCCTGCATGGCGTCGATCTCGATGTCGAGAAGGGCGAGGTGGTTGCCATCGTCGGCGCCAACGGCGTCGGCAAGACGACGCTGCTCCGGACACTTGCGGGGCTGATCAAGCCGACCGCAGGCAATGCCACTTTCAAGGGACAGGAGATCGCCGGCCTGCCGGCGCACCGCGCAGTCGAAGGCGGGCTTGTCATGGTGCCCGAGGGGCGGCGGCTATTTCCGCGGATGAACGTGCGGCGCAATCTCGAAATCGGTGCCTACACCAAGCGCGCGCGTGCACGGATGAACGAGAATCTGGACGCCATCTACGAGCTGTTTCCGTTCCTCAGGGAGCGCGAGGCACAGCTTGCAGGCACGTTGTCGGGTGGCCAGCAACAGATGTGCGCAATCGGGCGCGGGCTGATGGCAATGCCGGACCTGCTGCTGCTCGATGAAGTGTCGCTCGGCCTCGCGCCGATTGCCGTCAAGCGCGTCTACGAAGCTCTCGGCCAGATCCGGGGCACTGGCCTCACGCTGGTCATCGTGGAGCAGAACGTGACGCAGGCGCTGCGTGCAGCGGATCGCGCCTACGTCATTGCCGGCGGACGCGTCGTCGTCAGCGGTACGGGCAAAGAACTCATCAATAACGAAGATGTCAGGCGAGCCTATCTCGGTATCGGCCTGCACGAAAAGGAGGAAGCGAGCCTATGACTATTTCTCGACGCCACTTCGTCAGCCTGACCGGGGCTGGTGCACTCACTTTGGCCGCGCCCAACATTCGCACGGCTCAGGCGGCGTCGCCCGCCAAGATTGGCGTGCTGCTGCCGCTGTCGGGACCGCTTGCCTCGTTGGGCAACGATGTGTTGCGCGGCTTCCAGCTTGCCCAGAGCTTCGTCAACGCCAAGGGCGGCGTGTTCGGCGCACCGGTTGAGTTCGCTCAGGTTGACGTTCCCGGCTCGACCGAGGCAACGTCGCAAGCGCAGCGGCTGATCACCAGCGACCGCGTCAAGGTGATCATCGGTTCTTACGCCAGCGCAATCTCGTTCGCGGCAAGCCAGGTCGCCGAGCGCAACAAGGTCGTTTACTTCGAGCAGGGCGCGGTCGCCGATGACATCACCAGCCGCGGCTTCAAATACCTCTTCCGCTTCATCTATCCCTCGACGGAACTCGGACGGAAGTGCGCCGAATACGTCGTCGAGAAGGTGATCCCGGGCGTCGGCCTCACGGCTGCGAACGCCAAGGTGGCGATCCTCACGGAGAATTCGAACAACGGCACTGCCGTCGGCGCCGGCGCAAAGGCGTACCTTACGGAGAAGGGCATCAATCTCGTCGATCACAGCACCTATGACTTCAAGACCAACGACCTGTCGTCGATGGTCCAGCGGTACAAGTCGCTCGAAGTCGATATCCTGATCGCCGAGCAGTACACGCCCGACGCCATTCTGTTCTGGCGTCAGGCCCGCGAAGCCGGGCTCAAGCTCAAGGCGATGATCGGCAACGGCGGTGGCCACAATGTCGGCGACTTCGCCGATGCGCTCGGCGACGATGTCAACGGCATCCTGAACACCGGTACGTCGGTCTATATCAATCCGAACGCCCTGCAGCCGGAGACCGCAGCGCTGTTCAAGCGCTTCCATGAAGAATATCCCAAGATGTTCGAGGGCCGGAAGCCATCGGCACATTCGGGCATGGGCTTCAATGCGATGTACACCGTGCTCAACGACATCCTGCCGGCGGCCGGCAGCATGGATACCGAGAAGATCCGCGAAGCCGCGCTGGCCCAGGACAAGCCCATCGGGTCGTCGATCGTCGGCTGGGGTTTGAAGTTCGATCCCAAGACGCAGAACAACACGCGCGCATTCCCGACCTACGATCAGTGGCAGGACAAGCAGATCCAGTCGATCGGACCTGAGCCGTTCGGCATCGCGAAGAAGATCACGATGCCGCTGCCTGATTGGGGCCAGCGCGCCAACGTCGGTCAGTAAGAAGCTCTACGCAGAGAATGCCCGCCAGGTCCGGAGGCATAACCGGGCTTGGTGGCGTAGCGATCGAAACAAGAAAATATTTAGTGGGGAATGCCAGTGAAATTAGTTGTGGCAGGGTTTCTTGCAGCGGTTGGGTTGATCTCGCCTGCCATGGCTGAGAGGTGGCCGGAACGTGAGATCACGCTCGTGGTCAATTATGGTGCAGGCGGAGTGACCGACGTGACCGTCCGCGCGCTCGCGGCCGAAGCCGCCAAGATCCTCAATGTTCCGGTCCAGATCGTGAACCGGCCGGGGGGGCAGGGGACCACGGGCCCGACGTTCATCGCTGCGCAGAAGCCCGACGGCTACACGATCGGCGTGACCAGCTTCGCCCCGATGGCGATCAATCCGCACATGATCGACGTGACATATGCGATCGACGATTTCGACTATGTCGGTGGGTTCGGCCGCTTCCGGTACGGCATCGTGGTCAACGAGGCCTCGCCAATCCGTTCGATCGACGATCTCATCAAGGCCGGTCAGTCCAAGCCGGTCACATTCAGTGCGTCCGGTCCTCCCAACAATCTGGCATTGTTGGAGCTGGGCAAGAAGACTGGCGCCCGCTTCCGCTTCGTGCCGTACCCGTCGGGCGCCGAGTCGGTGACTGCCGTTCTCGGCGGCCACATCGATGCCGTGGTGCAGACACCGACAGAGATGCTTCCATTGATCTTGGCTGGCAAGCTGCGGCTGCTCGCGTCGGCGAGCCCGGTTCGCTGGAGCGAGCTGCCTGATGTGCCGACATTGCTTGATCTCGGTCAGGGCGTATCGATCGATTCCTGGATCGGCCTCGGCGGACCCAAGGGCATCGATCCGGACAAGCTCAAGACCTTGCGCACGGCCTTCGAGAAGGCCGCCGCCTCGCCGGAGGTCGCGAAGTCCTACGAGCAGCTCGGCATGTCGATGGCCTATATGAGCGGGGACGAATACCGCGGCTTTCTGAAGAAGGGCTTTGACGAGATGAGCAAGAGTCTCGCCGAAACCGGACTCGCGAAGAAGCGTTGAGAGAGACGCCCATGTCCGGGTCTGCCCTGCGCGCTCGCGCGATCCCGCTCCTCCTTGCCGCGCTAGGCGCGGCAGGCTGGTTCGCGGTGCGTCACCTTGACCTCTACACCGACGACGGTCCTGGTTCCGGGTTGCTGCCCAAGGTCGCGCTGGGCTTCGTGGTTATGCTGGCGGTGCTCGTCAGCCTCGCTCCTGCAAGGGGCGGGGCTGTAGACACCGGCAACGAAACGCCTCGCGCCTTCGCCGTTTACAGCGTCGTGGCGATCCTGTTCGCGATCGCCGTGCCGTTCCTCGGCTTTGTGATTCCGGCTCTGATTGCGACCGGGGTCATCATGCGCTTCGCCGAGGATCGCTCCTGGCTTGCGTCGGTGGCCTATTCGCTTCTGTTGGTCGCAACGATCGTACTGTCGTTTGGAACGGCGCTGCAGGTGCAGTTTCCCGCCGGGCCGGCCGAAATCGCACTGAAGTCGCTGGGAGTTCTCTGAAGTCATGCTGGACGGACTTCTTCACGGCTTCAGCGTTCTGATGACCGTTGACAATCTACTGCTCTGCCTGCTCGGCGCGTTCCTGGGCACGATCGTCGGCGTGCTGCCGGGATTGGGGCCGACCACGACGATCGCGCTGCTGCTGCCGATCTCGCTCCGCATGGACGTGACCGGTGCGATCATTCTGCTGTCGGGCATTTATTACGGCGTCGCTTACGGCGGCACCATCACATCGGTTCTGATGCGCATACCGGGCGAGGCGTCGTCGGTCGTGACATGTCTCGACGGCTATGAGATGGCTCGAAAGGGGCGCGCCGGCGCGGCCCTCGGCATTGCGGCGATCGGCTCGTTCATCGCCGGCACGTTCGGCATCCTCGGTATCACTTTCTTGTCGCCGCTCTTGGCCAAGGTCGTGCTGTCGTTCGGGCCGGGCGAGTATGCTGCGATGATGTTTGCCGGCCTTTGCCTCATCATGTTCTTTGCCCAATCGGGAGTCTTGAAGGCACTGCTGATGGCGTCCATCGGGGTTGCGCTCGGAACGATCGGGCTGGATCCCATCACCAACGAAGCGCGCCTGACGTTCGGCCTTCCGGATTTGATCGACGGCGTGAATGTCGCGCCGCTTGCGATCGGGCTCTTTGGTATCTCGGAAATCCTGATGCTCGCACGGACGAGAGAAGATGCTTCGAGCATCATGGCGCCGCCGAGCCGCTTGCTGGCCTTTCTGCCCAATAGGGAAGAGGCGCGCCAGAGTGTAGCTCCGATCGCGCGCGGTTCGGTCTTGGGCTTCGTCGTCGGGCTCCTGCCGGGCGGCGGCGCGGTGCTCGCATCGTTCCTGTCCTACGCGGTGGAGCGTCGGCTCTCGAAACATCCGGAGCAATTCGGCAAGGGTGCCATTGCGGGCGTCGCGGGACCGGAATCGGCCAACAATTCCGGCACCGCCGGCGCCTTCGTTCCCTTGCTCACTCTTGGCATTCCGTCGAACGCGGTGACCGCGCTGCTGCTCGGTGCTTTTCTGATCCATGGCGTGGTCCCCGGTCCGCTGATCATGACTCAGCACCCGGAAGTGTTCTGGGGGGTGATCGCCAGTATGTATCTGGGCAACGTCATTCTTGTCCTGCTGAACGTGCCGTTGATCGGACTGTTCGTGCGCGCGCTCGACATCCCGCGCGCCTATCTCGCCACGATGATCCTTTGTGTCTGTGTCATCGGTGTCTATTCGACCAACCTGTCGACCTTCGACATTGGCCTCACCGTCATGTTTGGCTTCGCCGGCTACATGTTCCGCCGCGCGGATTACGATCTGTCGCCGCTGATCCTGGCCTTTGTGCTCGGGCCGACCTTCGAGCGGTCGTTGCGCCAACTGCTTCTGATCACCGACGGCGACCTTTTAGGCGGCCTGTGGGAGCGCCCGATCGCGCTTTCGCTGGTTGCGCTCGGGCTGGCTCTGCTGGGGACCGGCATCGCCGGCCTGGGCCGCCGCTACACTCATGATGACTAACGGAGTTACCGATGCTTGCCGTTCAGAAAGCCATGCCCGAGACCGGGTTCACCCTGGCCGAGGTCCCCATTCCGTCTCCCGGGGCAGGCGAGGTTCTCGTGGAAGTCGAAGCCTGTGGCATCTGCGGCAGCGATGTCCACGTCTATCAATGGACCTCCGGTTACGAGTGGATGAAGCCTTTGATGCCCGTGACGATCGGGCATGAGTTCGCGGGCCGAGTGGTTGAGACCGCGCCCGGCGTAACGTCGGTTTCGAAAGGTGATCGCGTCACGGTGTGGCCCTCGATGTCGTGCGGGGCGTGTCAGGCTTGCCGCGAGGCGCAGCCGGAGCATTGCGAGCGCAAAGTGACGCTCGGGCTCACGAGGAACGGTGCGTTCGCGACCCACGTGACGACCCCGGCCAGCCAATGTTTCGTGCTGCCGGACAATGTCGACTTCGAGCTCGCGTCCCTGACCGAACCTCTGTGCGTCGGCGCACGCGCCGTCGAAGTTGGTGACGTGAAGCTCGGCCATACAGTAGTTGTGCTTGGCGTGGGCATGATCGGCCTGGCGATCGCCCTGATGGCGCGACGCGCTGGGGCTTCCACCGTAATCGTCGTCGGCAAGGACGATCCAGTGCGGCTCGAGGTGGCGCGCAACCTCGGCTTCTCCGACACAGTTGATCTTGCGGCGTCCGATCTTGCGACCGAAGTGCAGCGCATCGCCGGCGGCAAAGTCGATCGCGTCTTCGAGGCGACGGGCGTGACCGCCAGCATTCGCGATGGTCTCTCCGTGCTCCGGCGCGGCGGCGTCCTGACCGTCACGGGGATCCATTCGAAACCGGTCGAGATCGGTCTCACCGACCTCGTCCGCAACAAGCACCAGCTTCGAGGGTCTCACGGCGCGACGCGCGCAACCTGGGTCACCGTGCTGAAGCTCCTTGCCCAATGCGGAGAGGAGTTCCGGCCGCTGATCTCGCACCGCGTTCCTCTCGCGGAAACGGTTCTGGGCTTTGAACTCTCCATTCGCAAGCAAGCCTCGAAGGTCGTCGTCATGCCGAAGCTGGCGGCCGCCAACACAAAGGACCAGTTATGAGCACAGCATTCAAACGCATCGCCCTCGTGACCGGCGCGGCCCGAGGTATCGGTCTCGGGATCGCCGAACGGCTCGCCAGCGATGGCGCACACGTCGTGATCACGGATGTGATCCCCGAAGTCGAAGCCAGTGCGAAGGAGCTTTCCGCCAAGGGCCATTCCGTGACCGCTATCATCGGCGACGTAGCCCATGAGGCATGGTGCGTTGAAACCGTCGCACGCGTGCAGCGAGAGTTCGGCAGCCTTGACATTCTCGTCAACAATGCTGGGATTTCGCCGAAAAAGGATGGCCGCAAGATCCTCATTCGGGACACCGATCTCGCCAGCTGGAACAAGGTCTTCGCCGTCAATATCGCCGGCGCGTTCTTGCTGTGTCGCGAAGCGACGCCTGCGATGCAGGAGAAAGGCTGGGGCCGTGTCGTTAATATCTCTTCGCAGTCCGCCCGCACGCGTGCCGACATCGCGGGCTCCGCCTATGCGGCCTCGAAATCCGCGATGATCGGATTTTCGCGCGTGCTCGCATCCGAGGTCGGCCGTTCCGGCGTGACCGTCAACTGCATCGCGCCGGGCCGTATCGAGAGCCCGATGCAGGCGGTCGCGGGCGCGGAAGCGACCCGCGAATATGTCAGCCGCATTCCGGTTGGCCGCATTGGCGTCGCGGCCGACATCGCCGCAACGGTTGCCTTTCTCGCTTCCGACGAGGCCAGCTTCATTACGGGAGCGACGCTGGATGTGACCGGCGGCTTCTTCATGGGCTGACGCCGGCCCGATCACTGGTATATGCAGGATAGTTGAGAATGCAGTCAGTCAAGAATCCGACCTCGGTCCGGCGTTTGCTTCAGGAGGAAGTCCCGACGGGGGACGCTATCGCGCTTGTCCTGGAGCAGGCCGGGATCGACATGGTGTTCGGCATTTCAGGTGGTCACACCGGGCACATCTTTTCGGCGCTGTCTAAAGTGCAGAATCGGATTCGCACGGTGCTCGTGCGCGAAGAATCGCTCGCGGGTGTGATGGCGGAAGTCTATGGGCGGCTGACCGGAAAGCCCGGCGTGGTGCTGGGGCAGGGACCATGGGTGCTCGGCAACGGGCTCATCGGTACGATCGAGGCTCTGCTGTCGAGCTCGCCGATGCTGCTGCTGACTGATTTCAGCGACACACCGGCGCTGTCTTTACACGCGCCCTACCAGTCCGGGACTGGCGAGTACGGGAGCTGGGATGCGCGAAGGAGCTTTTCCGGCGTGACGAAAGAGGTCGTTCCGGCGCTCGATCCTGCGAGTGCCGTTCATGGAACGCAGCTGGCCATCAAGCATGCACTGGCCGGCCAGCGCGGTCCCGTTGCCGTCCTGTATAGCATCGCTGCGCTTGCTGGACGCGTCGGACCCGACAGCGTGCCGCGTCTGTATGAGACCGGCCCCTATCTCCCTCCGCGACTCCCGCCGGAAGCTGCAGGTCGGATCGAAGCCGCCGCAGCTGCAATCAGTCGTGCTCAGCGCCCCGTACTCGTGGCAGGCAACGGCGTACGGATCGGGCGCGCCTTCGAAGAACTTCGCGCGTTGGTCGAGGCGGTCGGTATTCCCGTGGTTTCGACACCGTCCGGCAAGGGATGCTTGCCCGAAACCCATCCGCTTGCGCTTGGCGTCTTCGGGACCTTTGGCACGCCCGCAGCGAATGCCTGCGTGGCCGAAGCTGATCTTGTGATCATTGCCGGATCAAAAATGACGGCGTCCGACACCGCGCGCGAGAACCCAGCGCTTCTGGACCCCGAACGGCAGACATTCGTTCAAATCGATGTCGAGCCGCGCAATCTGTCCTGGACGTTCCCGGTCGAGCACGCCTTGCTGGGAGAGGCCGGAATCATCCTCGATCAGCTGCGCAATGCGCTTCCGTCAATGACGCGAGAAGCCGGGGAGCGCCGGGTCTCGGCCTACCGCAAGCAGCATGGCTACTTCGACGTCGAAGCCTTCCGGTCGGATGCGTCGCCCGTTGCGCCTCAGCGGATCATCGCAGAATTGCAGCGCGCCCTGCCGGAGACGGGTGTCGTGACCTGCGATGCCGGCGAGAACCGCATCTTCATGACCCATTTCTTCCAAACCAAAAGTGCGGGTACCTTCTTGCAGGCAGCTGGCGCAGGTCCAATGGGCTTCGCGATCCCCGCAGCCATTTCGGCCAAACTGATCCAGCCGGACAGAACGGTTGTGGCTGTGTGCGGCGACGGTGGGTTCGCGATGACAATGAATGGGTTGATGACGGCGCTCGAGAGCGACGTTGCGATCACCGTGGTTGTCTTCAACAATCATGCGCTCGGCTGGTCGAAGCATTCACGTGGACCTTTCGCCACCGAGTTTGCAGATTTCGATCACGCCGCAATGGCCCGGGCTATGGGTTGCGGCGGCATCAGGGTGGAGCGGCCGGATGAACTCGCATCCGCTTTCGCCGAAGCATTCAAAAGTCGCGTCCCGACCGTCATTGACGTTCAGACGTCTCTCGATACGGCGTTCAGTGATCTTGTCTCGCCGCTCGCGAAAGGGTGAAGTTTCCAATTCAACGCTGCAGCTGCCATGAGGAAAAAGTCATGGCGAGACTGCGATAGTTTCGCCGCGGTGAATTTGCGAGGCCAAGCTGTAGACCAGACAGGGAGCGGTCAGTTGGTTGACTAACTTGGCTTCATGCTAGATGAAGTCGATTGGCAAGGCCGGGATCACGCAGGATTCCGGCCTTGTCGGAAGGACGGAAGAGTTCGGCCAAATGCAGGCAACTGTTGGCGCCGCCTGGGCAGTGGGGATTCGCGAAATGTGCAGGTGTTGCTGCGCTTGGGCAAAATGAGAAGCAATCTTTTGCCGCAAAGCATGGTCTGATCTACTTTCCAAGCCAGCAAGATCAAATAGCGTAGGTCATCACAAAATCACCTTGCGTTTGCGGTACTTCGGGTTATGAGGCCTGTTAGTAGCCCTCAGTGTGAGGGCTATACTTTCCCCGATCGAATTGCATATTTGCCAGCAAAGGGCTCGCGTTCATCCAACACTTGATGGGCAGCCGCAATTGCACAATCGTGGTCTTGGCTCGCGCGGTCGAGACCACTCCTGATCGGTTGCTGCTCCCCCCGAAATAAAGGTTGCGGCCGATCTAGGTTCGCAGGGCAAGTTCCGTTTGGCCGCGTCGGTCCCTTCGATTGACATCATCGCGATAGCTTCAGCATGTGGAACCGGATTTCGTCCGATGCAGGCGGTGACCTTCTTGGCTAATGCGAGTGGCGCCTCGCGCTGCCCAGCGCGGCTGCTTCGCTATCTCGAGAAATTAGATGGGTAGGGAAGCACCCATCGAAAGCTGGGCGCAATTTTTTAGGCAGACGCCAGCAAAGCGCAAGGTTATTGGAACATCAGAGAAAAGCCATTTGATTTCAGAGAGCGCTTCAGAGACAATTTGTCCGAATAGACATTGAATCTACTAAAATGTCGAAACCCTTCCAAGCTGAATACGAGGGTTCGATTCCCTTCACCCGCTCCAGCTTTTCCAATGATTTGACAACCCTCTATTTTATATTCGGACCTGAGTGTTGCAGCGTATTCCGGGAAAAGTCCTTCTTTTTTGTTCGTCTTGCGCGTCTCAAGTCCGTGCTCGCGCAGGGAACGAGTATAACAGGCCGTCTCTTTCGGGACGTCGGTGCATCGGCTTAATTGAGTGACGCCGACCCTCGCATGTTCACTTCCCGGTGAAGCGCGGCGCGCGTTTTTCGACGAAATGGGCAACGCCTTCCCTGAAGTCTTCCGTTCCACGGCAGATCGCGACTTCCCTGTTCGCGAGCTTGGTGGCTTCAGCCAGGGTTTGGCGTGGGGCTGCCGCCAATTGCTGCTTGATGATGCGCATGGACCGGGGTGAGCAGAGATTGGCGAAATCCGACGCGGTCTGCTGAACCGTCTCGCGAAAAGTGTCGGCAGGCAACATCCTCACCAGGCCGAGGCGCTCAGCTTCCGCAGCTTCCACCACGCGCCCCGAAAGAAGAAGGTCTGCGGCATTCGTCGGCCCGATGAGCTGGCGCAACATCCAGGCGCTGCCGTGCTCAGCAATCAGGCCGCGCCGGGCGAAGGACGTGGTCAGCTTTGCGCCTGCGGCCATGAAGCGGAGGTCGCAATAGAGCGCGATGCAGAGGCCGACGCCAGCGATCGCGCCATTGATGCCCGCAATGACCGGTTTCGGAACGGCAAGCAGATAGCTGTATCGCTGCGCCAGATCGTCATCGCTCTCCGGGGGAACGACCGGTGGAGCGGCGCTCGTGTTTCCCGATGATGCATCGGACAGACGGCCCATGTCGGCGCCTGCGCAGAAGCCACGTCCCGCGCCGGTGATCACGATCGCGCGGACCTCGTCGTCCTCGGACGCGATCGTCATCAGGCGGCGCAGTTCGCTCTCCATGACCGGTGTCCAGGCGTTCATCTTGTCAGGCCGGTCGAATGTGATCGTCGCGACGCGATCGGACACTTCGAACTTCATCTGCTCGGCAGAAACCATGGGCGACCTCCGTTGGCTTGCCTTCTAGCAAAGGCGAGGGACCTGCGAAATCGCTTTCGTCTATGCGTAAACTTTTCTATCTATGTGAAAAAGCGAGCGAGGAAGCATGTCCAAAGAGGTCATCAAGACCGCCAAGCGGCTGTTCGAGATCCTGGAATATTTCGACGAAGTGCAGCGCCCATTGAGCCTCAAGGAAGTCGCCTTGCGCTTCGGCTACCCCGTCTCCAGTGCGTCCGCGGTCCTCAAGAGCATGGTGGTGCTCGGCTATGTCGATTTCGACCGCTATTCGCGGACCTATATGCCGACCATGCGGATCGTTCAGCTCGGGCACTGGGTGCAGGGTGCGCTTTTCGGCGAGCGCGGAATTGCCGCGCTGGTCAATTACCTCAACAAGGAAACGGAAGAGACCGTCAGCATCGCGACCCAGAGCGACCTCTACATGCAATATATCCATGTCCAGCCGTCGCCGCGCGCGATCCAGTTTTCGATCAGGCCCGGGACGATCCGGCCGCTCGCGCGCTCCGGCCTCGGATGGATGCTGCTGAGCGCGCGTTCGGACGAAACCATCGAGAAGCTCGTGCGCCGCATCAATTTCGAGGAAGAGGACCGGAAGAAGAAGGTCGATCTGAAGGAGCTGATGCAGAAGCTCCGCAAGATACGCAAGGACGGCTACGTCATCTCCCTTCACACGGTGACGGCCGGAGCGGGTGTCATCGGTATGTTGCTGCCGGAGCGGCGCCACGGCCGCATCCTTGCGATCGGCGTCGGCGGGCCGGTCGATCGGCTGACCGCGAAGCGAACGCAAATCCTGAGATCGCTACGCGAAGGCATCGACAAATTCGTCTCGCGGGAGGACCGCGCGCCCGCGACAAAAGCCCGCAATTGATCCGATCCATTTTCACATATCTGTAAATACACACGCATATCTGTAATGCTCTGGCTTTCATCTCCAGCCCGGCACATTGTCCCTTCCACTCCGCGCCACGAACGCGCGGAGACACAAAATGGTAAAAGGGTGGAGTCGTGCAGGAGAAGGTCGTCGATCTGCAAACCAAGGACGGGGTGATGAACACGTATGTGTTTCACCCGGACCGTCCAGGACCGTTTCCTGTCGTCATCTTCTATATGGACTCGGTCGGCGTCCGCGAGGAGCTGTCCGACATGTGCCGGCGTCTCGCGACGGTCGGTTACTACGTCATCATGCCGAACATGTATTACCGCATGGTCCGATGCGTCGATCTCGACGCCAACCGGCTGTGGGATCCGGCCTGCGCGGACAAGCTCGAATTCATGTGGAAGCTCAACCGTCACCTCACCAACACGATGGTGATGGAAGACACCCAGGTCATGTTCGACTTCCTCGCCAAAGAACCGGCGGCGCGGCAGGGGAAAACAGGCTGCGTCGGCTACTGCATGAGCGGCCGCTACGTCTATCGCGCAATGGGCGTGTTTCCCGATCGCATGGCCGCCGGCGCTTCCGTCTACGGTGCGCGCCTCGTTACCGACCAGCCGGATTCCGCGCACCTGGTCACCGACAAGATCAAGGGCGAGATCTACTTTGCACTCGCCGAACATGATCACTACGCACCGCCCGAGATGCTCGAGCAGGTGTCGCAGGCAATCAAGACGACCGGCATCAACGGGCGGATGGAATATTATCCGGAAGCCGAGCACGGCTTCGCCTTTCCGACCCGGCGCCTCTACCACAAGGCCAGCACCGAGCGGCACTGGGAGCGCCTGTTCGACCTCTTTCAGCGCAACCTGAATTGAGTTCGGACGTCCGATGCGTCCAGCCGATCAAGAGCCGCCGGGGCATTGCTGCGTGCCGGCCAATCAGAACGACAGGGGGAAACCAATGAAGACGACAAATAGTTGGAAGGCATTCGTTGCGGGTGGCGCAATCGTTGCCGCCGCGCTGGGGCTGGCTTGCGCGCCTGCTGCCGCGGCCGATACCGTCAAGATCGGCCTGGCGCTGCCGCTGAGCGGTGCCGCGGCGAGCTACGGTCAGGATTCGCAGCGCGGTGCCGACTACGCCGCCGAGCTCATCAATCAACGCGGCGGCATCCTCGGAGGCCGCAAGATCGAGCTGGTCTATGAAGACGAGAAGGGCACGCCGCAGGGCGGCGTCGCCGCCGTGCAGAAGCTGATGTCGGTCGGGCGCGTCAAGGCGATCACGGGCGGCACCAACAGCTCGGTCGTGCTCGCGGAATCCTCTGTCACGAAGAAGCGCGTCCTGCAGGTGAATGCCGCCGCCCAGGCCGACGCCATCACGGACCAGGGCAGCCCCTGGCTGTTCCAGGTCAACAACACGGTGTCGCTCAACTCCGAAGCGTTCAACCACTACATCGTCAAGACGCTGAAGCCGAAGACGGTCGCCTACATGGGCGAGAACTCCGAGTTCAACAAGACGGTCCTGGAGAAGCTCAAGGAGAGCCTCAAGGCGGGCGGCATCGAGCTGGTGAGCGCGTCCACCTACGACGCCGAGACGAACGATTTCACGTCCATTCTCACCAAGATCAAGGCCAGCAACCCGGACATGATCTACGTCGCCGACGCCTATCCGGCGCGCGCGGCGCAGCTGTGGAAGCAGGTGCGCCAGCTCGGTGGCTTCAAGATCGAGGTGATGTCGCCGGGCGTGGTGACGCCGGGCATGATCAAGCCGTCGGAGGGCGCCATGAACGGCGTCATCACGGGCGAGATCTTCATGGCTTCCGACCCCGGTCCGGAGGGCAAGGAGTTCGTCGAGAACTACCAGAAGAAGTTCAATTTGCTCCCCGGCAAGGGCGAGCTGGTGATCTTCGAGTCCGTCAGCCTGATCGCAGCCGCGATGGACAAGGCCGGCACCGACAGCGACTACGACAAGATCGCCAAGGTCATTCGCGAGAACTCCTGGCCCACCCCGCGCGGCATGCTCAAGTTCGACGAGAAGGGACGTGCGCGCGCACCGTATTTCTACATCCAGCGCATCGATAACGGAGCTCTCGTCCAGGTCGAGCGCGTCAGCTCGAACTGACGATCGCACGGATCGAATCTAGAAGGCACACACGGACTTGGAACTCCTGGTTCAAACCCTCGTCAACGGATTGGTGCTGGGCGCCGGCTATGCCGTCGTCGCCGTCGGCCTGACGCTGATCTTTGGGATCGTGGGCATCGCAAACTTCGCCCATGGCGCGTTCTTCGCCATGGGCGGCTACGCCTGCTATCTGCTGACGTCGCGCGGACTGAACTACTTCGCCGCCGTGCCGCTGGCGGTGCTGATCGTCGTGATCATAGGGGCGGTGACCGAATGGATCGTGATCCGGCGGACTCTCTACGGCGACTCCCATCACGGCTCGCTCATCGTGACCTTCGCGCTCGGCCAGGCCGCGGTCGCCGGATTGATCCTGATCTTCGGGCCGGATCCGCTTCCCGTGACGTCGCCGCTGGGGCAGGGCACGATGCGGTTTCTCGGTATCTTCGTGACCTCGCAGCGTGCCTTCATCTTCGTCTGTTCCGTGCTCGTGCTTGGTGCGCTCGGCCTATGGCTTCGCCTGAGCATCAAGGGCCAGCAGGTCGTCGCCGTCGCCCAGAACGCGCGCGGTGCGCTGTATTCGGGTATCGACGTGCCCTGGATCCGCGCGCTCGCCTTCGTGCTCGGCGTCGCCGCCGCGGGTCTTGCCGGCGCGCTGCTGGCGCCGATCTCGACGATCTATCCGACCATGGGATACAGCGCGCTGATCGTCGGCTTCACGGTCGTCATCCTCGGCGGCATGGGCAGCATTCCCGGCGCGATGCTGGGAGCGCTCCTGATCGGCGTCGCCAACGCGCTGTTCGAAACCTACGTCTCGGTCTCGTGGACGCCCGCGCTGGGCTGGGCGCTCGTCATCGCCACGCTGCTGTTCCGGCCACAGGGACTGCTCGGCCAAGTCCAGCAGCATCGGCACTGAGATGACGATCCAGGATTTCGGCACGATGGTGGACAGGAAGCAGGGCGGCGCCATGGATGGCCGCAGGGCGGGGCGCACTGCGCGAGAGGCCATTTATGTCGCGTGCGCCGTCGTGGCCATCGCGGCGTTCGCCTTCGCATTCACGGACCCGTTCGTGGTGACGCTTGCCGGTTACACCTGCGCGTTTGCCCTGTTTGCCCTGAGCATCAACATCATCCTCGGCGGCGTCGGTGAAGTGCCGCTCGGCCAATGTCTGTTCTTCGGCGTCGGCGCCTATGGCGCGGCGATCGGAATGGGAAAGCTGGGATTGCCCTTCGAAGTCGCGGTGCTGATCGCGCTGGTCGTGTCCGTGGTCCTGGCCGCCATCATCGGCGTCGTCACGCTGCGTTTGACCGGCGCCTACTTCTCGATCGTCTCCTGGGGCCTCACTGGCGTTGCCATGGTCGCAGCGACGAATCTGGAGGAAATCACCGGAGGTCCGCTCGGCCTGTTCGGCTTCCCGCCGATCGAGATCGGCCCGCTTCAGTTGTCGGACCCGCAGACCTATTTCGCAGTCACCGCCACCATTCTTCTGCTTGCGATCCTGTTCCTGGTGGCCCTGCGCCGGTCTCCGTTCGGCGCCGCGATGGACAGCGTCCGGCAGAACCCGCACCTCGCCCGCTCCGTCGGAGTCGATGTTGCGCGCGTCAGGCTCAAGGCCTTCATGCTGAGTGCGCCGTTCGCAGCGCTGGCCGGCGCGCTGGCCGTTCCCTACACCCAGATCGTGACGCCCGAAGTATTCAGCGTCGCCAACACGGTCGACGGCCTCCTGATGGTACTTCTCGGCGGCGCGCAGCTCGTGGTCGGTCCCGTCATCGGCGCCGCGATGTTCACGCTGATACCGCAAGTCATGAACCTCGATCCAAACGTGAGGATCCTCGTATTCTCGTCGATCATCATCCTGATCATGATGTTTGCCCCGGGCGGACTGCATCAACTGGGTGTTGCTCTGCGGGACCGGTTGGGAAGGAAGTCAGATGACGATCGCAGCCGCTGAGCGCCCGGCCGTCTCGGCCCGCGATATCGTTAAACGGTATGGCGGCGTGACGGCGCTGAACGGCGTCAGCCTCGACGTCGGGGAAGGCGAGATCTTCGGTATCATCGGCCCGAATGGTGCGGGCAAGTCGACGCTGTTCGATATCCTCTGCGGCATCACTGTGCCGACCAGCGGATCCATCCGCATCATGGGCAGCGAGATCGCGGGGATGCCGCCGCATGTCATCGCGCGCTCGGGCGTTGCGCGGACCTTCCAGCGAACCGCGGTGTTCGCCGAAAGCACGGTCCTGGAGAATCTGCTGTTCGGGCGTCATGCGAGCTTTCGCCACGGCGTGCTGGGCCGGATCGCCGGCAGCAAGTCGTATACGGCAGATCAACAGGCCTTCCAGACCCGCGTCGAGGAGGTGCTCGCGTTGATCGGCCTCGACGGCGAGCGACACCGCAAGGCCGGCGTGCTGGCCTATGGCGTGCAGCGCCGGCTCGCCGTCGGCATTGCCTTGATGTCCGATCCGAAGATCATGTTCCTGGACGAGCCCGCGGCCGGCATGAACGGCCGCGAGACCGCCGACTTCATCGCGCTGATCCGTGCGATCGCGCCGGGGCGCACCATCCTGATCGTCGAGCACGACATGGCCGTCATCCGGCAGCTTTGCGGCCGCGCGCTCGTCGTCGTCGACGGCAAGCCGGTCGTGGTCGACGCGCCGCATCACGTTCTCAGCCACCCGGAAGTCGTGACTGCGTATCTGGGGGCCGACGATGACGAGTGATGGCGCGCTGCTGACGGTCAAGGACGTCTCGGCGGCTTACGGCAAGGTCGTCGCGCTCCGCGGCGTCTCGCTCTCGGTCAATCGCGGCGAGATCGTCGCCATCCTCGGCGCCAACGGCGCCGGCAAGACCACGCTGTTGAACGCGATCTCCGGAGTCCTGCCGATCACGGCGGGCCGCATCGAATTCGCGGATCAGCGCATCGATGGGCGCAAGCCGTGGACGCTCAGCCGCGCCGGCATCAGCCATGTGCCCGAAGGGCGCGAGATCTTTCCGTCGATGACGGTCGAGGCGAATCTGAAGATCGTCGACGCATTCGGCAGCGGCCCCGTGTTCTCGGTCGAGGACGTGCTGAACATGTTTCCGCGCCTGCGCGAGCGCTTCCGGCAGGCCGCCGGCAATCTCAGCGGCGGCGAGCAGCAGATGCTGGCCATCGGCCGCGGCTTGATGGCACGTCCGCGGCTGATCCTGTTCGACGAACCGTCGCTGGGGCTGTCGCCATTCTTCTCCAAGTTCGTGCTGGGCGCCATCGGCGCGCTGCGGGCCAAGGGCCTCTCGGCGCTTCTGGTCGAACAGAATATGCGCGCGGCGCTCAAGATCGCCGATCGCGCCTATGTGCTCAGGGTGGGCTCGATCGTGCGCGAGGGATCGGCCGGCGAAATCGCCGACGCGCCCGACATCCAGGAAGCCTATCTCGGCGCTTAGCGAAGCCAGATCGTTGCAAGGGATTTGAGACAGCACAATGCAGGGTCGACGCAATCTTCCGCTCGATGGCCTTACGGTCATCGATCTTGGTCAGGTCTATCAGGGGCCGTATGCGACGTATCTGATGGCCAAGGCGGGGGCCAAGGTGATCAAGATCGAGCCGCTCGCCGGCGAGCCGGTTCGCCAGCGCGACAGCGTCAGCCGCGGCTCGGGCGCGCCGTTCGCGATGCTCAACGGCCACAAGCAGTGCATCACGCTCGATCTCAAGGCGGCGAAAGGCAAGGAGATCCTCAAGCGCCTGGTCAAAGGCGCGGACGTCCTCCTGGAAAATTACGCGCCCGGCGTGATGGATCGCCTTGGCATCGGCTGGTCCGTGCTGCACGAACTCAATCCCCGGCTGGTCTACGCCTCTGGATCCGGTTACGGGCTGTCGGGCCCGGACAAGGACAATCTCGCCATGGACGTGACCGTCCAGGCGGTATCGGGGCTCATGAGTGTCACCGGCTTTCCCGATAGCCCGCCGGTCAAGGCCGGTCCGGCGTTGGTCGATTTCATGAGCGGAATTCACCTCTACGCCGGCGTGATGACCGCGTTGTACGAGCGTGGGATCACGGGTGTCGGCCGGCTCGTCGAAGTGGCGATGCAGGAGGCCGTGCTTCCCGCGCTCGCTTCGAACCTGGCCTACATGTACGACATCGGCCGGGCACCGCCGCGCACGGGCAATCGGCACGGCGGTCTCTCCGCGGCGCCGTACAATGTCTATCCGGCCAGCGACGGCTATATCGCGATCATTGCGACCAACGACAAGCATTGGGCCAACCTGCTGCAAGCCATCGGGCAGACCGAACTCGCCGATGACCCGCGATTCCGGGACAAGGTCGCGCGCGTTCGCAACATGGACCAGACCGACCAGTTGATCGCGGAGTGGAGCTCGAAGATTACCCGCGAGGAAGCCTGCGCCGCGCTGGCGAAGTTCAAGGTGCCGTCCGCGCCGGTCCGCGACCTCGAAGAGGTCTGCAACGACAGGCACATGCACGCGCGCGGCATGCTCGAATGGATCGATCATCCGCAGTTTGGACGCATCGTGATTCCGGACAGTCCGATCCGCATCCACGGTGCCGACAGGTTGCCGGCAGCGGTCTCGTCCAGACTGGGCGCGAACACCGACGAGGTGCTGTCGGCGATGCTCGACATGTCCGAGCCCGAGATCGCCACGCTCCGCACCGAGGGCGTGATCGGCCCGCGCCCTTCATCCACCTAACGAAGGAATGACGATGTCAGCTTCTGAAACCCTCGTCGTCGAAACCGCCGCGCGCGTCCTTGCGGATCTGGCCGATCCGCAGACCATCGTGCAGAAGCGCGACGACGGCTGGAAGGCGCCGCTCTGGTCGTCGCTGCAGGAGATTGGACTGGACCTGGCCTGGGCCTCCGAGGAGGCCGGGGGTGCAGGCGCATCCATGGCCGACGGCTTCGGCATCATCCGTGAAGCGGGCCGCGCGGCACTGGCGGTGCCGCTGGCGGAAACATTGCTGGCTGGGTGGTTGCTCGACCGCGCCGGTCTGACCGCGCCGGGCGGGCCGATGACGGTGGCGCCGGTGCGGCCGAAGGACCATCTGATGCTCGACGGGGCCGGCCGTATCAATGGCCGCGCCCGCATGGTGCCCTTCGCGAGCGATGTCGAGCATCTCGTCGTGCTGGCCACAGCGGACGATGGGGCTGTAGTGGCTCTGGTCCGAACGGCCGACTGCAAGCTCAAGCCGGGCAAAAGCCTCGCGGGCGATGCGCGCGACACCGTGGAATTCGCCAATGTGCTGCCTGTGCACTGCGCCCATCTGAAGGGTGCTGGAGCGCGCGAGAAAGATGCTCTCCTGCTGATGGGCGCTGCGGCGCGGGCGCAGCAGATTGCGGGCGCGCTGGACAGGATCCTCGAACTCTCGGTTCTGTACTCGCAGCAGCGGATCGCGTTCGAAAAGCCGATCTCGAAGTTCCAGGCGGTTCAGCACGGCCTCGCGCGTCTCGGTGGCGAGGTTGCTGCGGCTGCGTCCGCTGCGGCTTCGGCCGCGGATACGATCGCAAATACAGGTCTCGACGACGCCGCCGCGCTGCTCGAGATCGCAGCCGCGAAAACTCGCTGCAGCGAGGCCGCCGAGGTCGGCACCGGCATCGCCCATCAGGTGCACGGCGCGATCGGCTTCACCGACGAGCATATCCTGCACCGGTTCACGCTGCGCCTGCTGTCGTGGCGGGACGAGTTCGGTGATGAAACGTTCTGGAGTCTCAAGCTCGGCGAGTTCATCACCGCCAGGGGAGCCCGGGAGCTCTGGCCCCTGCTGGCCTCTCGCTGAAAGGAGCCGCTATGTCCCTGATTCATTTCGACGCGATGCGCCTGCCGGAGCACTGCCAGGAGTTGCGCAAGGAGGTCCGGGCGTTCCTCGAGAGCGAGATCGCTGCCGGCACGTTCGACCCTGACAGGCCGGAGGTCGGCGCAAAAAACGCCGATGAATTCTCCCGCCGCGTCGGCGCCAAGGGCTGGATCGGCATGACCTGGCCGAAGAAGTATGGTGGTCAGGAGCGCAGCTTCCTCGAGCGCTATGTCGTGACCGAGGAGATGCGGATCGCCAATGCCCCCGTGCGTCGCTTCTTCGTCGCGGACCGGCAGAGCGGCCCAACGCTCATTCGATACGCCCACGAGAAGATCAAGCAGGACGTGTTGCCCCGGATCATCCGCGGTGAGCTGTTCTTCTGCATCGGCATGAGCGAACCGAACTCCGGCTCGGACCTGTTCGCGGCGAGCACGAAGGCGACCAAAACGGACGGCGGCTGGCTGATCAACGGAACGAAAGTCTGGACCAGCAGCGCGCACATCGCGGACTACATGATCGGCCTGTTCCGGACCTCAGGCTCGACCAAGGAAAACCGGCGGCACGGCCTGACCTCGTTCCTGGTCGACATGAAGACGCCCGGTATCACCTGCCGGCCGATCGGGCAGATGAGCGGCCAGCGCGATTTCAACGAGGTCGTGTTCCAGGACGCCTTCATTCCAGACGATCACGTCATCGGCGAAGTCGATGGCGCCTGGAAGCAGGCTACGAGCGAGCTGGCTTATGAGCGTTCCGGGCCTGAGCGGTTTCTTGAAACCTACGATGCATTGCTCGCGCTCACCAACGCGGCGGGCGCGAAACCAGACGTCCGGGTGACGGTCGGCATCGGGAAGCTGGTCGCGCAACTGCATACGCTGCGCCGCATGTCGGTCTCGGTGGCGGGCATGCTTGAAGCGGGCCGCGAACCCGTCGTCGAGGCCGCGATCGTCAAGGATCTGGGCACGGTCTGGGAGCAGGCCCTGCCGCACCGGGTGCGCGAGCTCGCGTCGCTGCTCGATCTCGAGGACGACGAGGAGGATGCATTCCGCAACAAGCTGGACTTCGAGCTCAAGATCGCACCGAAGCTGACGATCCAGGGCGGCACCACGGAAGTCCTGCGCGGCATCATCGCGCGCGGACTTGGACTTCGCTGAGCGGATTTGGACTTCGCTGATCAGGACAAAGGGACTTTGACTTCATATGAGCACTGATATCGCCGTCACTACGCAAGGCCACGTCGCAATGATCGAAATCCAGCGGCCGCCGCTGAACTATTTCGATCTCCAGCTCATCCGCGACATCGCCGACGCACTCGACAAGATCGACGCGAACAACGAGATCCGGTCGGTCGTCCTGGCCGCGCAAGGCAAGGCCTTCTGCGCGGGCGCGGATTTCAATACGCCGGCGCAGGGCGCGCAGGCCAACAACGACCGAAGGGATGGCGGCCACCTCTATATCGAAGCCGTCCGCATCTTCCGGAACAAGAAGCCCATCGTCGCGGCCGTGCAGGGCGCCGCGATCGGCGGCGGCTTTGGCCTGGCGATGTCGGCGGACTTCCGCGTGACCTGCCCCGAGGCGCGATTTGCCGCGAACTTCACCCGTCTCGGCTTCCATCCCGGGTTCGGGTTGACCGTCACATTGCCGGAGGCCATCGGCAAGTCGAATGCCGAGCTGATGTTCTACACCAGTCGCCGCGTCACCGGTGAGCAGGCGCTGGCGATGGGATTGGCGAGCGTGCTAGTTCCCCAGGACCAGGTCCGCGCGGCCGCTCTGTCGCTGGCGCAGGAGATCGCCGAATGCTCGCCGCTCGGTCTGCTGTCGACCCGCGCGACCATGCGCGCCGGGCTGGCAGACCGCGTCAAGCACGCGACGGACCATGAGCTCACCGAGCAGAACCGGCTGCGTGTGACCGACGATTTCCGCGAAGGCGTCAAATCCACCGCGGAGCGCCGGTCCGCCAATTTCACCGGCAAGTAAGGAGCGATCATGACCGAGAAGCTCGAAAAATTTCCGGACGGCAGCACGGATTGCCACGTCCATATCTATGGGCCGTTCGATCGATTCCCGGTCGACTATTCCGGCAAGTTCGCTCCGAAGCAGGAATTCCCGGTCGAGACGCTGTTCGACGTGTGGAAGACGATCGGCATTTCGCGCGGCGTCATCGTCCATGCCGGCAATGCCGGCTCGGACAATGAGGTGACGCTGGAAGCCTTGAAGCGGTTTCCGGACAAGCTGCGTGCGGTCGCGATCCTCAATCAGGACGTCACCGACAGGCGGCTGGACGAACTGACCGATGCCGGCTTCAAGGGCGTGCGCATCAACCTTCTGTATCAGGATGGCAAGCCCGTATCGTCGGGCAGTGGCATGAACCTGGACGACCTGAAGGCCTTGGCGCCGCGCATTGCCGAACGCGGCTGGCACGCGCAGCTCTGGATCGAAACCGGCGATCTGCAGCAGCTGGCGCCCGAGATCGAAAAGCTCCCACTCGACTTCGTCATCGACCACCAGGGCCGCACCATGGCGGACAAGACCGTCAACTACAGCGGTTACCAGTGGTTCTGCGACCGCGGCCTCAAGAGCGGCCGCTACTGGTGCAAGCTGTCGGGTGCGGACCGCAACACGCGCATCGGCAGCCCCTACAAGGACACCGAGGATTTCATGAAGGCGCTGGTTGCCGCCAATCCCGACCGGCTGGTCTGGGGCAGCGACTGGCCGCATGTCGGTCACGCCGACGATGCGGTCCCGAAGGAATCCGTGCTGATGGATCTGTTCAGGCGTTGCGTGCCTGACGAAGCCGTCCGCAGGAAGATCCTGATCGACGATGCGGCCCGGCTCTACGGGTTCTGAGAGCCGCAGGCCGCGAAGGGATCACGCCGGGCTCGCCCCGGCGGAGGTCTTGGCGCGCAGAGCCGCCGTCGAACTGGCCGTGGCGATGAGCACATCGTTCGCATCCCGCAGCTCGGCTTCCAGGAAGCCGATGCTGCGTCCTTGCCGGATGACCTTGGCGTAGGCGCGGTACAGGCCCGGATGCGCGGGCAGCAGGAATGCGACCTTGATTTCGAGACTGGCGACCGTGATCCGGTATTCGCCGCGCAACAGGCACGCCGTTGCCATGGCGCCGTCGAGCCAGCCCGTGACGATCCCGCCCTGGACGATGCCGCCTTTGGGATGTCCTTCGGTCGAGTGGCAGTGCCGTGGCTCGGCGTGCCATTCGATCACGACGCGATCGCTCGTCTGATCGTAGGCGACGGCGCCGACGCCGAGCAGCTCCCACGCCGCCGGCCGCCGTGCCTCGGTCTGCTTGATCAAGTCTTCGTACGACATGTTTGTAGCTGGCTCGCGTTTGCTGGATTGCACGAGGCGAGCCGCAGCACGCCTCCCGAACAATCAGCACAGCCAGTACCGCCGTGCAACCAGCACCCAGCGGTGATCAGCCATCCGCAGCAATCCCCTTTTGCCACGTGGAAGGATTTCCACCAAAGCCGCGGCGCGCGCGCTTTTCGAGCCAATAGCCCATCTGCGGGGGCACCGCGCTGAAGGTCGGGTCGACGCCGAGCTTCTGTGCCGCGTCCATCGCCCAGTTCGGGTTGTGGATGAACTCGCGGCCGACCGCGACGAGGTCGGCCTTCTTGTCCTGAAGGATCGCCTCGGCCTGATCGCCGTGAATGATGAGACCAACCGCCATGGTCATGATGCCGGCCTCGCGGCGAATATAGTCGGCGAACTGGACCTGATAGCCGTATTCATTGAGGCGGAAGAAGTTCGGCACCTTGCTGTTGAGGCCGCCGGTGCTGCAGTCGATGACATCGACGCCCTTCGTCTTCAGGATGCGCACCAGCCGAGCGTTTTCGGCCGGTCCCCAACCCGCCTCGTCCTCGATCGACAGGCGCACGAACAACGGCTTTGAGGCCGGCCAATGAGCGCGGACGGACTCGGCGACCTCGACGGCAAATCTCATCCGGTTGGCTTCGCTGCCGCCATAGTCGTCCGTGCGCTGGTTGGCCTCCGGCGAAAGGAACGAATGGATCAGATAGCCGTGGGCGGCATGCAGTTCGACGACGTCGAAGCCGGCCTTGTCGGCGCGAGCCGCTGCCTTGCCCCAGGCGTCGATCGCGTCGGGAATCTCGCTGCGCTCCAGCGCGCGCGGCGTGAAATAGCCGTTGCCGAACGCAAGCGCGCTCGGACCGATCAGGTCCCAGCCTTGCAGGTCATCGACCGCAGCGAGTTCCTCTGCGGTGAGGGTCCCGTCGCCTTCCCAGGGGCGCCGGGCCTTGCCCTTCCGGCCGGTATGACCGAGCTGAATGCCGGCCACCGCGCCATTCGATTTGATGAAGCCGGCGATCTGGCGAAGCGGGGCGACGAACTTGTCGTCCCAGATGCCGAGGTCTCCGACCGTCCCGCAGCCGCGGCGCTCGACCTTGGTCGATTCCACGATCACGAGGCCGGCGCCGCCAGCGGCGAACTTGCCGGCATTGCCGAGATGCCAGGGCGTTGGAAAGCCGCGCTCCGCCACGTATTGCAGCATCGGTGGGACCACGATCCGGTTCTTGAATTCGACATCCCGGATACGCAGCGGCGAAAACAGCAGCGTCTCGTTCATACCGGCCTCCCTTTGTTGGCACAACATTAGGGGGCCTGCTCACGCAAGCCAATGCAAGTCAGGGAAGGCGTTGCATTTCTATGGATGTGAAAAGAAGCGCTCGCGATACTTCGCTGGCTGCAAGACGGCGTCTGAATGCAGACATCAAGCTTGAGCAGTAGGGTAAGCCCGACACGTGCGACGTTAGTTGGCTACGGCGATTTTTATCCGTCGGAGAACCTCTCTCAGTGCTTCACGTAGGCATTTTTTGGCGGACGCTAAACGCCGCAGCTATGAACTGAGACAACCAAGTCGCCGAATGCAAAGCGATAGCGACCAGCCGCGGTCAATCCATGGGCAATCGGACCGCCGGCGCAGTCGCGGACGCTTAGTGGAGGCGCAATTTCTCGTCGCTCGAAAAGCGCAGGCCGCAACAAGGATATATTGCGGCCTTCTGAAAAATCCGGGTGAAAACGACGCAGGTGAAATATGCGGCCAGCCCCGGTGGCAGCCAGTAAATGCCGTGACGAACTGAGTTACAAATTAAACTTGGCGCGATGCGGCCGACCGAAGCGTATTGTGATTAATGCGCCACGGTGTAAGGGAAGGGCACCGCCGGCGGGGCTGGCTGCTGGGCGGTGCCCTCCACCCCAAGCACAGGCTGCGTATTGTCCCCCGCAAACCCTGTACCTTCAGACAGATTAAACGCTTCCAATTAAAATGGAACCGAATAAATATATTTTTGTTTAATTATTTAATTCGCGTTCCAACAAATTGCCTCGGCTCATCGGGATTTGGCACGGGCGATGATTCCAGGCGCGGCTATTCTCGGTGCGGACGAAAACAAAGCCTTTCGTGGAATCGTTCGCGCGAGCGAGCATCTGGGACATGGCTTTCGCTCTGGTGTGTCTCCAGTCTCATGGAGGCTACTTGACATGCATCTTCTCGAAGATCGCGTAGAGTAGCACGAAGATCGGCAGGAAGACGAAGAAGCAGATGCTGCTCTCATCGTTTCGCGCGAACTCGCGGTTCGGATTTGTGTCGGTCGCATGAGGTGTTGAGATCGGCGGCAGCACAGGCCGGCGACGGCTCGCGAAGCGACCGAGGAGGCGCCGCACTGTTGCTTCTCGGGACGATTGATCCATCACATCACCAGATCTTCTGCCAGCATTACGATCGCCCGACGCCTGTCAGGTCACGGATTTCCTCGAATGCACCGGCCAGCCGCAGCAAATCGCGGTCGTTGTCGAAAACCACCATCGCAAACTCCGGAAACGACAAAGGCCGCAGCAGGACGTCTGCTGCGGCCCGCATTGTCAAAAAACCCGGGTGAAAAACACTAAGTAAAATATTCAACCAGCCCCGGTGGATATAGCGTTTAAGGCTCAACTCGTTGAGTGGGCAAATTAATTATTTCCGTAGCGGTGTGAAACCAATCTAGTTCCTTAACGTACGCAATTAATTCGAAGTCCGCGAGCGAAGGCGAGTCCGCGCCGGCCTTCGATATCGAGCGCACAATCGCGCAGCCCATGTTAGCGCATTCGAATATTCTCAGGACGTTAAGGTTGAATCGTATCAGAAGTCGCGTTGACGATCCCTGTGCTAAACAGGTCAAAGCGACGGGTGTCCGCCTCTCGCTATCTGCGACTTCCGTCGGCTCGCAAGGCCGACGGTTTTTCTTTTGCTGCTAGCCATCAACCCAACCGGTACTCCCGGCGCTCAAAATCCGCAATTGGACCGGCTGCCGGGAGCATTTGGGGGCTGGAGACCGAGCCGTGCCATGTTCGCTCTCGAGGTGCAATCCTGCGATCGAAGGATTCCCGTAGTTTTACGGAATCCATTTTCGGAACGGGGTGTTCTACTGTGAGAACACCGGCGAGATTTGAGTACGAGCCAATTTTTAGTTGTCGGGATGGCCGCAGCGGGGGCTGGAACCACCCTGCGGCCTTTCCCCCTCGCAAAGATAAACTTCCGCGACTGTCGAGGCTTTTGTCAGGCGAAGTTTCACCGCAACCGAAATCCACTTTTGGAGCAGCGACGACTCGCCCCTCGGTATGCGGCGGTTGAGCGCGCATTGCGACCGCAATACGCTTCGGCGCAGTTGTCCTCTACCTGAACATGGCTCTTCTCGAAGAGCAGGACCAGGCCCTAACTGGATATGGAATTCGTCCTTGCTGCCTTTACGGCATTTCAAGCGGATCACTTGAACGTTGGACTCACGGCTTAGCGATCGTGCTTCGTCGTGTGCAAAATCCAACTGGCTGATGTGTTCGGCCGATCATATCCAGACTTAACTCATCCGCACAATCGTAACGAGACAACATCGCCTACCGACGCGTACAACCTCGCAGGACGAGATTGGCCGGCAAGTTTGCGGGCGCGGTGTCACGCTCCCGCAGGCTCTCCTGCCGATTGCGGATAAGGGGCGAGATCACGTAGCTGATGACCTTGCGCGTGCCGGTCTTGATCTCGACTGTTACGGCCATGCCTAGGGCCAGATTGACGGTGCGGCCGTCGATGTCCATCTGCGCCCGATCCAGGGACACCGGCCGAGTAGACCAGCTCCTGCCCCTTGGGCTAACTGGAGGCGGCGTCGGTGCCGGCGGGCGCGTCGCCGGACTTCTCCGGCGGCATTTGGCGGACGATCGCGTCCTGGGAGACGCTGAGCACCTTGTCCTGGCGCAGGCTGTGGCGGGTGAAGTTGAATGTATCGACCTTGATCGCGGCTTGCTCGCCTAGGGCGACGAAGCCGACGTCGCGGTTCGAGATCATCGCCTCGATCTCGAGGCGGCTCGAGGTCGGCGTCACCATCAGCGTCTGCGCCGGGGGCACGACGCCGTCGACCGAATGCACCGCGAGCTACTGAACCATGCCGTCCTCCTGGGCGGCAGGCGCAACAGGCGGGCGCGTTGCTCGGCCGGATAAGATTGCCGACGATCATCAGTAAACGTCGAAATTACGCAGCAGCGCGATCTCGATTTCGCGGATGAACGCATGGCAGTAACGCTGCGGCGACCAACGAGGCGGATGTTGAATCTTCGGATAAGAGGAATCAACTTGCTGTTTGGGGCTGGTCGGTCATCGCGCTGGTAACTCGGAAGAATTCACCCTCGTGCCGTCGTACCGGGTTGACCCCATTGGCCGATATGTCAAAGAGGGGCGGGTTAAGGCAGCCTGCGAGTTGCCGCGGAGCAAGTTTGAGAAATGAGTCAGCGGATCGCTCTCATCACCGGCGTGACCGGGCAGGACGGTGCCTATCTCGCCGAACATCTGCTGTCGCTCGGTTATGTCGTGCATGGCATCAAGCGGCGCTCGTCCTCGTTCAACACCGCGCGCGTCGATCATCTCTATCAGGATCCGCATGTCGGCAACGTGCCGTTCCTGATGCACTACGGCGACATGACGGATTCGACCAATCTGATCCGCCTCGTGCAGCAGATCCGGCCGACCGAGATTTACAATCTCGCGGCCCAGAGCCACGTCGCCGTCAGTTTCGAGAGCCCGGAATATACCGCCAACGCCGACGCCATCGGCGTGCTGCGCCTGCTGGAAGCGATCCGCATCCTTGGCATGGAGAAGGAGACGCGGTTCTACCAGGCCTCGACTTCCGAGCTGTATGGCCTCGTCCAGGAGATCCCGCAGAAGGAGACGACACCGTTCTATCCGCGTTCGCCCTACGGCGTCGCGAAGCTCTATGGTTACTGGATCACGGTGAATTATCGCGAAGCCTACGGCATGTTCGCCAGCAACGGCATCCTCTTCAACCATGAGAGCCCGATCCGCGGCGAGACCTTCGTGACCCGCAAGATCACCCGTGGCGTGTCGCGGATCGAAGTCGGGCTCGAACAGACGCTCTATCTCGGCAATCTCGAGGCCAAGCGCGACTGGGGCCATGCCAGGGATTACGTCGAAGGCATGCACATGATTCTGCAGGCCGACAAGCCCGACGATTTCGTGCTTGCGACCGGTGAGACGCGCTCGGTGCGCGAGCTGGTCGAGCTCTCCTTTGCGCATGTCGGCCGTCGTATCGAGTGGCGTGGCGCCGGTGTCGAGGAGACCGGCTTCGATGCCAAAAGCGGCAACACGCTGGTGAAGATCGATCCGACCTATTTCCGCCCCACGGAGGTCGACCTCCTGATCGGCGATGCCAGCAAGGCGAGGAATGTGCTCGGCTGGAAGCCGAAGCGCAGCTTTGCCCAGCTGGTTGAGGAGATGATGACGAGCGATCTGGCGGAGGCGAAGCGGGACGCGACCCATGGCAAACGCAGCGTTTGAGCTGAAGGGGAAGAGCGTCTACGTCGCGGGCCATCGCGGTATGGTCGGCAGCGCAATCGTGCGCCGTCTGGCACAGGAAGACGTTCAAATCGTAACGGCCGATCGCCGTGAGGTCGATCTCATCAACCAGGCCGCGGTGTTCGACTGGTTTGCGAAGGCACGGCCTCAAGTCGTGTTCATGGCCGCAGCCAAGGTCGGCGGCATCGTCGCCAACAACACGCTGCGCGCCGAGTTCATCTACGAGAATATCGCGATCGCGGCGAACGTGATCCAGGCGGCGCATCTGAATGGCGTCCAGAAGCTCTTGTTCCTGGGATCGTCCTGCATTTATCCGAAGCTGGCGCCGCAGCCACTGCGGGAAGACTCGATGCTCACAGGTCCGCTGGAGCCGACCAACGAGCCTTACGCGATCGCCAAGATCGCGGGCATCAAGATGGCCGAGGCTTACCGCAGCCAGTACGGCAGCGACTTCATCAGCGTGATGCCCACCAATCTTTACGGTCCCGGCGACAATTATCACCCTGAATTGAGCCACGTCGTCGCTGCCCTGATTCGCCGCTTCCATGAAGCCAAGGTCTCGGGCGCAAAAAGCGTCGCTGTCTGGGGCACCGGCACGCCACGGCGCGAGTTCCTTTATGTCGACGACATGGCGGATGCCTGCGTGCATCTGATGAAGACCTATTCCGGTGCTGACCTGATCAACATCGGCACCGGCGAGGACATCACCATCGCCGAGTTCGCGCGCGTCGTGGCGGAAATCGTCGGCTATGGCGGCGAGATCAGTTTCGACACCTCGCGCCCCGATGGCACGCCGCGCAAGTTGCTCGACGTCAGCCGTCTCGCCGGGCTCGGCTGGCGCGCGACGACCAAGCTCGAGGACGGCCTGCAGCGTGCCTATGCTGCGTATCTGGCTGACACGCTGGTTCCGGCATAACCGGCTGATGGTATGGCGTTGGTATCGCGCGCACCGTGGTCGGCAATTTAGATAAAGTACCTTCGTCGCCAGCAGAGCAGACCGCGCGGTCGAGCGCCTGACACACGGGGCGTTATCCACCCCCGGCTGCTCGCGCCGCTTTCGGACGTGCCGCAGCCGGCCGCGACAATCGCGCGGCCGTGAGCCGCTTCCTGACCGGCATCACTTGCGGAAGAGGGCGCCCGGCTCGCCAGGAACCATCACTTCCAGCACGAGTTGGCCGATGGGCTGGGCAAAACGTCACACGAGGCCAACCGTGCAAGAAGCTGTGCGCGTGCAATCCACCGCGCAAGTCGCGGGTCATCCCATTCATCCGATGCTGGTGCCGATCCCGATCGCGTGTTTCGTCGGGGCGCTTCTGACTGATATCGCCTATGTCGTCAGTGCCGAGATCATGTGGGCGGATTTCTCGGCGTGGCTCCTGGTCGTCGGCGTCATCTTCGGCATGCTGGCGGCGATTGCGGGCCTCGCCGATTTTCTCGGCAACCGTCTGGTGCGGGCCCAGTCGCCGGCCTGGCCTCATCTGATCGGAAATGCCGTTGCGCTGGTCCTCGCGATCATCAACACGCTGATCCACACGCGCGATGCCTGGACCTCGGTGTGGCCGACCGGGCTCATTCTGTCGGTGATCACCGTGCTGATCCTGCCAGTCACGGGCTGGCTCGGTGCGGCCCTGGTTTATCGCGACGGTGTTGGAGTAGAGCGATGATGTCGGTCTTTCCCCGCGCGCTGTTGTGCGCATCGCTGCTGTGCCTCGCCGGATGCGACGACGGCAGCGGCGATCCCAGGGCGCAGATCGGCGCCAATCCCAAGCTGCCCGACATCCGGCAATACTGGCTGCCGCCGATGCACATCGCACGCGTCGTCGGCTGGAAGAAGGACGAGACGCCGACCGTGGCGCAGGGCCTGCAGATCAAGGCTTTCGCGACCGGCTTGCAGCATCCGCGCTCCGTCTACGTGCTTCCCAACGGCGACGTGCTGGTAGTGGAATCCAAGGCGCCGAAGGCCGCCGCGATCAAGCGGCCCAAGGAGATCGTGATGGGCTACATCGAGGCCTGGGCGACCTCGGGCGGCGACACCGGCGAGAGCAATCGCATCACGCTGCTGCGCGATACCAATGGCGACGGCGTGCCGGATACGCAGAGCGTCTTCCTCGATCACCTCAACTCGCCGTTCGGCGTCGCGCTCGTCGGCAACGACCTCTATGTCGCCAACACCGATGCGATCGTGAAATACCCCTATACCGAAGGCGATACCAAGATTACCGCGCCGGGCACGGTGCTGACGCCGTTGCCGGGCGGGCCCATCGACCATCACTGGACCAAGAGCCTGGTCGCAAGCCCCGACGGCTCGAAACTTTATGCCGGCGTCGGCTCCAACAGCAACATCACCGAGAACGGCATGGAGGCCGAGCACAATCGCGCGAACATTCTCGAGGTCGATCGCGCCAGCGGGCGCTGGCGTATCTTCGCAAGCGGCCTGCGCAATCCCAACGGCCTCAGCTTCGAGCCGCAGACCGGCGCGTTGTGGACCGTGGTGAACGAGCGCGACGAACTCGGTCCCGATCTCGTGCCCGACTACATGACGTCGGTGAAGGACGGCGCATTCTACGGCTGGCCGTACAGTTATTACGGCCAGCATGTCGATCCCCGCGTTCAGCCGCAGCGGCCGGATCTCGTCGCCGAGGCGATCATGCCCGACTACGCGCTGAGCTCACATGTTGCGCCGCTCGGCATGGTGTTTTCCACCGGCAACAGCCTGCCGAGCGCCTATCGCGGCGGGGCCTTTGTCGGCGAGCACGGCAGCTGGAACAGGCAGGTGCTGAACGGCTACAAGGTCGTGTACGTGCCGTTCACCGACGGCAAGCCGAGCGGACCGGCGCAGGACGTCGTCACCGGATTCCTCGACAACGACGGCCATGCACGCGGCCGCCCCGTCGGCGTCACCCTCGACAAATCGGGCGCGCTGCTGGTCGCCGACGACAGCGGCAACACGGTATGGCGCGTGACCGCTGCGCATCCGCAGGTGACGCAGCGATAAATACTTCGAGGAGATGACCGATGGGACTTGCTCAATACGCTATCGTTCCGGTGCAGGACGAGTGGGGCGTGCTCCATGACGGCGACGTCAAGAACAGATACGCCACCAAGGAAGCGGCGTTCGAGTCAGCGGTAGCGGCGGCCTCGCTGGCGCTGCGCCAAGGCCATGAGGTCCATGTCAGCGTACCCGGCCGCGAGGCGGGCGAGAACGCGCTGGGAAGCTAGGCGGACTATTGCTGCCTGCTGCTGACATGAGAAATCCGCTCTGCGGCTGACGCCGCGGTGCCATTCGGAACCAACATTCCCGCGCCCTGAGTCTCCGGTTAAGAGATATGGATGGGCGCGCTCTGCGCCTGCCGGGCAGGCGACGATTGGAATGCGATTTCTGACATCTGACAGCAGGCTGATCGGCGTCCTGCTGGTTCTCGCCATCACCCAACTCATCGGATGGGGAACGATCGGGCTTCCGGCCGTGGTCGGCCGTGATCTCGCGGCCAGTCTCGGCATGACCCTGCCGGCGGTATTCGCGGGCAGTTCGGTGCTTTATGTCACCATGGGGCTGTGCGCGCCCTGGCTCGCCAAGGCTTTTGCGCGACACGGGGCGCGCAAAGTGATGATGGTGGGCACGATCGTCGCCGTGCCGGGCTACGTCGTCCTGTTTTTCGCGCGCGACCCGATCCTCTATTTCGCCGGCTGGGTCATCCTCGGCATGGGAGGCAGCGCCACGCTCTCGACCGGCGCCTACATCATGCTCAACGAAGTGGCAGGGCGGGGCGCCAAGAACGCCATCGGCGGATTGATGCTGGTGACGGGACTGTCCAGCAGCATCTTCTGGCCGGCCACCTCGTTCCTGAGCGAGCAGTTCGGCTGGCGCGGCACCTGTCTGGTGTACGCGGCGATGATGCTCTTCATCAATCTCCCGCTTTACGCATTCCTCGTACCGCGCCGGAAGGTCGTGACGACCGAGGGCGGAGAGTCGGCGAAGTCTGTACCGCCGCCCGCGATTCCGCGGAGCACGTTCGGCCTCGTCGTCTGCGTGATCACGATGAACGCCTTCGTCAATTTCGGCATCAGCGCCATCCTGATCGAGCTGTTGCGGGCGGAGGGGCTCGCGCCGGCGCAGGCGCTGGCCTTCGGCTCGATGCTGGGCGTGATCCAGGTCAGCGCCCGCGGACTCGATCTGCTCGGAGGCGGGCGCTGGGACGGCATCACGACCGGGCTCGTCGCCGGCACGGCCTTGCCGGTGGCGATGCTGCTGCTGATGATGAGCGAGGGCGCGACCTGGGCGGTCGCGGTCTTCATCCTGCTCTATGGCGCCGGCAGCGGTGCGATGGCGGTGGCGCGGGCGACCATCCCGCTGGTGTTCTACGACAAGGCTGAGTTCGCCAAGGCGATGTCGATGATCGCGCTGCCGCTCAACCTGGCCTCCGCGATCTCGCCGCCGTTGCTGGTCGGCCTGCTCACCCAGTTCGGCAGCCGCGGCGCGCTCGGTCTCACCTTTGTCTTTTCCTGCGCGACGGTGCTGATCCTGATCCTGCTCGGGCGGCGGCGGCCACAGGTGGTCGCGGCGGGCGCGACCTGAGCCTGAAGGGCAATATTCGCAGCGCGGAATTCGCCGCCGCGGGGACCCCCGCTGCGGGACGGGGGATGGCCGTATGCCCGCCATGCAGTGCTCCGCGCCGGAAAATGGTGTATCCGCTGGGGTGCGCGGTTCACGATCTCGCGGCTGCGCCAATATTCAGTTCCCGGAGGAAATGACATGTCGGCCTTGCCGCTCTCAGGCATCAAGATCCTTGACCTTACCCGTGTGCTTGCCGGGCCCTTGTCGGCCCAGATGCTGGGCGATCTCGGCGCGGAGGTGATCAAGATCGAGCGACCGGGCACCGGCGACGACGCGCGCGCCTTCGGCCCGCCTTACCTCACCGACCCCGAGGGCAAGGCGAACAACAACAATTCCTTCTACCTCTGCGCCAACCGCAACAAGAAGTCGGTCACGGTCAACATCGCCAAGCCGGAAGGGCAGGCGATCATCCGCGAGCTCGCCAAGGACGCCGACGTCTTCATGGAGAACTACAAGGTCGGCGATCTCAAGCGCTACGGCCTCGACTACGAGACCATCAAGGCGATCAACCCCGGCATCATCTATTGCTCGGTGACCGGCTTCGGCCAGACCGGCCCCTACGCGCCGCGCGCCGGTTACGACGCGATCCTGCAGGCGATGGGTGGCCTGATGAGCGTCACCGGCCATATCGATGGCGAGCCGGGCGAGGGCCCGATGAAGGTCGGCCCGTCGATCGTCGACTACATGACCGGCATGAACACCTCGATCGGCATTCTCTCGGCGCTCTATCACCGCGATGCCAATGACGGGCAGGGCCAGCATATCGACGTCTGCCTGTTCGACACCGTGATCGCCTCTCTGTCGCACTGGCTGCAGATCTTCCTCGTCAACGGCAAGACGCCGCCGCGCCGCGGCACCTGGGGCAATGGCGGCATGCCGGCCGGCGTGTTCCGCTGCACCGACGGCGAGCTGATGCTGGTGGTCGGCAATGACGGCCAGTTCCGGAAGACCTGTGCCGTGCTCGGCGAGCCCGAGCTTGCGAGCGATCCGCGCTTCATCAAGAACAACGACCGCGTCGTGCATGGCAAGGAGATCATGGCGATCTTCGCCGGCCTGTTCCTGAAGCAGCCGGTGGCCTACTGGCTCGAGAAGCTCGAGGAGGCCGGCGTGCCGTCGGGCCCGATCAACAATTTCGAGCAGGTGTTCGCCGACCCGCACGTCCAGTCGCGCGGCATGCGGGTGAAGGTCGACCATCCCTTCGAGCCCGATCTCTCGCTGATCCGCAACGCGGTGACGCTGTCGGGCACCCCGATCAAGACCTACCGCGCCCCGCCGCTGCTCGGCGAGCACACCCAGGAGATCCTCGGGGGCAAGCTTGGCTACGATGCGGGCAAGATCGAGGAGCTGAAGCAGCAGGGGATTATCTGACGCGACTTGCAGGCTCGCACCGCACGGTGCAATTCTGCAACAGCTTGACGGAATTGCCAGAGATCATTCGATCGGAGGACGCCGGATTCCGGCGCCTCCGTAAATGTCTTCGAAGAGCGCAGCAACCGCTCGAACGGAGACATTGTGACGAAACGAATCCTGTTTGCGGCCGTTTCGCAACTCGCCCTGCTCGCCGGCGGCGGCGCAAATGCGGCCGACATCCAGCTCAAGGCTGCGCCACGGATCGCACCGGTCTATAGCTGGACCGGATGCTACGTCGGCGCGCATGTCGGTTTCGGCTGGGGGCGTCATGACGTATCGGCCTCGAATTTCAGTTTCGGTCCCGGCAGCACGGCAATCACGACGACCAACGGGCTCGATTCCGGCAACGGCATCTTTGGTGGCCAGCTCGGCTGCAACTACCAATTCTCGGGCAATTGGGTCGCCGGCCTGCAGGGCGATATCGCTGGCACCAATATCGGCGGTGATGTCGCAGATCCCTTCGACCGGATTCTTCCGGGCTTTGGTCCTGGCACGATCGGGGTGAGGACGGACTGGATCGCGAGCATCACGGGCCGGCTGGGCATCACGGCGTGGGACAATCGCGCGCTGTTCTACGTCAAGGGTGGCGCAGCATTCGAGAACAACCGCTGGGATTTTACGCGATCCTCGTACTGCGTTACCTACGGCGGCTGTCGCGCCACGAATCCCGAAGAGGTCCGAGTGGGATGGACGATCGGCACCGGCTTTGAATGGATGCTGTCACCCAGCCTGCCGAACTGGTCGGCCTTTGCCGAATATAACTATTACAACTTCGGCAGAGACGGCAGCAGTTATCCGGTCGCGCTGACATTCATCGATCCCCGCAACGCGCTTGCGTCGGCGCGTCAGGACACCCACACGGTCAAAGTCGGCGTGAACTACAAGCTGTTCACGCCCTGAGGCCGATCGTCGCCCGGTCGCGGCATCAGTTGCCGGGTGTCACGGTAAACGCGGCGGGCTTCTCGCCGCGCTGCCAGCGTTCCCACATCGTCACAAAGGCCGCTTCGAGATTCCGGCGGTAGCGGTCGGTATCGAACAGCGGTTGCGACAGCCGATTCTGTTGCAGTCGCTCGCGCATCTCGTGCAACAACTCTGGCGTGGAGGCGAGACGCAGGGCCAGATGCTCGTAGGCGCCGAGATCGGACGTCACGAGGTCCGGCATGCCGATGGCGCAAAGCAGGCTCGCCGCGACGCGCCCCGCGAAGGATTGGCCGGGGCACGTCACCACGGGCAGACCGGCCCACAAGGCATCGGCCGCGGTGGTGTGCGCATTGTAGGGCAGGGTGTCGAGGAAGAGGTCCGCCAGCCGATGGCGCGCCAGATGGTCGCCTTGGACCATTCGCCGGGCGAACACCAGGCGGGCGGGATCGATCCCGTGCGCCGCAGCCGCGCGGCGGAGGTTTGCCTCCGCGCTGGCTCGATCGGCATAAAGCCACAACACGCCGCCGCTGATCTCTCCGAGGAGCCGCATCCATATCTCGAAGATCTCGGGCGTGATCTTGTAGCTGTTGTTGAAGCAGCAGAAGACGAAGCCGTCGGCGGGCAAGCCGGCTGCTTCGCGCGTCGGCATGTGCGTCGCTTGCGGACGCCTGGAATCGTTGGGCAGGTAGCAGTCGGGGAGGTGGACGATGTTCTCGCTGTAGAAGGGCTGCCGGTCGCGCGGCAGCACTGTCGCATCGCCGATGATGTAATCGTAGACGTCGGCGCCGAGGCTGCCGGGAAAACCGACATAGTTGACCTGGATCGGAGCCGGCCGGGCCGCGAAGATCGCCGGCCGCGCATTGACGGTGTAGCCGCTGCGATCGATGGCGATATCGACCTTCAGCTCGTTGATCAGCGCGGCGACCTCACGGTCGCTTTTGTCCCTCACATCGTGAAACTTGTCGAAGCCCGCCTTCAACCTGGCGCGGATGTCGCTTCCGTCATCAGGACCGAGCGAGATGCCGATCACCTCGAAGCGGGCGCGGTCGTGACGCTCGATCAGCTCAGCGGTAAGATAAGCCGTGGGATGCTGGTGAAAGCCGCAGGCAACATAGGCGATTTTGATCCTGTCGTTGCGCCATCTGCCGCCGTGCCAGAGCGCAGGCAGCGGCACAGGAACCTGCTGCTGGAAGAATTTCCTGGCGCAGGCGAGCTGCAGCTTCTCGTCGCTGCTGAAGTTGAGAAAGCTGAACGCATCGAAGAAGCGCCCATTTGCGACACGTGCCAAAGCGTCGGCTTGCATGCGCGTCGTTCGTGCCCAGTCGCAGCTCGCCAGGGCTATCCGTGCCAAGCCATCGAAGGAAAAATCATGCCCCGGATCGACCGCCAGTGCCTGCTCGAAGCAGTCGATCGCTTCGTCATCACGCTGCAATCGCACCAGCGCGTCGCCGCGCCGGCATAAGATTTCGGCGCCGTCAGGCCGGATTGCGAGGGCACGGTCATAGGCTGATATCGCCGCGTCCTCGCGGTCGAGCCCGAGCAGCGTGTCGCCCAGATTGACCAGGGCCTCGAAATAGTCCGGTTTGATGGCGATTGCCGTCTCGTAGGATGCGACCGCTTCCTCGCGGCGGCCGAGCGCGCGCAATGTATTGCCGAGGCTGTTATGGGCCTCTGCATAGTCCGGCCTGATCCCGATCGCTCCGGTATAGGCGTTCACGGCATCGTTGAGCTGTCCCGTCGCCCGCAGCGCATTGCCGAGATTGTTGTGGGCATCGGCGTAATCCGGGTGAAGCGAAATGGCCTTCCGGTAGCGCGTGATCGCATCCTTCAATCGGTCGAGCCGCTGCAGGGTGTAGCCGAGATTATTGTGCGCTTCGGCAAGGCCGGGCCGCAAGGCGATGGCCTTCTCATAGCACGGCACTGCTTCGTCGAGCTGTCCGAGCCCGGTCAGCGCGAAGCCAAGGAGTTGATGGGCCTCCGGCGACCGCTTGTCGGCCTTGACAGCGCGGCGGAACAGGGGCTCGGCATCTGTCAGTCGGCGTTGATTGAGCCGAAGCATGCCGAGGCGCAGCAGCGCGCCGAAATGCCGGGCGTCCGCTGCGAGGACGGCCTGATAGAGCCGCTCGGCCTCCCGGATCCGCCCCTGATCGTGGGCGAGAGCGGCCTGCTGGAACATCAGCTCAAGTGAACCTGTCGGCGGATGCATCGCCGGACTTTTAGGCTGCGATCCGGCCAGCGGCAAGCTGCCGTCTCACCGTGACGTTGCGTCACAAATCGGTATAAGGATGAAGCGATAGCTGAGCGCGGAGCTTCTTCCATGACACCAGGCAAAACCATCATCACCTGCGCCATCACCGGCAATCTCACCAAGCCGGAGCAGTCACCTTATCTGCCGATCACGCCCGAGCAGATCGCGACCTCCGCGCTGGAGGCGGCCGAAGCTGGCGCTGCGATCGCCCACATCCACGTGCGCGATCCCGCGACGGGGCGGCCCTCGATGGAGATCGAGCTCTACCGCGACGTGGTCGATCGTATCCGCGCCCGCAACAAGAGCCTGGTCATCAACCTCACCACCGGCCCCGGCGGACGCTTCGTGCCGTCCGTCGAGGATCCCCGCGTCGCCGGCCCCGGCACCACGCTGCTGCAGCCGGAGAAGCGCGTCGAACACATCGAGCTGCTCAGGCCCGACATCTGTACGCTCGACCTCAACACCATGAACTCGGGCGGCGAGGTCGTGATCAACACACCGCGCAACGTCCGCATCATGGCGGAGCGGATGAAGGCCGTCGGCGTGCTGCCGGAGATCGAGCTGTTCGATTCCGGCGACTGCCATCTGGCGCTCGACATGTTCGCCGACGGCACGCTGAAGGGACCGGGCCTGTTTTCGCTCGTGCTCGGCGTGAAGTACGGCTTCTCGGCGACGCCGGAGACGATGTTCTATGCCCGCAGCCTGCTGCCGGCGGGCGCGATCTGGTCCGGCTTCGGCATCGGCCGCGCCGAATTCCCGATGGTGGCGCAGGCCTGGCTGCTTGGCGGCCACGTCCGCGTCGGCATGGAGGACAATCTTTATATGTCGAAGGGCGTGCTGGCGAAGACCAATGCCGAGCTGGTCGCGCATGCGGCCGGCATCCTGAAGAGTCTCGGTGCTGTGGTCGCCACCGCAGCCGACGCGCGGGCGATGCTCGGGCTCGCCTAGCATATTGGTGGCAGCAGTATGACGCGCGCGCGGCCTTGCGCGAGGCTTGCGCGCAATCCCCAGCTAAACCCGGTCCGTACTCGCACTGACTTCCTCTTCGCCTGCGACTCAGATTCGATCTCTCCACTGGGTCGGGAGGGAATTGGAATGTCGTACACGATCGGGTTTCAAGCCAGGAACCAGAAGTCCATTCTGGCAACCGAGGCCGCCACGGCCAATCAGGCCGTCGCCATCATTGCCGCGCTGCGGCAAAGCGCCGACGAAATAAAATTCATCCGCTCGCCCCAGGAAGGCGACATGGGCATCGAGATGCTCTTGCTGCTCGCCAAGGAAGAGGCCGAGGAGATGCCGCAGCGGGTGTAATCCCGCCAAACGCGATTGCGACCACACTTCGATCAGAAGCGAAGCATGCCGGCTGCAGAATAATGTAGTCAGGCCTCAGTCTCGCTTGAACCGAAGGTGGCCCATGAAGCGCGAAGTGCTCCGCGTCGAACCGATCTCGTCCTTTCTCGATCGCGTGAAGGCGCCGACATCTCCGGTGACGCGCGCCGGCAACATGATCTTCGTTGCCGGCCTGCCGCCCTTCGACCCCCAGACGGGCGACATCGGCGGCATGGCAATCGAGCGGCAGAGCGAGATCATCATGGAGCAGATGAGGCTGTGCCTCGAGGCGGCCGGCGCTTCGCTCGACAACGTCATGAAGTGCAACGTCTACTGCACCTCGACGAAACATTTCGCCGCGTTCAACGCAGTGTATGCCCGCTACTTCCCGGTCGATCCGCCGGCGCGCATCTTCGTCTGCACGCCTGAATGGTTCGGCCCGTTCGACGTCGAGATCGACTGCATCGCGATGATGTAAAGCGAGTGGCTGTTCGCAGCTTCCTTGGGGCCATCCTTCGAGACGCCCGCCGTTGGCGGGCCCTCAGGATGAGGATGGAGTGTGGGGCTGCAGTTTTTTGAAGAGCTCCGATGCCGATTAGCCTCATCCTGAGGAGACCGCGAAGCGGTCGTCTCGAAGGGCGAGGCGTTCACTGGATTCCGTCAGCCTTTGTTCGTCAACGCGCGCCGACCTTCGCCGGCGTCTTCGCCTCCGTCCGTCCGGCCGTCAGCGCCATCGTCGCCACGCTGACGACGCGCGCGACCACATCATCGACGTCGTCGAGATCGCACTTGCCTTCCGACAGCTTGATCAGGCGCTCGCTCTCGCGGATGGTGTGGTGCGCCATGGCGAGCGCGAAGTTGAGGCCCCAATAGATATCGACGTCGCTGCGGTCGGGCAGGGACCTTCGCATCGCGCCCGCGAATTTCCGCAAATGGTCGATCTCGCGGTTCTTGATGCGGCGGATCGGCGGCACGGATTCGATCGAGGCGCGGATCATGAAGCGCGCTGCGGTGGAGCGCTGGTTTTCCGGCCCCAGGCAGCCGCGCAGCGTCGGCCCGACCAGCGCGCGCAGGATCACCTCGATCGGCGCGCGGCCGCCGCCTTGCTCTTCCGCCGCCTTCAATTCGCGCAGACGCTCGCGGTTGGTCGCGATCGAGCGCGTGACGAACAGTTCCGCGATCAGCTCGTCCTTCGAGCCGAAATGATAGTTCACCGCCGCCAGGTTGACGTTCGCCTCCGCGACGATGTCGCGCAGCGTCACGTCGCCGAAGCCGCGATCGGCGTAGAGCCGTTCGGCGGCGGCGAGAATGGCGGACCTCGTATGATCGCTCGGCATCGCGTCCTCCCTGAGGGAGTTGCATTTCAAACACTTGTATGAAACTATCGTTTGAAGGCCGGGAAAAGTCAATCCGCATGATGGAATTGCGCCGCTGATCTGGCGACGCCGGTTCCGGGCTCCGCGATGCACCGAATGGTGCTTGCGGGCCGCGCGAGGCGGGAGGACAGTCCGGCGCAAAACGAAATCGCAAAGAGAGACCGAGGAGCGTCCCATGGACTTCGATATGTCGCCCAAGCAGAAGGAATGGCTCGACCGCGTGCAGTCCTTCATGGCCAAGCACGTGCGTCCGGCGGTGCCGATCTATAACGAGCAGGACAAGAGCGGCGATCGCTGGAAGGTCATCCCGGTGCTGGAAGACCTCAAGAAGAAGGCGAAGGCTGAAGGCCTCTGGAACATGTTCATGCCGCCGAACGAGCATGAAGATGATGAATTCCGCGGAGCGGGATTGACCAATCTCGAATACGCGCTGCTCTCGGAGCAGATGGGCCACATCTCCTGGGCCTCGGAAGTGTTCAACTGTTCGGCGCCCGATACCGGCAACATGGAAGTGTTCATGCGCTACGCTTCGAAAGAGCAGAAGCGCAAATGGCTGCGTCCGCTGATGGACGGCGAGATCCGCTCGGCGTTCCTGATGACGGAACCGGCCGTCGCATCGTCCGATGCCACCAACATCGAAACCCGCATCGAGAAGGACGGCGATCACTACGTCATTAACGGCCGCAAGTGGTGGTCGTCCGGCGTCGGCGATCCCCGTTGCAAGATCGCGATTTTGATGGGCAAGACCGATTTCAACGCGGCCAAGCATCAGCAGCAGTCGCAGATCCTGGTTCCGCTCGACACCCCCGGCATCAAGGTCGAGAAGATGCTGCCGGTGTTCGGCTTCGACGATGCGCCGCACGGCCACGCCCAGGTGCTGCTCGAGAACGTGCGCGTTCCCAAGGAGAACATCCTGCTCGGCGAAGGCCGCGGCTTCGAGATCGCGCAGGGCCGTCTTGGTCCCGGCCGTATTCACCACTGCATGCGCACCATCGGCAAGGCCGAGGAAGCGCTGGAGAAGATGGTGAAGCGCCTGATGTCGCGCACCGCCTTCGGCAAGAAGATCGTCGAGCACTCGGTGTGGGAGCAGCGCATCGGCGAGGCCCGCACCAACATCGAGATGACGCGTCTGCTTTGCCTCAAGGCCGCCGACATGATGGACAAGGTCGGCAACAAGACCGCGCAGGCCGAGATCGCCATGATCAAGGTCGCGGCGCCCAACATGGCGCTGAAGATCATCGACGAGGCGATCCAGGCGTTCGGCGGCGCGGGCGTGTCGGACGAGGCCGGCCTTGCCAAGGATTACGCCGGCATCCGCACGCTGCGGCTCGCCGACGGTCCGGACGAGGTGCATAATCGCGCCATTGCAAGGCTCGAAGTTCGGAAGTATGCCAACTCGCCCAAGCATTAAGAGCGAGCGACAGCCGGGAGTGCCTTGCGGCGCTCCCGACTTGAAGAAACGACAGGGCATGATCGGGTGACCGCTTGACGCAAGTGCGTCAGCGGTTACCGATTAGGATCATGCCCAAACTGAAAAGGGAGCGTCACCGTGGCTGACGGCGTCAGGAAAGACGAAGAGTTCTCGGGCACCAAGCCGGTCGAGGAGCGTCATCGCTTCGACGAACTGCGGCTGGAAGCCTGGATGCGCGAGCACGTCGAAGGCTTCGAAGGTCCGCTGGTGGTGCTCCAGTTCAAGGGCGGCCAGTCCAATCCGACCTACCGGCTCAACACGCCAAACCGTTCCTACGTGATGCGTCGCAAGCCGTTCGGCAAGCTGCTGCCGTCGGCGCACGCGGTCGACCGCGAATATCGCGTCATTGCCGCCCTTGGAAAGCAGGGTTTCCCGGTCGCGCGTGCCTATGCGCTGTGCCAGGACGACAGCATCATCGGCGCCGCCTTCTACATCATGTCGATGGAGGAGGGCCGCGTGTTCTGGGATCCGTCGCTGCCGAGCCAGGACAACGATGCGCGCCGCAAGATCTTCACCAGCAAGATCGAGACGCTGGCCAAGCTCCACATGTACGATCCGGTTGCGATCGGCCTCGGTGATTTCGGCAAGCCCGGCAATTATTTCGCGCGACAGATCGACCGCTGGACCAAGCAGTATCGGGCGTCGGAGACGCAGCACATTCCGGAGTTCGAGAAGGTTGCCGAATGGCTGCCGAAGACCGTACCGGAACAGGCGCGCATCTCGATCGTCCACGGCGATTATCGCCTCGACAACATGATTTTCCATCCGACGGAACCGCGTGTGCTGGCCGTGCTGGACTGGGAGCTCTCGACGCTCGGCGATCCCATGGCCGACTTCACTTATCTCCTGATGCAGTGGATCATGCCGGGCCTGCATGGCGTCGATCTCAAGGCGCTCAACATCCCGAGCGTTGACGAAGCTGCGCAGATCTATTGCAACGTCACCAAGATGACCGTGCCGGATCTGAACTGGTATTTCGCCTACAATCTGTTCCGCCTCGCCGGCATCACCCAAGGCATCGCCGGCCGCGTCCGCGACGGCACCGCCGCCAACGCCAAGGCCCTGGAATCCGCCAAGCGCACCGTGCCGCTGTCGAAGGCGTCATGGGAATACGCGCAGAAGGCGGGGGCGGTGTAAAAGGTTACGAGGGCGCGGCCGGTGGTCGCGCCTTTTTTTGTTTTGAGTGGCACGCGGCGTCTTTGCGCCTCGCTCGTGTCTCGGACGCGGTGCAGCACGAAGTGCTGCTCCGCAGAGCCGGGACCCAGTCACGTCGCCAGGGTATTCAACTCATCGGTCAGATCACGCCAATCCGGATTGAGCTCTTCGATCAATTTGAGTTTCCAGGCGCGCCGCCATCGCTTCAGTGAATGTTCGCGCGCCCTCGCTTCGAGCGCGGACTCGAAAGTTTCGAAGTAGACGAGCAGTGTCACGTCGTACTGCTGTGTGAAGCCGGGGATGAGTTTTGCCTTGTGCTCGCTCATCCGACGGGAGAGGTCGTTGGTCACTCCAACGTAGAGAGTGCCGTTGCGCTTGCTTGCGAGGATGTAGACAAAATAGGGCATGGCAATGCAGCCGGTGGAGCGTGAATGCGCCCTAAGGTTGCATGTTTCGATGCCGTCGCAAAGTCTCTGGAGCGTCGTCAAGTGATCTGGGTCCCGGCTCTGCGGAGCGTCACTTCGTGCCGCACCGCGTCCGGGACACGAGACGGGGGCGCCTAGGCTGTGCTCCCGTGTCCCGGACGCGCTGCAACGCGTAGCGTTGTTGCGCAGAGCCGGGACCCAGTTCGCTTCATTACCCCTTCGCGCAGTGCGCGATCAGCTTCTCCACGAAGCCCGCGCATTTCTCCAATTCGGCCATCTCCACGAACTCATCCGGCGTATGCGCCTGTGCGATCGAGCCCGGTCCGATCACGACCGAGGGGATATCCGCCATGCTAGCAAACAGGCTCGCTTCTGTGCCGAACGCCACCTTGGCGTGGTCGTTGCGGCCGGCGAGGCTCTTGGCGAGCGTGACGATCGCGGCATCGGGGGTGGTGTCGAGCGCGGGGTAGTCGAGGATCTCCTCGAAATCGATGCCGCAGTCGGGATGCCGTGCCTTCATCGCCGGCTCGAGCTCGGCCTTGGCCCAGGCGACGATCGCGTCCGTCACCTCGCGCGACTCGGTGATGCCGATGCCGCGGCATTCGAAATCCACCGTGCAGGTATCCGGTACGATGTTCAGCGCGGCGCCGCCATGCACGATGCTGGTGAGCAGCGTCGAATGCGGCACGTCGTAGAGGCTGTTGCGCTCGGCTTCGCTTGCAAGCTTTACCGCGCGGCGGCGGATTTCGACGATCAGCTCGGCGGCATATTCGATCGCGTTGACGCCGTCGGGTGCGATCGAGGAGTGGCGGGCGAGGCCGTGGAAGGTCGCGCGCACGCCGTGCTTGCCCTTGTGGCCGATGATGACCTTCATCTCGGTGGGTTCGCCGATGAAGGCGCCGAGCGGCCTGACCTTCTTCTTCGCAACCTCGCGCAGCATCGGCCGGACGCCGACGCAACCGACCTCCTCGTCATAGGAGATCGCCAGATGGATCGGCGTGGTGAGCTTCGCCTCCAGCATCTCCGGCACCATCGCAAGGCACACTGCGACGAAGCCCTTCATGTCGGTGGTGCCGCGGCCATAGAGCTTGCCGTCGCGCTCGACCAGCTTGAACGGATCGTGGCTCCAGTCCTGGCCCACGACCGGCACCACGTCGGTATGGCCCGACAATACGAGACCGGGGCGGTCCTCCGGTCCGATCGTGACCCAGAGCGCGGCCTTCTGCCCGGTCTCATCGACGATGCGCTCGCCCTTGATGCCGAGGAAAGCGAGATAGCTCTCGATATGGGCGATCAGGGGCAGGTTGGTGCGATCGCTGATCGTGTCGAAGCCGACCAGGTCGGCAAGCAGATGGCGGATACGATCGGGTCGGGAGCTCGGAAAGATCGGGTTTGGCATTGTCACTTCTTGGTGGGATGACGGAGGCTGAGATTGCCTGCACGAACCATACCAACGTCGTGGCAGGTCGCGCAAATCAACATCGTCTGCCCGCACTCTCGTGCCCCGGACGCTGCGCAGCACGAAGTGATGCGCTGCAGAGCCGGGGCCCATGTATCAGCGAGGCTGTGGTTTCGCTGGGTCCCGGCTCTGCGCCGCACCGCTACGCGCTGCAGCGCGTCCGGGACACGAGAGTTTCGTTACTTGGGCGGAGCGAAGACAAGAATGGTGGCTACCGCACCTTGCGTTGCCCGTCGGGCAAAACACCCATCCGCCGGTCAACCCGTCGCGCGCAAAATATTCCACTTTACCGAAATTCGGAAACGGCGTATCCATCGCCGCAACCCGGCCCAAGGAAGAGGGGCGTATCGCGATCGTCACGAACGTGGGCCGGGGGGCGGTGGACGTGGGTCACATCGGCGCGACGGATTTCGCAGGGCGGGCAACCGTGAGCGAGGACGAGCGTGCACACGACCGGTGTGATCGACGTACGGCCAAATCGTGTCGTCCTGGCGCCCGGGGTCTGTGCGCCAAGTCTTGCGGTGATGTGGCGGCCCAACCGGGCACGCGCATCGATCATCTGCGAGGCGACGGGGGCAATAGTGCAACGCTCCCCGGGGAGAGCACGACATACGCCGTTCCAACCACTGCGCAGGGAAGGCCGAGTGTTCGGCTCCACCTGTATGCCGCTGTGCAGCCTCTTGTAGCGCAA
>Ga0065165_1000666_pt1 | contig 49564 bp, 52 predicted proteins | sample AraplaMF_Cvi_mMF_FD_63813 | JGI IMG/M metagenome (GOLD analysis project Ga0065165, IMG submission 63813) | Arabidopsis root microbial communities from the University of North Carolina, USA - plate scrape MF_Cvi_mMF (version 2) (version 3) | ecosystem: Host-associated > Plants > Roots >...
CAGGAGAGATGGATGAGTGGTTTAAGTCGCACGCCTGGAAAGCGTGTATAGGTTCATAGCCTATCGGGGGTTCGAATCCCCCTCTCTCCGCCAAGAATACAAGCCCCTGTTCTAGGGGCTTTTTTTTCACTTATAGTCACCTTATCAGAGGCCTTGCACAAGGGAACCGCCGGGTTGCTGCACACCTCCTAGCCCTTTCGTTTGCTGTCAAACCGCGCAGACTTTGAGCCAGCCCATCTAAAAGCGTTGCATTTTGCCTTCAGTAGAATAAAATATTCATAAGAATAAATTATTCATAATGAGGCAATATGGAACTCTTGAGCTTGAAGAGATGTCGGCTACTGGCCGGGTTATCACAACAAGAGCTAGCGACAAAGGTGGGCGTCAGCCAGCCCACGTATCAGCGGTGGGAGAGCGGCTCGGGTAAGCCCCCTGCTGAAAAAATCAATAGATTGGCCAAGGCCTTAGGTGTAAAAGTTGCGGAGCTAGAAGGAAAAACCCCTCCATTTGACTACTTAGGGTATAACAATAAGTTTGAAGACGACCGACGCTACTTTGGTGAGGTAGCTTTGCATTTCACTGAAGACAAAACATCGCTCATTCTACCTATCTCTATTGCGCAGCGAGATTCTCTCATTGAACAGCTCGCCGACGAGGTCGCCTTTCCGACCGTCTCTAGTCTAGATAACCGAACCGTTATCTTCCGCGCGCAATCAATTTTAGATGTCTTCTTTTCAAGTGAGGCATATGACGATTTTGGCCCAGAGCACGACGAATATAAACATGGACCTGGAATTTATCCAGACGACGAGTTTTGGGAGATCGTTGAGTTTTTGGACGTTGCAGAAGACTTCCCCCCGGATCGTGTTGAGCACGTGCTTCGTAAAGTTAAGCTCTCCGATGAACAGCTCAATGAACTAATTGAGTCTAAAGAAGTTCATGAGGATGAGCGGGAGAAACTTCGTGCTGAAGCAGACGCCCTAACTAAGCAGTTCGAAGAATTCGCGACCTTGGTAACTTGGCGGCATTCAAACGGTAGAACAAGAACTGTGTACGTCGAAGATGACGAAGTTATTTTCAGGGCTGCTAGCGAGTTGCAGGTAATAAAGCCTGAAGAAACGGGCATGCTTTACCTCCCGGCGGAGGGTTATCACAGATCGCTTTTCTTCAACCCATGGTCTATCGACTACTTTACCTGCCCCACTCATCGGTTTAATCGTGGAATGCTTAAAGAGCGTGAACGGGAAGTCGACCGTGCGGGTTAAGCGGCTTGGAACTACGCCGCCTGCATCTCCAGCCGCCTCCGCCACGGCCTCAGTACATGCCGTACAGGGTTAAGCTGGCTACCCGCTTCCTCCCCGATCAGCCCACGCCGCTTCAGGTGCCGCAAGGCCACCTGCACCGCCGACTTCGACAAGCCCGTCTTCACGGCGATCGTCTGCAAACTGGCCGGCACCTGGTCCCGTCCCAGCGCCTGGGCGCTATGCAGCAGGAACAGATACACGACAAAGGCCGCCGGCCGGCGGTCGTGGCCGACCAGGTCGGGCATCAGGACGTCAAACACATAGGCATCGAGCGAAGACTGGCGGATAGTCATGATTACTATAGTCGTTAAAAGCACACCGAACGCGATACTGACACGATAATGCCGCTCGGAACAAGCTCAACAGGAAACACAGCCATGATCACCCAACTCAAATTCGTCAGCATCCCCGTCTCCGACCAGGACCGCGCCCTCGCCTTCTACACCGACAAGCTCGGCTTCGAAATCTCCACCGACCAGCCGATGGGCCCGGGCAAGCGCTGGATCGAACTGCGCGTGGCGATGTCCAGCACCCGCGTCGTGCTGTTCACGATGGACGGCCAGGAAGACCGCATCGGCACCTTCTTCAACGGTTCCTTTGCCTGCGACAACGTGGAGGCGACTTATCGCCAGCTGAGCGCGCGCGGGGTCGAGTTCGTCGAGCCGCCGACGGTGCAGCCCTGGGGTTCGTTTGCCAAATTCCGGGATCCGGATGGGAATACCTTCGTGCTGTCGTCTTCGTGATTCGTTGTTTCTAGAGCATGCGCTCTTGCATATAAGACATCCACGGCTCTGCTTCGTGCTACACTGCTGAGCAGAGCCCCACCGCGTCCACTCCCCGCCAGCCGAGTCGGATGCCCGCTCCAGCATCTCATCGGCCCCATCCCTGCCGGTAACCGTCGTCAACGCACGTACTCCGTTATCGGTTCCAGGGCCAATATCCCTTCTTTAGCAACACCGACAGCTTGTATCATGCGTGCCGGACGGCGCTTTCCTGCATCCACATACACAAACAAAATCGGAGTTCCCATGCGCCTCAAGCTTGCTATCGCCCTCGCCTCCCTGCTGGTTTCCATGAGCAGCCACGCCACCCTGCTGACCAATCCCGGCGCCGAGACCGGCAATCTGCTGGGCTGGACGGTCGGCGGCGTCTCCAATCCGCGTGTCGACGACGGCAGCTTCGATCCGGGCATCGATCCGCGCAGCGGCAGCTATATGTTCAGCGGCAACCACGGGCTGTGGGGCTCGCTGACGCAGAATGTGCTGCTGCCGGGCTTCGGGCAAAGCCGCCAGGTCGCCGTGTCGTTCTGGGAACAGGGTCTGGACCAGGACATCCCCAGCGACAACGCCTATGTCGCGCTGACCTACCGCGGCCAGGACGGCAGCGTGATTTCGAAGGTTTCGACGGCCACGATCGATGCGCACGACGGCGTGTGGAAGCAGTACCAGGGCATCTTCGACGTGCCCGTGTCGGCCTGGTCGGTGGATTACACGATGGTCTTCATGCGCAACTTCGGCCTCGACCTGGATTCCTTCATCGACGATAACTCGCTGACGCTGGTGAGTGCGGGGAAGCCCCTGAATCAGACCAAGCCGAGCGGCGAGGTGCCGGAGCCGTCCACTGGGCTGATCGTCGGACTTGGCCTGGCCTGCCTGGGCTTCATGCGCAAACGCCGCGCTCGATGATGACATCGTGGGCAAGGGGTGCCCACCCTACATTTGTCCGGACTCGTAGACGGCCAGGCGCCGCTCCTCCTCCTCGCTGAACATCCGGCTGCGCAGCGCCGCTACCGCCGCGTCGCTGTTCATCCCTTTACGCTGCACCAGGTAAGCGGCAATGCGCTGCTTCCACGCCGCTTCTTCCCGGTCCACTTCCGCCAGGCGCCCGGCCGCATCGGCACCGAAGGCTTCGGCGCGCATGCGGAAGACGGCTTCGTCGTCCGCGCCCGCGGCGCGCATTCTTTCTGCCGCTTCCTGCATGCGCCCGATTCTCAAAGGCGCTTCGCGCGACTCGCGCAGCGCCGGCGGGAGGCTGGCGTCCAGCGCCGCCAGCCGCTCTTCCTTTTGCTGCGGCGTGAGCGACCGGTCTTCGCGGATGCGCAGGCGCGCCAGTGCATCCGCGTTGGCGGCATCCTCGCGTCCGAAGATCGCTGCGGCTTCCTGCTTGCTGAAGAAGCGCGCACGCAAGGCCGCCAGCGCCGCCAGCCGGCGCTGCAATGACGCCGCGTCCGGGCCCGCCAGTTCCGGCCCGGCTTCCAGCGTCGCCAACGCCTGCTTGTAGGCGAAGTAGCGCAGCAGCACCCGCTTGGCAGCAGCGGCCGCCGCCGACCTCAGGGTACGGTCCAGCTCACGCTCGATCTGCGCCCGCACCTGGTCCGGCGCATGTTCGCCGACCGTGCTGAGGCAGTAGTCGAACAGCGCGATCAGCTGTTCGTCGACGGCCACGCTGTCGTCCGGCGCCACGCGCACTGCGCCGTCGGGCCGCGTGCCCTGCAGGGATGGGGCGAACGGCACAGCAGCCGGCGCGGCGGTGGCCGCGACCGGCGCCACAGGCGGCGGCGCGATCCTTCCCACGAAGGCAGCCAGCGACAGTGCCGCCAGCGCCCCGGACGCGATCAGCAGCGGCCCATAGCGCGTGCTCACAGGCCCATCTCGCGCAGGCGATTGGCGTGCTGGCGATACACCGTCACCGGGTTGGTCTCGAACAGGTTCACCAGCCCCGCCACCTGGTTCACTTCGTCCAGGTGGTTCATGCCGTAGTCGTCGCGGATCACGCGGCCGAGGTGGCTGGAGCAGCTGCCCACCAGGCCGTCGTTCTTCTCGCCCTTGAAGGCCAGCGACAGCAGCGCCATCGAGGCGTCGACCGGGTCGAGCACGTTGGTGAAGGGCTTCGCCCCGCTCCACGAGAAGTAGTACACGCCCCTGGCCTGGTAATCGCCTTCGCCGCAGCTAGTCCTCGGCACGCCTTCCGGATGCGCGGCATTGAACTTGGCGGCGCCGGCGGTCGTCATCGAGGCCAGCGCGGCGGTCGACATCTGGGTGCTGCGGTCGCCCGACAGGAAGGCGATGGTGCTGCTGAGGCCATTCACGATCGAGGCCAGCACTGCCTCCGAGAAGGACCCCGGCGCCACCGAGCCGCGCACAATGTCGGCCAGCGGCGCGCCCTTGTTGACGCCGCCCACGCTGGTCACGGATGCCACCAGGCTGGGCGCCACCGAGGCCACATAGCGCACGGTCGGCCCGCCGTGGCTATGGCCGATCAGGTTGACCTTCTTCGCGCCGGTCGCCGCCAGCACCTGCTTGACGTAGGCGAGCAGCTGTTCGCCGCGCACCTCCGTGCTGTTTGCAGCCGTCACCTGTGCCACATAAACCTGGGCGCCGTCGCGCCGCAAGGCATCGGCGATGCCGAACCAGTAATCGTAGGGGCCGATATTGTCCCAGCCGAGGAAGCCGTGCACCAGCACGATGGGATACCTGGTCTGGGTATAGCCGGCGGCGGATGCGGCCGGGATGTGCAGGAACGACAGGGCGAGCAACAGCGTTCCCAGCCATTTGGCGAAGGTCTTCATTGATGTCTCCGAGAGTTGTCGAGTTTGTGTGGTACGGCTGGGTCAGCGTACGTACCGGCGGCCATCTCGACAAGGCGCGCACATCCGGCAAGGGTGGACTGGCTTGCCGAAACAGGCGATTGTCCCAATAATCCATGCACGACCAACAGGAAAGCCACACCATGGACATGAAACGCATTAACGCAGGCAAGCTGCGCGCCATCGGCTACGACCAGAAGGAGCGCATCCTGCGCGTCGAGTTCGACGACGGCAGCGCCATCGATTACTCGGGTGTCGGCAGCGAGGTCTGGCGGCGCTTCTCGACTTCGGGCGCGGCCTGGAGCTTTTATCGCGACAATATCGAGGAAGAGTTTGCGGGCACGCGCGGGCGGGCTGCGGTGGACAGCAAACGGGCCGAGCTGGATGCGCTGTTTGGCGGTGGCGAGGCTGCACCGAAGAAGGCGAATCCGCTGGATGCGCTGTTCAAGGCGCCCGGGGAAGAATAAAAAAACGCCGCACCGTTTTCACGGCGCGGCGTAACTCTGCTATCGATAGTTTAAGCCGATTCTTTCAGCTGCTCCAGAATCGCCGGGTTCTCCAGCGTCGACACGTCCTGGGTAATCGCCTCGCCCTTGGCCAGCACGCGCAGCAGGCGGCGCATGATCTTGCCGCTTCGCGTCTTCGGCAGGTTGTCGCCGAAGCGGATTTCCTTCGGCTTGGCGATCGGGCCGATCTCCTTGCCGACCCAGTTGCGCAGCTCGGCCGCCAGGGCCTTGGCTTCGTCGCCGGTCGGGCGCGCCTGCTTCAGCACCACGAAGGCGCAGACGGCTTCGCCGGTGGTTTCGTCCGGCTTGCCGACCACGGCGGCTTCCGCCACCACCGGGTGCGCCACCAGGGCCGACTCGATCTCCATCGTGCCCATGCGGTGGCCCGAGACGTTCAGCACGTCGTCGATGCGGCCGGTGATCGTGAAGTAGCCGGTGTCCTTGTTGCGGATCGCGCCGTCGCCGGCCAGGTAGTATTTGCCGCCCAGTTCCTCCGGATAGTAGGCACTGCGGAAGCGGTCCGGGTTGTTCCAGATGGTGCGGATCATCGACGGCCATGGACGCTTCACGACCAGGATGCCGCCGTTGCCGTTCGGGACGTCGTGGCCGGCTTCGTCGACGATGGCGGCCATGATGCCCGGCAGCGGCAGCGTGCAGGAGCCCGGCACCATCGGCGTCGCGCCCGGCAGCGGGGTGATCATGTGGCCGCCGGTTTCGGTCTGCCAGAAGGTGTCGACGATCGGGCAGCGCTCGTTGCCGACGTTCTTGTAGTACCACATCCAGGCTTCCGGATTGATCGGCTCGCCCACGGTGCCCAGCAGGCGCAGGCTGGACAAATCGAAGCTCTTCGGATGCACCTTCTCGTCGGCGTTCGACATCTTGATCAGCGAACGGATCGCGGTCGGCGCCGTGTAGAAGATCGAGACCTTGTGCTTGGCGATGGTCTCCCAGAAGCGGCCCGCGTGCGGGAAGGTCGGCACGCCTTCGAAGATGATCTGGGTGGCGCCGACGGCGGTCGGGCCGTAGCAGATATAGGTGTGGCCGGTGACCCAGCCGATGTCGGCGGTGCACCAGTACACGTCCTGCGGCTTGATGTCGAAGGTCCACTTCATCGTCAGCGCGGCCCACAGCAGGTAGCCGCCGGTGCTGTGCTGGACGCCCTTCGGCGTGCCGGTCGAGCCCGAGGTGTAGAGGATGAACAGCGGGTGCTCGGCGTCGACCCACTCCGGCTCGCACTGCACCGGCTGATTGTCGACGAGCTCGTGCAGCCACAGGTCGCGGCCTTCCTGGACGGCGATGTTGCCGCCGGTGCGCTTGTAGACGATGACGTCCTTGATGGTCTCGCAGCCGCCCATCGCCAACGCTTCGTCGACGATGGATTTCAGCGGCAGCGATTTACCGCCGCGCATCTGCTCGTCGGCGGTGATGATGGCCACCGCGCCGGCGTCGATGATGCGCTCCTGCAGCGACTTCGCCGAGAAGCCGCCGAACACCACCGAGTGGGTCGCGCCGATACGGGCGCAGGCCTGCATCGCGGCCACGCCTTCGATCGACATCGACATGTAGATGATGACGCGGTCGCCCTTCTTGATGCCGCGGGATTTCAGGCCGTTGGCGAATTTGCAGACGCGCTCATGCAGTTCGCGGTAGGTGGCGCGGGTCACCTGGCCGTCGTCGGCCTCGAAGATGATCGCGGTTTTATCCGCGTTGCCGTTTTCCAGATTGCGGTCGAGGCAGTTGTACGAGGCGTTCAGCTGGCCGTCCGCGAACCACTTGTAGAACGGGGCGTTCGATTCGTCGAGGGTCTGGGTGAAAGGCTTGTGCCAGGCGATGTTCTCGCGGGCCAATCTAGCCCAGAAACCTTCGTAGTCGTTGGCGGCTTCGGCGCACAGTTTGTTGTACGCGTCCATGCCGGAGATGGTTGCGTTGGCGGCGAAGTCAGCGGGCGGGTTGAACACGCGGTGTTCTTGCAGGCCCTGCTGCTGGTTGGTCTCAGTCTCAGCCATACTAGTCTCCATAGTAGTAGTTTTGCCACATACCATAATCGGGCTCGCTTACTGAGCCCTTACAGGCGTCCCTGAGGTCATTCTACCAACTTTGCGGAACAACGAAGCCGAGCCAGCCATCCGTTCCGGGTGTAGAATGTCGAGCTGTCTTGACCGCGCCTGACCGGCATTCATCACAGATGATCGAATCACAATCCCCTTCGGCAGTACGCAAACGCAGTCCCCTTGCCAGCTTCATGTTCGCCAGCCGCTGGCTGCAGCTGCCGCTTTACCTCGGCCTGATCCTGGCGCAGTGCGTCTACGTCTTCCATTTCTGGGTTGAACTCAAGGACCTGGTGCTGGCTGCGATGGGCAACGAGACCGCCCTGCAGCACATCTTCCAGGCCGTGGCCGTGCCGAACGCGCCCTTGCCCACCAAGCTGAACGAGACCACCATCATGCTGGTCGTGCTGGGCTTGATCGACGTGGTCATGATCTCGAACCTCCTGATCATGGTGATCGTCGGCGGCTACGAGACCTTCGTCTCGCGCATGTATCTGGAAGACCACCCTGACCAGCCGGAATGGCTGTCGCACGTGAACGCGTCCGTATTGAAGACCAAGCTGGCGATGGCGATCATCGGCATCTCCTCGATCCATTTGCTGAAGACCTTCATCAACGCGAACGCCTATGAAGTGAAGCCACTGGTCGCGCAGACCGTGATCCACACCGTATTCCTGCTGTCGGCCATGGCGATCGCCTACACCGACCGCATCATGTCCAACACCGCAAGCAGCACCAAACACTAACCTGAACGAGAACGAAATGACTGTCATTAAACAGGACGACCTGATCGAATCCGTCGCCGCCGCGCTGCAGTACATCAGCTACTACCACCCGGCCGACTACATCCAGCACCTGGCACGCGCCTACGAAACCGAGCAGAGCCCGGCGGCCAAGGATGCCATCGCCCAGATCCTGACCAACTCGAAGATGTGCGCCGAAGGCAAGCGCCCGATCTGCCAGGACACCGGCATCGTCAACGTGTTCCTGAAGATCGGCATGAACGTTCGCTTCGAAGGTTTCGGCAGCGGCTCGATCACCGACGCGGTCAACGAAGGCGTGCGCCGCGCGTACAACTTCCCGGACAACAAGCTGCGCGCATCGATCGTCGCCGACCCGCACTTCGAGCGCAAGAACACCAAGGACAACACCCCGGCCGTCGTGCACATGGAACTGGTCCCGGGCGACACCGTCGACGTCATGGTCGCAGCGAAAGGCGGCGGCTCGGAAAACAAGACCAAGTTCGTGATGCTGAACCCGTCCGACTCGCTGGTCGACTGGGTCCTGAAGACCGTGCCGCTGATGGGCGCCGGCTGGTGCCCGCCGGGCATGCTGGGCATCGGTATCGGCGGTAGCGCCGAGAAGGCGATGCTGATGGCGAAAGAGTCGCTGATGGAAGACATCGACATGTACGAGCTGAAGCAGCGCGGCCCGCAGAACAAGCTGGAAGAGCTGCGCATCGAACTGTGCGACAAGATCAACGCACTGGGCATCGGCGCGCAAGGCCTGGGCGGCCTGACCACCGTGCTGGACGTGAAGATCAACATGTACCCGACCCACGCGGCATCGAAGCCGGTGGCGATGATCCCGAACTGCGCCGCCACCCGCCACGCCCACTTCGTGCTGGACGGCTCCGGTCCTTCGTACATCGAACCGCCGGCGCTGTCGACCTGGCCGGACGTGAAGTGGACCCCGGACACCCAGAAGTCGAAGAGCGTCAACCTGGACACCCTGACCAAGGAAGAAGTCGCGTCCTGGCAGCCGGGCCAGACCCTGCTCCTGAATGGCAAGATGCTGACCGGCCGCGACGCCGCGCACAAGCGCATCCAGGACATGCTGGCAAAAGGCGAGAAGCTGCCGGTGGACTTCACCAACCGCGTGATCTACTACGTCGGCCCGGTCGATCCAGTCGGCGATGAAGTGGTCGGCCCGGCTGGCCCGACCACCGCGACCCGCATGGACAAGTTCACCGACATGATGCTGGAGCAGACCGGCCTGATCGCGATGATCGGCAAGGCCGAGCGCGGCCCGGCGGCGATCGAATCGATCAAGAACCACAAGTCGGCCTACCTGATGGCGGTGGGCGGCTCGGCCTACCTGGTGTCGAAGGCGATCAAGTCGGCCAAGGTGCTGGGCTTCGAAGACCTGGGCATGGAAGCGATCTACGAGTTCGAGGTGAAGGACATGCCGGTGACCGTGGCTGTGGATTCTACCGGCACCTCGGTGCACACGACCGGTCCGAAGGAATGGTCGGCGAAGATCGAATCGCTGAAGGGCATTCCGGTCAGCGTCGCCTGATTGGCCTGATAACGTAGGGTGGGCACCCCGTGCCCACGCACTAGCGTTATCATGACTCGATGAGCACCTCTCCACTCCCCCAAGACGCCCCGGTCGGCATCTTCGACTCCGGCGTCGGCGGACTCTCCATCCTGCGCCACATCCGCGCCCAGCTGCCGCACGAACACCTGATCTACGTGGCCGATTCCGGCTTCGCACCCTACGGCGACAAGCCGGAGGACGTGGTGGCCGAACGCTCGCTGGCGATCGCCCGCTTCCTGGTCTCGAAAGGCGCCAAGGCGCTGGTCGTGGCCTGTAACACGGCCACCGTGTCGGCCGTGCGGCTGATGCGCACGCGCTTTCCCGACCTGGCCATCGTCGGCGTCGAACCGGGCCTGAAGCCGGCTGCGGCAGCCAGCAGGAACGGCAAGGTCGGCGTGCTGGCCACCGAACGGACCCTGGCGGGCGCCAAGTTCCTGAAGCTGCGCGACGAAATCGCAGCAAGCACCGGCGCAGACTTCCTGCTGCAGCCGTGCCGGGGCCTGGTTGATCAGATCGAAACCGGCGAACTCGCTTCGCCGGAAATCATCGCCATGCTGAAGCGCTATATCGCGCCGCTGCTGGCGCAGGGCGCCGACGCGCTGGTGCTGGGCTGCACCCACTACCCGCTGGTGCAGGCCTCGATCGAGCAAGTGATCGCGGACGAAGGCTATCGCGATATCGCGCTGGTCGACACTGGCGAAGCGGTCGCTCGCCAGCTGGGCCGCCTGCTGGAAGCCGGCGGACTGCTGCGCCGCTTTGATCCGGCGCTGCCTGCGCACTTGGAAGGCTATACGAGTGCCAGCGCGACCGCGCTGTCGGCCGCCTTCAACAGCCTGGTCGGCATCGATCCGCCCGTGCAAGAAGTGTCATTCTGAAATAGAAAAGAAAAAAGCCCAGTCCGAGAACTGGGCTTTTTCTTGAATTCTTTGGGGTGGCTGATGGGACTCGAACCCACGACGACAGGAATCACAATCCTGGACTCTACCAACTGAGCTACAGCCACCACTGACTTGCTTATTATCTCGTCATTGCCGAGACAGAACAAGATTATAGCGGGAGCTTCTCCATCTGGCAAATCTTAATGTGCCCAGCAGTGTGGACTAAAATTGAGTAATGGAAATTTTTACAATATTCCAGTACATTCGGCGTACCGACAGACCCGCCGCCGTCATGAAACTCAAAACCTCCTTCTACCCCTGGTTCGTTTTCGCCTTCATTGCGTCCTACCTGATCCACGAGGCGGCGCACTGGCTGATGGGAGCCGCGCTCGGCATCGATGTCGAATATCATCTGAACGCGGTGCGCTATCTCTCGCCGACCTTGCCATGGCAACGTGCGCTGGCCGATGCCGCTGGGCCAGCGGTCACTATTCTCCAGGCGATCGTCGCGTATGTCCTGGTCCAGCGCGGCGCGCTGTCGAAAGCCTTCGCCTTCCTGTACGTGGCAGCCTTCATGCGCTTCGCGGCGGGTCTCGTCACCGTCCTGAATCCGAATGACGAAGCGCGCCTGAGCACTTACATGGGCCTGGGAAAGTGGACCCTGCCGGTGCTGGTCGCAGCCGGATTGATCGTGCTGGCAGCCAAGGGAAGCAGGCGCCTCGGGCTGACGTGGAAAGACCAGCTCGCGTGTTACGTGGTCGCCTCGCTCGCCATCGCGGCCATCGTGGGACTCGACCGCTTTCTACTCTAGTTCAGCGGCACCGGAATTCCATCGACCCCGGCATCAAGCTATCCGCCCTCACCCGCCGCTTGCCGACACAGCGTCCCACGCTGCGGGCATCGAAACGAATGAAGCGCCCGGTGCCGGTGTACATGCAATCGACCCGGTAGCTGATCCGATTACGGCCGGCAGGCTTCATGTTCCAGGACTGGTACAAGGTGCCGCCGAGCTGCCACTCCTTTTCGGGCACGCCCTCCGATGCCGGACCCAGCACGCGGGTCCTGTCCAGCCGCGATTTCGGCGCCTTCCATTCAGGCGGCGCATTGATGGGACATTCCAGCACCACCGCATGCGCCAGCGAGCAGGACAGTATCAAGGCCGTGAAGAGAAATTTCTTGCTAACAATACAAAGCATGATGTCATTCCGATAATACCCGGACTTCTCATGCTAGGTATCCCGCATACGGCCGACTTGCGCGGTCTCACTTGTCAAAACAAAAAGCCAGTCACCTGGACTGGCTTTTTGCGTTAAACGCGTTAAAGCGGGCGGCTTACGAACGATGCGGATTGTTCGGGCGGTCGTCGACACGGTTCGGCACGCCGTCACCGTCGCGGTCGCCGTGGCGCCAGCCGCCGCGTTCCAGCGTCCAGCCATTGTCGCCCTGGCGCCATTCCGGGCGATGGTAGACATAGCCCTTGCGGACTTTTTCGTAATGGCCCTTCACCCAGGTATAGCGGTGGCCGTTCCAGTTCCAGTAGCCCGGGGCCCACTCATAGCCGCGGCGGGCGGCGGGCACGACTTCATGGCGCGGAGCCGGCGGCGCGGTGCGCACGACCAGGACGTCACCTTTCGCGAAGGCCTGCGCCGGTACGAAGGCGGCGGTGCTGATCAGGGCTGCGGCAGCGGCACAGAGGATGCGTTTCATGATGCTTCTCCTTTCGGTTGGTGTGAATCCACTATAGCGACCCGAACCATGAAACAGTGGTTTTGATGCAAGTGCTTACAACCGAAACATGAGGCCACAGATGTGTAACATGAATCAATTGCGCATTGCGTCAGGTTAAGCAGCCTTCGATTCCGAGCGGAATCTCGACTGTTGCCGATCAATGCCTGTTCCGGTTGCGCTTGTCCCGACAAGGCTGACCCCGTACCGTCGCGTCATCGAGCCCGCTGTTCGACCCACCGGAGTCATGCCATGAAATTGCGCATCAAGCCCTTGCTCTGCGTCCTGTTGCTTCCCTTCCTGGCCGCCGGCGGAGCCGCACCGGCGCATGCCGGTAATGGCCCGCTGGATCCCGTCCTGTATCCTTCGCAAGCGAACACCCATGAGGCGCCGTGGCGCTACGCGGCCCCGCCCGGTCCCGGCGCGGCCGCGCGGCTCGCCTACTGGAGCGAACAGGCTTGGCGCACCATCGCCATCGACCACACGCCGCCGCCGGCCGGGCCGTCCATCGATACCGAACAGGCGGGGCCGACCCACAGCAGCCGCGTGATGGCGATCTTCCACATTGCGATCTACGATGCCCTGAACGCGATCTACAAGCGCTACCCCGGCTACAGCGGCAACCTGCCCGCGTTTTCCGACAGTTCGCCTGATGCGGCCATCGCCCAGGCCGCGCACGATACGCTTGTCGCCCTGTATCCGCACCAGGCCGCCCGCCTCCATGCCCTGCTGAGTGCCGACCTTGCCCGCCTGCCTGCCGGCCGTCCGAAACTGAACGGCATCGATATCGGGCAGCGCGCCGCAGCGGCAATCCTGGCGCTGCGCGCCAACGACGGCGCGGACCGGCCCGAACCCGTCGTCGGCGTCGACTTTCCGCTTTACCAGGAACCGGGCAAATGGGCGCCGGACCCGCTCAGCAAGATCCAGCTCGCCTTCGGCGCCTACTGGGGCCAGATCAAACCCTTCGTGCTGCCCTCGGCGGCGGCCTTCCGACCGCCGCCGCCGCCCGCCCTGGGCAGCGATGCCTATGCGCGCGCCTTCAACGAAGTCAAGGAGCTGGGCGGCAATGGCCCTGCCACCAGGCGCAACTGGGAGCAGACCCGGATCGGCATCTATTGGGGCTACGACAGCACCGCCTGGCTCGGCACGCCAGTGGTCATGTACAACCAGATCGCGGAGCAGATCATCCGCACGCGCACGGCGGTCCCGCTGGAACAGGCGCGCGCCCTGGCCCTGGTCAACGTGGCGCTGGCGGATGCCGTCATCACCGGCTGGGAAGCCAAGTATTACTACCGCTTCTGGCGCCCCGTGCATGGCATCCGCGAAGCCAGTCCCGGCACCGGCCCGACCGGCCGGGGCGACGGCAATCCGGACACCCAGGCCAACCCGAACTGGACGCCGCTGGGCGCCCCGGCCAGCAATCTCGTCGGCCCGGACTTCACGCCGCCCTTCCCGGCCTACCCGTCCGGTCATGCGGTGACGGGCGGTGCGCTGTTCCAGACCCTGCGCCGCCTGTACAGCGACAAGATATCGTTCACCTTCCTGTCGGACGAATGGAACGGCGTCACCCACGACAACGAAGGCTGGACCCGGCCGAAATGGGCGCGCAGCTACAAGAGCCTGTCGCAGGCCGAGGAAGAAGCCGGGCAAAGCCGGATCTACCTGGGCGTGCACTGGCACTTCGACAAGACCAGCGGACTGATGGTGGGCCACCAGGTGGCGGACTACGTCTTCAAGCGCGGCCTGGTGCGCCCGGACCAGTAAAAGAAAAACCGGCCTCGCGGGCCGGTTTCTCGTGTTACTGCGGAAAGCGGAGGATTAGTCCAGCTTCCAGGCGTAGTCGACCTTGGTCCAGGTCTGGGCCGGTGCGCCGTCCTTGGTGCCCGGCTTGAATTTGCATGCCGACAGGCCTTTCAGGGCTGCCTTGTCCAGGCCTTTGAAGCCGCTCGACTTTTCCAGCTTCGAATCGGCGACCGAACCGTCGGCGTTGACCTGGAAAGACATCGAGGTGGTGCCCTGCTCTTCATTCATCAGCGAGGCTTTCGGGTATTCGACCTTGCACTTCGACGGATCGAAGCTTGCCGGGACTTCGCCTGCAGCGGCGAAACCAGTGGCGAACAGGCCAGCAAACAGGACAGCAGCGAATTTCTTGTTGGACATTTTTATTTCCCCTTAATAACAAAGTTTTTTTAAAAGGCCGGTTGACTTACCGGCCGTTCGACGAGCCGTCCTGGCTCAGAATTCTTCCCAGTCGTCGCTGGCGGCTGCCGCGGCGACTTTCTTCGAGGTCGACGAAGCGCTGCCGGATTCCGGTGCAGGCGCTTGTTCGGCCTTGGCTGCCGGCTTGCGGGCGGCGGCCGGTTTCTTCAGCGGCTGGCGAGCTGCCGGGCGGACCACCACGGCGCGGGTTGCCACTGCGGTCGAGGCGGCTGCCGGTACTTCGGCGGCGGCTTCCTCGCCTTCGGCCAGCTTGAAGATGCTGACCACACGCTGCAGTTCTGCAGCCTGATCCTGCAGGCTCTGGAAGGCGGCGGCTGCCTGCTCGACCAGTGCGGCGTTCTGCTGGGTCATGCCGTCCATCTCGATGATCGACAGGTTGACCTGCTCGATACCGGCGCTCTGCTCGGCGCTGGCGTTGGCGATCTCGCTCATGATGTTGGTCACGCGCTTGACGCTGTCGACCACTTCTTCCATGGTCACACCGGCCTGGCCGACCAGCTTCGAACCGCGGCCGATCTTCTCGACGGAGTCGCCGATCAGGGTCTTGATCTCTTTTGCCGCGGCAGCGGAGCGCTGGGCCAGGTTACGCACTTCCGACGCCACGACTGCGAAGCCACGGCCTTGTTCGCCGGCACGGGCCGCTTCGACGGCGGCGTTCAGCGCCAGGATGTTGGTCTGGAAGGCGATGCCATCGATCACGCCGATGATGTCGGCGATCTTGCTGGCCGAGCTGTTGATCTCGCCCATCGTGCCGACCACTTGCGACACCACTTCACCACCCTTGCGTGCCACATCCGATGCGGTGGCGGCCAGCTGGTTGGCTTCACGGGCGTTGTCGGCGTTCTGCTTCACGGTCGAGGTCAGCTCTTCCATGGCCGAGGCGGTTTTCTCCAGCGAGCTGGCCTGCAGTTCGGTACGCGAGGACAGGTCGGTGTTGCCGGCGGCGATTTCACGCGATGCCGTGGTGATGGTCAGGGTGCCGCGACGGACCTGGCTGACGATGTCGACCAGGCTGTTGCGCATCTGTTTCATTTCGGTCAGCAGGCTGCCGCGATCCGACGACTTGGTGTCGATGGCGATCGACAGGTCGCCTTCGGCGATGCTGGTGGCGATCTTCGAGGTGTAGCCCGGCTCGGCGCCCAGCTGCTTGAGCAGGCCGCGGGTGATCACGGTGGCGGCGGCCACGCCCATGCCGACGGCCAGGACCAGCAGCACCAGCATGAAGTTACGGGCGCTGGCAAACTGTGCTTCGGCATCAGCCTGGGTCTGGTTGTTCTGCTTGTCTTCCAGGGCAGCCAGCTGGTCCAGTGCTTCCAGCCACTTCTTCTGGGCCGGACGGATTTCCTTGACCATCACGCGGGTTGCGTCCATCGCGTTGTTGGCCAGGTAGAGGCTCGAAGCCTTGGCGATGGCCGGCATGGCGACGCCTTCCGCGTCCTTGACCTGGGCCAGCAGGGCCTTTTCTTCAGCCGAGGCTTCGACCGAGAACTTCTCGGCCAGCTTTGCCTGGTAACCGTCGTACTTGGCGGTCTGTTCCTTGAAGCGGTTCAGTTCCGGCTCCATGTCGGCCGGATCGGTCATCAGGGTCAGGGTGCGCAGCGAGGTGACGCGCTCGCTGACGTTGTTGCGCATGTCGACGACCAGGCGGGTCACGACGTTGTTCACGCTGACCACATGATCCAGGCGGTTCTGGATCTGCGCCATGCGGACCACGCCGACCACGGTGAGAATGACCATCAGCACGAGCACGAGCGCAAAGCCCAGGCCCAAACGCATGCCGACCTTCATGTTAGATAAATTCATTACGTCTTCCCAGTTTCTAGATGATTGGATCCGCCCGGAACCGTCTGCGCCGCGCGTCGCTTTTGTTACTAAAAGTTCAACTTCCCCGTGAACTTCTGTGTATTTCCGTCAGGATAAATCAAAACGGCGCGATTGCAGTCAGTAAACATGATCCAACTCAATACTGTTTCGCTACTACAACAATATCAAGGGTCATGCGAGGAGAAGAGCCCGAATTATGGGTCTATTCTTGCTGTTGAGCAAGGAAAATGAAGAACGGCAACTGTCTATACAACAGTGCGTGTGGCGGATTTTGAACATTGCCGGCGGCCCTGCCTGGCGCCGCCGTAACAAAAAGTCAATGACTTATGCTGCTTTTCGCATGCGCCCGGCAGCTTCCAGCAACAGTTCCGGATGACCCTCGGCCAGGCGGCGCGAATCCGACAATAATTGACGGAAAGCGCGTGCCCCCGGCAACCCAGCCATCAGGCCCAGCATGTGGCGGGTGATGCTGTTCAGGCGCAGGCCCAGCGGACCATAACGCTCGAGCTCGGCGCGGATATAGGGAATCATGGCTTCCAGCACCTGCTCGCGCGACGCCGGGCCGCTATTCTCGTCGCCGTAGAAGCGGGCATCCCAGTCGGCCATCAGCCACGGGTTGTGATAGGCCTCGCGCCCGATCATGACGCCGTCGACGTGTTCCAGGTGGCTGGCGATCTCATCGTTGGTCTTGATGCCGCCGTTGATGATGATTTCCAGATCCGGAAACTCGCGCTTGAGCTCATAGGCTACGTGGTAGCGCAGCGGCGGGATCTCGCGGTTTTCCTTCGGCGACAGCCCTTTCAGCACGGCGTTACGGGCGTGGACGATGAAAGTCTGGCAGCCGGCATCGGCGATGGTGCCGATGAAGTCGCGCACGAAACCGTATTCCTCGTTGTAGTCGATGCCGATGCGGTGCTTGACCGTGACGTCGATAGCGACGGCGTCGCGCATCGCCTTCACGCAATCCGCCACCAGTTGCGGCTCGTTCATCAGGCAGGCGCCGAACGCGCCCTTCTGCACGCGCTCGGACGGGCAGCCGCAGTTCAGGTTGATCTCTTCGTAGCCCCACTGCTCGCCCAGCTTGGCACTCTTCGCCAGGTCGGCCGGCTCGCTGCCGCCCAGCTGCAGGGCGACGGGGTGCTCGATGTCGTCGTAGCGCAGGTGGCGCTCGACGTCGCCGTAGACCAGCGCCCCGGTGGTCACCATCTCGGTGTACAGCCAGGTGTGGCGGGTGATGTGGCGGTGGAACACGCGGCAGTGGCGGTCGGTCCAGTCCATCATGGGAGCGACGCTTAATCTTCTCTTGCTGTATTTCATGAAAATGATGGCGCAATGGCCTGTGAGCACGAACACGAATGCTCCTGCGCTAACAACATCGGCAGCGCAGCGAATGAGAAAGTGAATGGATTGCGGGAAGCCACCATTTTACCACTGCCTCATCACACCAAGTCCCCGGCATGCTCTAAAAAAATGATTGCGCCAAACATTTTATGATATAAGTATGGTAACCGGCATGCGACAGCACGGACCGGCATAAATAAAACGATGGTGGAGACAAAATGCGTCATTCGGAACACAGTTCGTCGCGCCTGGGCGTGATCGAAAAGCTCGGCTACAGCCTCGGCGACCTGGCCGCCAACCTGATCTTTCAGACCCTGGTGACCTTCATCGCCTTCTTCTACACGGACGTGTACAAGATCCCGCCCGCCACGGCCGCTTCCATCATCTTCATCGGCGGCATCGTCGGCGCCTGCTTCAATCCTCTCATGGGCCTGCTGGCGGACCGCACCGTCACGCGCTGGGGCAAATTCCGCCCATGGATCCTGTGGACCGCGATTCCCTTCGGCGCCACGGCACTGCTGGCCTTCAGCACCCCCGACCTGGGCGAGAGCGGCAAGACGATCTATGCGCTGGTCACCTACATCATGCTGATGCTGGTGTACTCGGCCAACAACCTGCCCTACTCCGCCCTGAGCGGCGTGCTGACCGGCAGTATGCCAGAACGCAACAGCCTGTCGGCCTACCGCTTCACCGCGGTGATGGTCGCCCAGTTCATCATCCAGGCATTGCTGCTGCCGCTGGTACTGATCTTCGGCGGCGGCGACAAGGCGCTGGGCTTCAAGAACATCATGACCGTGTTTGCCATCGTGGGCACCGTGTTCTTCCTCATCACCTTCTTCACGACCCGCGAGCGGGTGGTTCCAGCGCCGTCGCAGCGCTCCAGCATCCGCCAGGATATCGTGGACCTGCTCGGCAACCGCCCCTGGGTCGTGATGCTGGTGCTGACCATCCTGGTGTTCGTAACGCTGGCCCTGAAGGGCGGCATGTATGTTTTCTACTTCAAGACCTACATCGACGGAACGCAGCTGGCCGCCTTCCTGAAGGACATCGGCTTCGTCGGCTTCATCAATGGCTTGAACGCCCTGCTCGCGAGCCTCGGGCTGACGGCCTTCCACTGGCCGGAAGATGCCGCCACCTCGGGCTTCAGCCTGTTCAATGCCGTCGGCATCATCATGATGATCGTCGGTATCGGCTTTTCCAAGCCGCTGGCCGACCGCTTCGGCAAGCGCGATGTGTTCGGCGCCGCGCTGCTGGTCTCGACCCTGTTCATGCTGGCCCTCTACCTGTTCGCCCCGACCTCGGTGGCGCCGGTCTTCCTCTGCCAGCTGCTGCACGGCTTCTTCTACGGCATTACGATCCCGCTGCTGTGGGCCATGATCGCCGACGTCGCCGACTATTCGGAATGGAAGAACAACCGCCGCGCCACCGCCCTGATGTTCTCCGCGATGATCTTCGGCCTCAAGGCAGGCCTGAGCATCGGCGGCGCCCTCGTGGCCGCCCTGCTGTCGGCGTATGGCTACGATGCTTCGCTCGCGGTCCAGCGGCCTGAAACGGCGAACGGCATCCTGCTGTCGGTCAGCGTGTGGGCATCGATTCCCTTCCTCCTCGGTGTGGCCAGCCTGATGCTGTACGACATCCGGAAGACGACCGAGCTGCAGATCGAGCGGGAACTCGGCGAGCGCCGCGCTTCCACCCAGCACTGAACCCTTCTTCAACGACCTACTTTCATCAGGCCAGACATGTCCGAGATCATCGACAAGGAACGCGTGCAGGCATTGAAGGCGCGCGCCATCTCCCAACCCCTGGTAAGCCATATCTATACCGCCGATCCCTCGGCCCACGTGTTCGACGGCAGGATCTACATTTATCCGTCCCACGATATCGAGGCCGGCATTCCGTTCAACGACAACGGCGACCATTTCGCGATGGAGGATTACCACGTCCTCTCGCTCGACCATCCGGGCGCCGAAGCGGTCGACCACGGCGTCGCCCTGCACGTCAAGGATGTGCCCTGGGCGCAGCGCCAGATGTGGGCGCCGGATGCGGCCCATAAGGACGGAAAGTATTACCTCTACTTCCCGGCCAAGCGCCCGGACGGCATCTTCCAGATCGGCGTCGCCGTGAGCGAACACCCGGCCGGGCCCTTCGTGCCGGAGCCGCTGCCGATCGAAGGCAGCTATTCGATCGATCCGGCCGTGTTCGAAGACGGCGACGGCGCCTTCTACATGTATTTTGGCGGCATCTGGGGCGGGCAGCTGCAGAACTACCGCGACAACGTGTACGATGCAGCAAACCGGGAACCGGCCGCGGACCAGGAAGCGCTGGCGCCGCGCGTGGCAAGGCTGTCGGCCGACATGAAGCAGTTCGACGAGGCGCCGCGCGCGGTGCAAATCCTCGACGAGCATGGCAAGCCCCTGCTGGCCGGCGACCATGAGCGCCGCTATTTCGAGGCGCCGTGGCTGCACAAGCACGACGGCAAATACTACTTCTCGTATTCGACGGGCGACACCCACCTGCTCTGCTATGCGGTCGGCGACAATCCCTACGGCCCCTTCACCTACCGCGGCCAGATCATGACCCCGGTGATCGGCTGGACCACCCACCATTCGATCTGTACCTTCGAGGGCAAGAGCTACCTGTTCTACCATGACAGCAGCCTGTCGGAAGGCGTCACCCACCTGCGCAGCGTGAAGCTCACGGAACTGCATTACGACGAGAACGGCGACATCGTCACCATCTCGCCCTACGGCGGCGAGTGATGAGACTGCGTTCCGTGCAGTTCCTTCGATGCGGCGCCATCGCGCTCGGCCTGCTTGCGGGCTCCGTGTTTGCGCAGGTAAGCGCGCAGGTGAGCATCACTGTGGACGCGGCGAGGCCGGGCGCCACGATCGAAAAGGACGTCTACGGCCAGTTCATGGAGCACCTGGGCAGCGGCATCTACGGCGGCATCTGGGTCGGGCCGGCATCGAAGATCCCCAACACCCGCGGCTGGCGCAAGGACGTGGTCGGCGCATTGAAGGACCTGCACGTGCCGCTGGTGCGCTGGCCGGGCGGCTGCTTCGCCGACGAGTACCACTGGCGCGACGGCATTGGCCCGCGCGGCAAGCGGCCGGCCAAGGTCAACACCAACTGGGGCGGCGTCGAAGAGTCGAATGCCGTCGGCACGCACGAGTTCTTCGACCTGGCCGAGATGATCGGCGCGGACGCCTACGTGAACGGCAATCTGGGCAGCGGCAGCGTGCAGGAGATGGCCGAGTGGCTCGAGTACATGACCTCGGACAGCCAGTCGAGCCTCGCGAAGCTGCGCCGCAAGAATGGCCGCGACAAGCCCTTCAAGGTGGCCTATTTCGCGGTCGGCAACGAGGCCTGGGGCTGCGGTGGGCTGATGCGCCCCGAGCATTACAATGACTTGTACCGCAACACGGTGGCCTTCCTGAAGGCGCCGGCGCACCTGAAACCGAAGTTCATCGCCAGCGGCGGCACCGGCGACGGCCAGGACACCCAATGGACCGATGTCCTCAGCAAGAACGCGCCGGAAGGTACCGCCGGCATCAGCTTCCACTACTACACGCTGCCCACCGGCGACTGGAACCACAAGGGCGCCGCCACCGGCTTCGCCGAGGCGGAGTGGATCTCGACGCTGTCGCGCACGCTCGAGATGGACAAGTTCATCAAGCGGAACGTCGAGGTCCTCGAGCGCAACGATCCGGACAAGAAGATCGGCCTGTTCGTGGACGAGTGGGGCACCTGGTACGACGTCGAGCAAGGCACGAACCCGGGCTTCCTCTACCAGCAGAACACCCTGCGCGATGCCGTCGTGGCGGCGCTGAACTTCAACCTCTTCCACAAGCATGCGGACCGCGTGCGCATGACGAACATCGCCCAGATGGTCAACGTGCTGCAGGCGATGATCCTGACCGACAAGGACCGGATGGTGCTGACGCCGACCTATCACGCCTTCAGGATGTACGTGCCGTTCCAGGGCGCGGTCTCGCTGCCGGCCACCATCGCCAATGACGCGCCGTATGCGCTCGGCGCCACCAGCGTGCCCGGCCTGAGCGTGTCGGCCGCGCGGGCGAAGGATGGCAAGGTCTATGTGGCGATGGTCAACACCCATCCGCGCGAGGCGAAAGAAGTGGATCTGCGCGTGGCCGGCGCCCGGGCCGCGGGCGTGTCGGGCCAGGTCCTGAGCGCGCAGGCGATGGATGCCCGCAATACCTTCCAGCAGCCGCAAGCCGTCAGGCCGGTCGCCTACAGTGCCAGGGCGAATGGCGGCAAGCTAAGCGTCAAGCTGCCGCCCAAGGCCGTGATGGTGGTCGCCGTCGAAGACTGACACCCTTTTCAGCCGATGCGGATCTCCGCAGCGACCGGATCGCTCTCGTGCACGGCCAGCAGGTTCAGGCCCAGCGGGAAGGTCCGGTAGCCCAGCTCCGCCAGGAAGGCGCCGATCTCGGCCTCGTTCGACTTGATCTTCTCGATCAGCATCTGCGGCTTGAAGCGCGCGATCTGGTTGCGGGCGCCACTCAAAGCTTCCATCTCCATGCCCTCGATGTCGATCTTGATGAAGTCGAGGCGGTGCATGTCGAGGCCGTCCAGCGCCAGCAGCGGCGTCGGCTTGCTCTTCTCGGGCGAATAGTCGACCGGCTGGCCGATGAATTCATTGCCGTCGCGCTGGCGCAGTTCGAGGCTGCCGAAGCTCGAGGGCGTGAAGTAGTCCGGCACCGGCACCGCGATCTGGCCGTTTTCCGCGCCCACCGCCGCCCACACCGCGTGCGCATTGAAGCAGTTGTTCATGGTGATGTTCCCGCACAGTGCGTAATACACGCGTTCCTGGGCTTCGAAGGCAACCACTTCGCCCCAGCCGTACATGAACTTCGCCCATTCGATGGTGTGCACGCCGATGTTGGCGCCGCAGTCGATGGCGACCACGCCGTCGCCGAAATGCTGGCGGCGGCTGTTCAGCAGCTTCAGCGCGATGTCGACTTCGTCCTGGTCGAAGGACGAGGTGTTCAACAGCTGGAAGCCGACCCCGTAGCCGCCCCCTTCCACCAGGCGGTAGTCATGGCGGTTGACCAGCATGCTGCCATGGTTGGTCGAGACCACCACGAAGGCGGTCGGGCGCTTGGTTGACTTGTCCATTCTTATTCTTTCTTAGAGGTTGAGAAAATGTCTCCGCCGGCGAAGCGCTCCAGGTCGGCCGCCACCTCGGCCAGGGCCGCGTCCCATGCGCCCGGCGCCGGCTGGCGGTACAGGCGGATCGACGGATACCAGGGGCTGTCGTTGCGCTCGCGCAGCCAGCGCCAGTCGGCGATGGCCGGCAGCAGCACCCAGGTCGGACGGCCAAGGGCGCCGGCCAGGTGGGCCACGCTGGTGTCCACGCTCACGACCACGTCCATCAGCTCGCACAGGGCGGCGGTGTCGCCGAAATCCTTCAGCTGGTGCCCGAAGCCGCGCACCCGGCCATCGAGGTCGAGCGCGACCTGGTCGGTCGGGCGGACGTCGCGCTGCAGGGTGAAGAATTCGAAGCGGTCGGACAGCAGCGCCGTCATGCGGTCGAAGTCGAGGCTGCGGTTGCTGTCGTTGCCATGGGTCGGGTTGCCGCTCCAGACCAGGCCGACGCGTGGCTTCACGGCCGGGCCCAGTACTTCGCGCCACGTCTCCACCTTGGCCGGGTCGGCGCGCAGGTAGTGGTTCGGCGCCGGGATGGTGCCCAGTTCGGTGCCGAAGGCCAGGGGCAGGCTCATCATCGGGCAGCGCCAGTCGGTGGCCGGCACCGGCTGGCCGCGCGGGATCACCTCGGCCACGCCCTCCAGGCCCGCCAGCAGGCCAGCCAGCGGCGCGTGGGTTTCCAGGATCACGGTGGCGCCGCGCGCCGCCAGCAGCGGCACGTAGCGTGCGCACTGCAGCACGTCGCCGAAGCCCTGCTCCGAATACAGCAGGATGCGCTTGCCGGCGATGTCTTCCGCGCCCAGCCACAGCGGGGCGTCGAAGTCGCGGATGTCGGGCGAATTCAGGAAGTGCGGGGTCTGCCAGCGCCATTCGTGGTCGATCCAGCCATCCTTGAAGTTGCCGTGCTCGAGATGCAGCAGACTGCGGTTCCAGTAGGCCACCGCCAGTTCGGGGTCGAGGCCGATCGCGCGGTCGTACCGGGCAAGCGCTTCCTCGTAGCGGCCCATCGCCGCCAGCACCGCGCCCTGGTTCAGCCAGGTCAGCGGATTCTCCGGTTCCAGTTCGATGGCCTGGCCGAAGCAGTCCATCGCTTCCTCAAGGCGGTGCAGGTCCTTCAGCACATTGCCGCGGTTCTGGTAGGCGTTGGCCAGCGCCGGATCGATGCGCAAGGCTTCGTCGTGCGCGGCCAGGGCTTCGTCGTAGCGGCGCAGCTCGCGCAGCGACATGCCGCGCAGGTCGAGCAGGCCGGGATCGCGTTCGCCATGGCGCAGGGCCTCGTCGTAGCAGCCCAGCGCGTCCGCATGGCGCTTCAGGTCGCGCAGCACGTTGCCGGCGCCGATATGCGCTTCCTGGTAGTCCGGCGCCAGCGAAATCGCCATCTCGTAGTCGCGCAGCGCTTCTTCGAGGCGCTTCTGGCGGCGCAGGATCAGGGCGCGGTTGTTGTAGGCCTTGGCCAGCTGCGGGTCGAGGGCGATCGCCTGGCCGTAGGCGGCCAGCGCGGCATCCTCGTCGCGGGTCTGCAGCACGCGGGCGCGGTTGAAGTGGGTTTCGCCCGAAGCGGCGCCGAGCGCCACCACGGTGTCGTAGCAGGCCAGCGCATCGTCGAAGCGCTTCAGCTCCAGATAGACGTTGCCGCGGTTGTTGTGGGCGTCGGCATAGCCCGCGACCATCGCGATCGCGCGGCCGAAGCCGGCCAGGGCTTCCTCGTAGCGGCCCAGCGCCTTCAGCACCACGCCGCGGTTGTTGCAGGCTTCCGGGTCGTTCGGGTTGAGGGCGAGCGCGGCGTCGTAGTCGGCCAGCGCGGCATCCAGGCGCCCGAGCGCCTGCTGCGCGGTGGCGCGGTTGTAATACATATCCGGATTGCGCGAGTCCAGCACCAGAGCCTCGTCGTAGCAGCCGAGGGCATCGTCGAAGCGGCCCAGCTCTTTATAGGCGTTGCCCAGGTCGCCGTAGGCGGCCGACGACGGCATCGCGGCCAGCGCCCCGCGGATGAAACCGGCGGCGATATTGTAATTACCGGCCGCGAAGGCGATCAGTCCCACATGGTGCAGGGCGCCGGCATGGTCCGGCACCTGGCGCAGCACCCGCTCGTAGATGGCCATCGCCTGTTCGACCTGCCCCTGGCGGTGCAGGGCCAGGCCCTCCGCAAACAGGGCGTGCACGTCCACCGGCGCGGAACCCGTGGCTGGCATCGAAAGCTGGACTGGCTGCGTCATCGAAACGACCTCTATATATAGATATGTGGTGGCGTCAGTATACGGGGAATACTTGCCGTACAGCAAAAAACCAGAGAAACCGCAAGTTATATCAAGCTGGACTGTGGCATCGGGCCGACAGGAAGACCATGAAACGGGCTCCGAAAAAAAATTCAAAAAATTTCCATGTGGAATTTAATGAACCTGAGAAATTGGTCGTCCTGTACTTGTGAGAGCGCGACAAACCGCGGCTCCAACGACACGAACCCGAACAGAACACCCCATCAGGAGAGTAATCATGCTGAGCCTTCACACTAACAACGCTGCCCTGTCCGCTCAATCTTCCCTGTCGAAGACCCAGAGCTCGCTGACCACCTCGATGACCCGTCTGTCGACCGGTTATCGCATCAACTCGGCAATGGACGACGCTGCCGGCCTGCAGATCGCCACCCGTCTGAAAGCACAGACCAGCGGCATGGCCGTCGCAATGCGCAACACCCAGAACTCGACCTCGATGCTGCAGACCGCCGAAGGCGCGCTGGACGAAGTCACCAACATGCTGGTCCGCATGAAAGACCTGGCAACCCAGGCTTCGGACGCATCGTCGAGCTCGTCGGACAAGACCGCAATGCAGTCGGAATACGACAACCTGGGTAAAGAAATCCAGAACATCATGTCGAACACCAAGTTCGGCGGCCAGTCCCTGCTGAAGTCGGGCACCATCTCGAGCTCGATCACCTTCCAGATCGGCGCCGACTCGTCGGAAAAGATGACCCTGGACCTGTCGTCGGACATGGGCGCAACCGGCGCCGTGTTCAGCGCACTGGGCAGCGCTTCGGCCTACGCCGGCGCCACCGCGTCGACCGCAACTGCCGGTACCGAGCTGACCTCGACCGCCAACGCCACCATCAACCTGATCTCGACCGCCATCGACAAGATCAGCGGCGTCCGTTCGAGCCTGGGTGCGACTGCTAACCGTCTGGACCACGTCTACAACAACCTGCAGAACATCAGCAGCAACACCAAAGCCGCAACCGGCCGTATCATGGACGTCGACTTCGCTACCGAAAGCGCCGACATGACCTCGAACCAGATGCTGCTGCAAGCCTCGACCGCCATGCTGAAGCAGACCAACAGCATGTCGTCGATGGTCATGTCCCTGCTGCAGTAATACCGGAGCCGGTGACGGCCACCTTCCCGGGCTAGCACAGCCGGGAACCTTCAAAGGCCAGCCTTGCGGTTGGCCTTTTTACTTGCTAATCTGCATTTACCATGGCCTCTCTGTCCTTCCCCCCGCTCGTTCCGCCCGTCGCACCCGCCGCTCCGCCGCTGCAGGTCGGGCCGGTGACCGCCGTGGCGCCCGCCGCGCTGCTGGCCGAGATGGATGCCCTGCCTTTGCCGCTGCCTGGATCCCAGCCGGCGCAGGCCCAGGCCGCCCAGGCGGCTGGGGACGGTGCGCAGGACGGCGCCGCGATGCGCCCGGACCAGGTCATGATGTCGCGCCAGATGAACTGGCCGAGCCAGGATGGCGGCACGCTCGCCGGTTCCTGGCGCAGCATGGTGCGCAGCTACGGCGCCCAGCTCGTCAACCGCGAACTGCAGGCGCGTCCGGGACAGCTGCCGACGGCGATGCTGCTGGCGGGCCAGCTCAGTGGCCAGGATCCGAGGATGCTGCGCCAGGCTGACCAGCAGCAATCTCCGATCGATGCCTGGCGCTTCACGGTGCATGCGGGCAGCCCGAAGGACCAGCACCTGCGGGTCGTGGAACAGGATCAGCCATCCCAGCAACAGCAGCGCCGCCGCCGTCCGCGCGCCGCGCTGCGGCTGGAACTGGTGCTGAACGATGGTACCGTGGTGACGGTGCAGGCCGAACCGCTGGCCGACGGCGTGCGCCTGGAACTGTGCGCGCCGGACGAACGCAGCCTCGCGCGCCTGCGCGCGCTGCAGCCGGAACTCGAAGCGGCGGTGAATCGCGCAGGCTTGCGCGTGCTGGGATGGAAGTACCGCGACAGTTTGCCGCTGGGCCCCGCGCATATCCGCTTGCCTTCGGCGGATGCGGCGGCGGCCTTGAGTTTGCCCGTGTTCAGGGCGATGGCGGAGCTGGCGCTGGTGTTGCCGGCTTAACCCACCGTACCAATGATCGACACTTCCCGGTTCTCGGGAATCTCGTTATACGACAGCACATGCAGCCCCGGCGCAAACAGGCGCGCATAGCGGGCCAGCAGCGGACGGATCTGCGGCAGCACCAGCAGCAGCGGCGGCGTATGCTGCTGCTTCATCTGCTCGCGCGCCACCGGCATGTTCAGCTGCAGCTGGGACAGCAGCTGCGGATCGATCGGATAGTTATCGAGCGTGACCTTGCCGCCGTTGTTCTGGCGCGCCTGGTTCAGTGAGCCGAGCAGCATGTTCTCCAGCTCGCCGGACAGGTTAAAGGCCGGCATGTCCTTCTTCTTGCCGCACAGGCCAGTCACGATCTGGCGCCGCAGCGCGCAGCGCACCTCGGCCGCCAGCAGGATCGGATCCTTGGTCGATTCCGAGCTGTCCAGCAGCGTGGTGGCGATGACGACGATGTCCTTCAGCGACACGTTCTCGGCCAGCAGCACCCGGAACACGCGCAGCAGCTGGGTGTGGGTCAGGGCCTTGTCCAGCGCCGATGCCAGCTTCGGCGACAGCGCGGTCAGGCGGTCCATCATCGCCGGCACGTCTTCGTGGCGGAACAGCTCCGACAGGTAATCCTTGGCGACCTTCGAGGCGTGGGTCGCGATCGCGCTCGCCACCTCGACCACCTGGTAGCCCTGGCCCAGCGCATGCGCCTTCTGGTCCGGATCGATCCAGGTGATGGCCATGCCGAAGGCCGGCTCGATGCCGGGGATGCCGTCCAGCTGGCCGTACACGGTCGGCGACGGAATCGCCATCAGCGCTTCCGGCACCACCTCCCCTTCCGCGACCACGGTGCCGTTCACCGCGATCGAGTACTGGTTCGGGCGCAGGGTCAGGTCGTCGCGCACGCCAATCGCCGGCAGCAGCAAGCCCATTTGCTCGGACAGGCTCTGGCGCACGCCCTTGATGCGCTTGGTGAGCGCCTCGCCCTGGGCTTTGTCGACCAGGTGGACCAGCTTGTAGCCGACGGCCACCGTGATCGGCTGCACCACCGGCAGCTGCTGCCAGTCGAGATCCGGCACCTTGTCGTCGCGCAGCGCGGCTTCGATCGCCGCCACGCTCTCGCGGTCCGGCTCCTTGACCTGGCGCGTCATGCGGTAGGCCACGTAGCCCAGCACGCCGGCGAAGGTGAAGAAGAAGAACCAGGGCATGCCCGGCACCAGGCCGAGGATGATCATCACGCCGGCGGCCGAGAACAGCACGCCCGGCTGGGCCAGCAGTTGGCCGCCGACCTGCTTCTCGAAGTCGCCGGAGTCGCTGATGCGGGTCACCAGGATCGCCGCCGCGGCCGACAGCAGCAGCGCCGGGATCTGCGCCACCAGGCCGTCGCCGATGGTCAGCAGCGCGTACTGGCGGAAGGCTTCGCCCATCGACAGGTTGTGCATCAGCGCGCCGATGGCGACGCCGCCGATCAGGTTGATCAAAAGGATCAGGATCGAGGCGATGGCGTCGCCGCGCACGAACTTCGAGGCACCGTCCATGGCGCCGTAGAAGTCGGCTTCGTTGGCGACGTCCTTGCGGCGCTGCTGCGCCTTTTCCTGGTTGATCAGGCCCGCGTTCAGGTCGGCGTCGATCGCCATCTGCTTGCCGGGCAGCGCGTCCAGGGTAAAGCGCGCGGACACTTCGGAGATACGTTCGGCGCCCTTCGTGACCACCACGAAGTTGATGATCATGAGGATCACGAACACCACGATACCGACCACGAAGTTACCGCCGATGACGACGTTACCGAAGGCCTCGATCACATGGCCCGCCGCCGCGGTACCTTCGTGGCCGCGCAGCAGCACCACGCGGGTCGAGGCCACGTTCAGGGCCAGGCGCATCAGGGTGGTACCGAGGATCACGGTGGGGAAGACCGAGAAGTCCAACGGACGCTTGGCCGACACGGACACCAGGATCACGATCAGCGCCAGCACGATGTTGAACGTGAACATCACGTCCAGCAGCACCGGCGGCAGCGGCAGCATGATCATCCCCAGGAGCGCCAGCAGGAACACCGGCGTCGCGATCTTCTGGCGGCGCAGCTCTGTCAACAAGCTGTTAATCATGTTCATGTTGCGGATACCTCACTCAATTGACTCGGAACGACGACTTCATTCGGGAACCGTGGGGGCGCCTGGCGCCGGCCATCACGGAAAGCATTCAGTTGCAGCACATAGTTCAACACCTGCGATACCGCCTGGTAGAGCTGGGCCGGGATCTGCTGCTGGACCTGGCTGGTGTTGTAGATCGCGCGCGCCAGCGGCGGCAGCGTGACCGTTTCGATCTTGTGTTTGGCCGCCACCGACTTGATGTACAGGGCCATCTCGTCGATGCCCTTGGCCACCACGAAGGGCGCCTCGGCGCGGCTGGTGTCGTACTTCAGCGCGACCGCGTAGTGCTCGGGGTTGACGATCACCACGTCGGCGGTCGGCACGGTCTTGTTCACGTTACGGCGCGCCAGCTGCTGCTGGATCTGGCGAATCTTCTGCTTCACCTCGGGCTTGCCCTCGCTGCTTTTGTATTCTTCCTTCACTTCCTGCTTGCTCATGCGCTGGCCGCGCGAGAACAGGAAGGACTGCAGCGGCACGTCGATCAGGGCGAAGATCAGGAAGACCGAGATCAGCGCCATCAGGCCGTCGAACAGCTGCGACACGCCGCGCAGCACGGCGTCCGACAGCGGAAGGCGCTGCAGGTCGATCCAGGACATCGCGCCGGCGCGCACCACGTGCCACAGCACCAGCGCCAGCACGGTCGCCTTGGCGATCGAGATCGCGAAGGTGCTCCAGTGCTTGGCCGACGCCAGCTGGCCCAGGTTCGTCACCGGCGAAAAGCGCCCGAAGTTCGGCATCAGGGTGGCGGTCGAGATATTCCATCCGCCCGGCACCAGGCTCGAGATCACCACCGCCAGCGTCACCGTGAACAGCGGCAGCACCATTTTGATGAACAGCATGGCGGAGGCGCTGAACACGATCGACAGCGCGTTCTCGATGGCGCCGGCCTCGCCGACCGGCACGAACACCAGCCGGAACAGCGCGCGGAAGCCTTCGAGGTAGTCCGGCATCAGAACCACCAGCAGCTTCAGGCTGGCCAGGATGCCGACCGCGGTGGCCAGGTCCTTGGAGCGGACCACCTGCCCCTGCTCGCGCGCCTTCCTCAGCTTTTGCGCTGAGGCCTTCTCTGTCTTATCGCCACCGGTGCCTTCAGCCATGGGCCACCTTCATCTGCTGCTGGAGCATCTCCAACACCTGGTTAGTCATCTGCACGTAATGTTCGGGCACGAAGCGGATCACCTGCGTCAGCATCATCAGGCCGAACAGCGTCACCAGCGAAAAGCCCAGCGAGAACAGGTTCAGCGACGGCGCCACCCGGTTCAGGAAGCCGAGACCGATCTGCACCACCAGCGTCGAAAACACGATCGGCAGCGCCAGCAGGATCGCCGCCGCGAACACCCAGCCGACGTTCAGCGCCACCGTCTGCAGCAGCATCGGATGGTAGCCGCCGCCGACCGGCCAGGCCAGGAAGCTCTGTCCGAGCACGCCGACCAGCACCAGGTGGCCGTCGATGGCGAAGAACACCAGGATCGCCACCAGCCCGAGCAAGGCGGACACCACGTCCGACTGCTGGCCGTTGATCGGGTCGTTCATCTGCGCCATCGAAAAGCCGATCTGGCTCGAGGCCAGGAAGCCCAGCATCGACACCACCGCCATCGTCAGCTGCAGCGCCAGGCCGATCGCACCGCCGATCACGGCTTGCTCGGCCATCGCCACCACGCCGGCCAGCGAGAACGGGTCCGGCATCGGCATCCCCTTCGTCATCGGCAGCATCATGAAGGCCAGCACCACCGACAGCAGCGCGCGCACCGGCAGCGGCACATAGGCTTCGCCGAGCACCGGCGAGGTCGTGAACATCGCCATGCAGCGCGCGAACGGCCACCACAGGGCGTTGATCAGCGGGAGCAGGAAGCCGACGACTTCGAGCATCGATGCGGGTCCCTCAGCCGACCAGCTGCGCCGCACGCTGGAACACGTGCACGCAGTAATCCATCAGTTTGCCGGTCATCCAGTGGCCGGCCACGATCAGCGCCAGCAGCGTCACCAGCAGGCGCGGCAGGAAGCTCAGGGTCTGTTCGTTGATCGAGGTGGCGGCCTGGAACACGGCGACGATCACCCCGGTCAGCAGACCGGGGAGCACCAGCACGGCCGCCAGCAGCATCACCAGCTGCAGGGCTTCGACCATGATGTCGACGGCGATATCGGGAGTCATATCTCTGTTTAATTAGTAGCCGTGGATGCTGCCGACCAGCGTGTTCACGGTCAGGGTCCAGCCATCGACCAGCACGAACAGCAGCAGCTTGAAAGGCAGCGAAATCACGAGCGGCGACAGCATCATCATGCCCATCGCCATCAGCACCGACGACACCACCAGGTCGATGATCAGGAAGGGAATGAACAGCATGCAGCCGATCTGGAAGGCGCTCTTCAGCTCGGACAGCACGAAGGCCGCCAGCTTGACTGTGAAGCCGCGCTGCATCGGCGCCATCTCGGCCGGTTCGCCGGCCAGGTGCGCGACCTGGGCCAGCGCGGCCTTGCTGGTCTGGGCCAGCATGAAGCGCGACAGCGGCACCTCGGCGGTCCTGAGCGCCTGCTCGAGCGTGATCTTGTCCTTGTCATAGGGGACGAAGGCCTCGTTCCAGACCTGCTCGCCGACCGGGCGCATCACCAGCAGCGTGAGGATCAGCGCCACGCCGGTGATGATCCGGTTCGGCAGGCCGGACTGCAGGCCGAGCGCCTGGCGCAGCAGCGACAGCACGATCACGAAGCGCGTGAAGCTGGTCATCATCATGATCATCACGGGCAGCAGCCCGAGGATGGTCATGAGGACCAGGATCTGCGACTTCACGGTGAGGCCGCTGCCGGTACCGGGAATGATCCCCGGCAGCAGGTCGGGGTTCTGCGGGGCCGCGCTTGCGCCGGCCACGATCAGCAAAAGAGCAGCGCCGACGAATGCCGGCGCAAAACGGCGCAACGTCGGGAGCGACTTTGCGCCGTTGCGTACAAACGTCATGGTGCGATCAGGTCCAGGTTGAGGCCGTCGAGATCGATCACCTTCAGGCCGTACTGCTCGCCCGCGACCACCACTTCGGCGCGGCCGATGGCGGCGCCGTTGACCTTGATGACCAGCGGCTCGCCGGCCAGCGCGTCCAGCGGCAGCACCGAGGCCGGGCCGATCTCCATCAGCTCCTGCAGCGAGATGCGGGCCGAGCCCACTTCCAGCGTCAGGGTCACCGGGATGCGGCGCATCATCTGCGGCAGGCGGGCCGACTTGGCCGGCGCTGCGGCAGCCGGGGTCTCGGCGCCTTCGAGGTCGTCGATGATGAGATCGCCACCGGCGATTTGCTCGTTCAGGTTCATGTCCATTTACTCGGCATCTTCAAAAGAGGTTAAACACAGCTTTCCTTTGTGCTCGGCGACGGCTGCTGTAAACAGGCGCGCTTCGTCGAGCAGGACGTCGGCTCGGCCCACATTGACCGGGATCACGTCCCCTACTTTCAGGTCGAACAGCGAGCCCAGCGTAATCTCCTTGGAGACCAGGCACCCGTCGAGCTTGACCTGAAGCTTCGACGAAATCGGTTCGTCAGGCCCGCGCACCGCATGGGTACGCGGACTTTCCGGCCGCAGGCTGCCCAGGATAGCCCCCATCAGGGCCTGGTCCGGGGCGATCCAGAACTGGCCGCTTGCACCATTGGCATCGCGCACCGTGACGCAGACCGTCCAGGCACTCTTGCCCGGCATGGTCGAAACGACCACGGCGCCGGCCGGAACCGGCTTCGGCGCCACTTCCATTGCCACACTGGCAGCGACGCGCGCATACAACAGGTCGATCATCTGTTGCGTCAATACGACTACGAGACGCTCTTCAGTAGCGGTAATCCGTTCGCTGCCCGGGTCCCGCGGCGTTGCGGCGGCGCTACGTCCACCGTAGCGCCGTTCCAACAGTGTCAGTAATAAACCACGCTCGAACGCCACCGACACCGTGCCCAGGGCACCCGTCGCGGCCATCCAGCGCAGCCCGGCATCCTGCGGAACGCGCCCGAATTCGACGGTATCGAGGCGCCAGCCACCCCAATAACGACGCGCGCTGCCTTGCATGGCGGCATCAAGGTCATCCTGCAGGCGCACCGCAAACTGGGGCAGCAGATGCACCGGACGCCCCAGCAGACAGGGGTCTAGCACCTGGTGCTGCGAAGTTGAGTCTTGGTTTGCGATCGGCATGTTCGAATTAATTATTTATTAAGCGGGAATGCTTTCTTTTCATTCCTCTGGGCAACTATTATACCTGTTAAATTGTGTCGTGACGCTTGAGATTCCTCTTTGAATTCGTCATTGCCGTACGGTAAGATGCTCGTATTCAGTGATGAATTGCAGAAATTCACTCTGGGTAACGCGAATCGAAGCTGGTATTCTCTCCGGTTCCGCAACGGAAACCAAGCTTCAGGAAGAACCTAAAAATTTAACAATTTCCAAAGCGCAATCGAAATTGCGACACATTGACACCAGGAAACACTGTCAAGTCGCTACCAACTGTTACACAACGAATCTACGCATGGGAGTGGGAAACACGATGGGAACTGAACTTGCCGGTCTGATCCGCGCCGACCTGGCCGCCCTGACCAATGACGCCAGCCGCCTTACCGTGGCGCCGTCAATCGACGCCGGGCAGATGGCTCAAGGAAACGCCACCGACAATTTCTCCTTCGCGCAAAGCATGAAGAATGCGCTGGCCAGTGTCGACAACGAACAACGCGCCGCCAGCGAACAGATGGCTGCCGTCGACAGCGGCAAGAGCGACGACTTGGTCGGCGCCATGCTGTCCTCGCAGCAGGCCAACCTGTCCTTCTCGATGCTGATGCAAGTCCGTAACAAGGTGATGGGCGCCGTCGACGAATTGCTCAAGCTCCCAGTCTGATCAGGAAGAAGCTCACCGTGATTGCTGCTCTCAAATCCGCCATCGGCGGAAAACGCCTGCCGGCGCTGCCGCCAGCGCTGTCGAAAAACCTGACCCCGATGCTGGTGCTGGCGATCGCCATCACGGCCGCGGTCACTCTCTTCATGTGGAAAGACCAGGCCGACTACAAGCCGGTCTTCGGCGCGCGCGAAAAAGTCGCCGCTTCCGACATGATGTCCGTGCTCGAAGCCGAACACGTGCCCTACCGCGTCCACCCGGACAGCGGCCAGGTGCTCGTCCCCGCCGGGCAGCTCGGCAAGGTGCGCATGCTGCTGGCTGCCAAGGGCGTGACCGCCCAGCTGCCGGCCGGCCTGGAACTGATGGACAAGAGCGACCCGCTGGGCGTGTCGCAGTTCGTGCAGGACGTGCGCTTCCGCCGCGGCCTGGAGGGCGAACTGTCGCAGTCGATCCTGACGATCGACGCCATCGCCTCGGCTAGAGTGCACCTGGCGATCGCCAAGTCGACCTCCTTCGTGGCCAGCGACGGCGACAAGTCCTCGGCCTCGGTGGTGGTTGCCGTCAAGCCGGGCCACACCCTGTCGAACGAACAGATCGCCGCAATCGTGAACCTGGTGTCGGGCAGCGTCGCCAGCCTGGCGCCGAACCGCGTTTCGCTGGTCGACCAGAACGGTAATTACCTGTCGTCGCGCGTCGACCTGTCCGACGGCTTCGACGGCGCCGCCCAGGGCGACACCGCCGCCAAGCGCTTCCAGGATGAAGTCCGCGCCAACGTCAACGAGCTGCTTGGCCCGGTCCTCGGCGCCGATAACTTCAAGGTCAGCGTGACCGCCGACGTCGACAACGACAAGATCGAAGAGACCCAGGAAAAGTACGGCGAAGCCCCGAAGGTCACCAGCGAAGCGATGCGCGAAGAGATGGAGAAGAACCGCATGGCCCTGGGCGTGCCGGGTACGCTGTCGAACCGCCCGCCGGTCGCCGCCGCACCGAACGATCCGAACGCCGCTGCGAACGGCGCCGGCGATGCGAATGCCAAGGCCGACGACGGCAGCGCGCGCAAGAACGCAACCACCCGCCAGTACGCCTACGACCGCGCGATCACCCAGATCAAGCGCTCGCGTGGCCGCCTGAAGAAGCTGTCGGTGGCGGTGGTGCTGAACAACGCCAAGGCCGCAACGCCGAAGACCGGCTGGACCCCGGCCGAAATCGCCAACATCGACAAGATCCTGCGCGGCGGCCTGGGCATCGACACCAACCGCGGCGACGTGCTGGCGGTGTCCTCGCTGAGCTTCCCGGCCCCGGCCCCTGCCGAGCCGTGGTACCAGCAGCGCGACAACGTGGTCGACATGACTGGCTATGCGGCTTGGCTCGTCGGCGCCCTGTTCGCCTGGTTCGCGGTGCTGCGTCCGCTGATGCGCATGCTGACCGGGCGCGGCACGGCAGCGGGTACGCAAGCACCGTCGCTGGCCCAGCTGCCGGGCGGCGCTGCAGCTGCCGCGGGCGCGCTGGCCGCACCGGGCGCACAAGCCCTGGCGGGCACCGCGGCGGTAGCAGCCCTGCCGGCGGGCGCAAGCGCCCCTTCGCTGGGCGGCGCGATGCCGGTCCAGCCGCTGCTGGAAAACTATGATTTGCCACCGGCCGGTTCGGCCGTGGACGTAATGGTCGACCACCTGAAGAACCTGGCGGGTAAAGAGCCGGAGCGGGTGGCGGAAGTGGTCAAACAATGGGTGCAGAAGAAAAATGGCGGATCTGAACAATAACGACGTGCAGGAAGTGGCGCTGACCCCGGTCGAGCAGGCGGCAATCGTACTGCTGTCGATCGGCGAGGAACCGGCGGCCGCCGTGCTGCGCTGCCTCGAGCGCGAGGAATTGATCGAGCTGACCCAGGTGATGAGCCGGATGAGCGGCATCAAGGTCGACGCCGTGAAGAACTCGATCCAGAAGTTCTTCGACGACTACCGCCAGCAGAGCGGCCTGCACGGCGCTTCGCGCAATTACCTGAAGCGCTCGCTCGACCTGGCGCTCGGCAGCGAAATCGCGAACTCGGTGCTGAACACCATCTACGGCGATGCCATCCGCCCGATGATGGCGCGCCTGCAGTACGCCTCGCCGAAGTGGCTGGCCGACTACATCGCCGCCGAGCACGTGCAGATGCAGGCCGTGTTCCTGGCCTTCCTGCCGCCCGCGCTGGCCGGCCAGATCATCGACGCGCTGCCGGCCGAAGGCCGCGAGCTGGTGCTGCTGAACCTGGCGCGCCTGGAAGAGATCGACCGCGAACTGCTGGCCGAGCTGGAAGAGCTGGTGCAGCGCTGCCTGTCCGCGCTCGACACCCAGAGCGCCGCCGTGGAAGGCGTGCGCCAGGCCGCCGAAATCCTGAACCGCCTGCCGAACAACCGCGCCGAGATGGTCGAGCTGCTGCGCGCCCACGATCCGGAAGTCGTATCGCAGATCGAGATGTCGATGTACGACTTCTTCATCCTGTCGAAACAGACCGAACAGACCATCACGCGCCTGCTCGACGAGATCCCGCTGGAGCAGTGGGCCGTCGCCCTCAAGGGTGCCGAGCCGGCGCTGCGCGAAGTCATCCTGGGCGCGATGCCGAAGCGCCAGGCCCAGAGCTTCGAAGACCTGATGCGCCGTTCCGGCCCGGTGCCGATGTCGCGCATCGAGCAGACCCGCCGCGAGATCATGGCCTCGGTGAAGGACTTGGCCGACAACGGTGAAATCGAAGTCCAGCTGTTCGCCGAGGCGACCGCCGAATGAAGCAATTCCGGCCTTATCACTTCCCGCCCCTGTCGCAATTCCTGGCAGCGCACGGCAACACCGCGCCTTCCTCGTCCTCGTCCACCCCGGAACAGGACTGGCAGGGTGCGATGGCCGACGGCTTCCGCCAGGGCCAGCAGGACGGCTATGACGTCGGCGTCGAGCAGGGCCGCAGCGAAGGCTTCGATGCCGGCCACGCCGAAGGCCTGGCACGCGGTATCGAGGAAGGCCGCCAGCAGGCGCTGGCCGAACTCGAAGCGATGGCCAAGCCGGTCGACGCCATGCTGCGCGGCCTGAAGAAGCTGAAGACCGAATACAAGAATGCCCAGCGCAAGGAAGTCGTGGACCTGGTCGGCAAGATCGCGCGCCAGGTGATCCGCGCCGAACTGGCGCTGCAGCCTGTGCAGATGCTGGCCCTGGTGGACGAGGCTTTGTCCGCGATGCCGCCGACCCGCGACGAGGTCGAGGTCATGCTGAACCCCGAAGAGATGAAGCGTATCCAGGAACTGGACCCGAAACGCGCCAAGAAATGGAACCTGCTAGCCGACCCGCGCCTGGAGCCGGGCGAATGCCGCGTCAAAGCCGGCGACCACGAAGTCGACGCCGGCTGCCAGGGCCGCCTTGCCGCCTGCATGGAGCAGGTGCGTGAAGGCCTGGCCTCTGCCGACGAGACGGAGGAAGCGTGAGCGCACTGGCCCAGACTCTCCGTTCGCTCGACATCGGCGCGGTGCCGGTGGCCACGCCCACCGGGCGCCTGGTCGCGGTGCAGGGCCTGCTGCTCGAGAGCGTCGGCGTGCGCCTGCACACCGGCCAGCGCGCCCGCGTCGAACTGGTCGACGGCGAATGGCTGGACGCGCAGGTGGTCGGCTTCCGCGACAAGGTCACTTACCTGATGCCTTTCAAGCAGTCCGACGGCCTGGTCACCGGCGCGCGCGTGCTGCCGGCTGCCGGCCCGTCCAGCATCCAGATCGGTCCGTCGTGGATGGGCCGCATGGTGAATGGCCTGGGCGAACCGATCGACGGCCTGGGCCGCCTCGGCGGCGACCAGATCCTGTCGACCACGCCGCCCAAGGTCAACCCGCTGCGCAAGGCGCCGGTGGAAGAGCCGCTGGACGTCGGCGTGCGCGCCATCAATTCGATGCTCACGATCGGCAAGGGCCAGCGCGTCGGCCTGATGGCCGGTTCCGGCGTCGGCAAATCGGTGCTGCTCGGCCTGATCACGCGCCAGACCGTGGCCGACGTGATCGTGGTCGGCCTGATTGGCGAGCGTAACCGCGAGGTGCGCGAATTCGTCGAGAAGTCGCTCGGCCCCGAAGGCCTGAAGCGCGCCGTCCTGGTGGTGGCGCCGGCCGACGAGTCGCCGATGATGCGCGTGATGGCGACGGAGCTGTGCCACTCGATCGCGGCCCACTTCCGCGACCGCGGCCAGAACGTGCTGCTGCTGTGCGACTCGCTGACCCGCTATGCGATGGCGCTGCGCGAAGTGGCGCTGTCGCTGGGCGAGCCGCCGGCCACGCGCGGCTATCCGCCGTCGGTATTCTCGCACCTGCCGCAGCTGTGCGAATCGGCCGGCAACGGCGAGAACCCTAACGGCAGCATGAGCGCCATTTATACGGTGCTGGCGGAAGGCGACGACCAGCAGGACCCGGTGGTCGACAGCGCCCGCGCGATCCTCGACGGCCACATCGTGCTGACGCGCGAACTGGCCGAGCGCGGCCACTACCCCGCCATCGACGTCGCCCAGTCGATCTCGCGCTGCATGGCCCAGGTGGTCACACCCGAGCATTCGCAGGCGGCGCGCCGGCTGAAGGCGGCGATGGCCAAGCATGCGCGCGTGCGCGACCTGATCCCGCTCGGCGCTTACCAGCCGGGTGCCGATCCGGAAACCGACCGCGCGGTGAAGCTGCATCCGCACATCGAAGCCTTCCTGTGCCAGGGCACCAAGGAAGATGCGCCGTTCGCGCCCTGCGTCGACCAGCTGAAAGCGATGATGGCATGAGTAAGCAAAACACCATCGATAGCCTCGGCACCCTGGTGCGCCTGCGCAGCACGGAAGTGGAACGCCTGCAGACCGAACTGGCCAAACAGGAAGCGATGCGCGCGCGCTACCAGGCGACCGTCGACCGCCTCACCGACCTCGCGGTCGGCACCGGCCCGTCGGCGCAGCCGAATGCAAAACTGTCGCCGGCGCTGGCGGCCAACTGCGGCAATTACAAGCAGGCCGTGTTCGCGCTGGCCGACAGCCAGCGCACCGACCTGCACCTGCACGAAGCGAATATGCAGGTTTCGCAGCGCAACCTGGCCCAGGCCTGGACCAAACGCGAGCTGCTCGGCAAGGTGCTGGCCCAGCACGAGTCCGCGTTCGCGCGCGAGCAGGACCGCGCGCAGCGCAAACGTGAAGATGAAATCGCCACGCAGTCGTGGCTGGCAGGACGGGCCGACAAGGCCGTCGAACAATAAGGAGCAAACATGTCCACCATTAACGCCCCAACTTACGATCCGACCAGCACCGCGCAGGCGATGGCGCAGAAAGCCACCGCGGCCGCGCAGGCGATTTTGACCACCAAGACGAAAGCCGCAAGCGACACTTCGACCGCGCTGACGAAGCTGAGCTCGGCAATCTCCTCGTTCCAGTCCATGCTCGGATCGCTGACAGGCATCGGCAAGTCGATGCTGGCGCAGTCCGCAACGCTGTCGGACACCACCATCGGCAGCGCCAGCGCCAAGCCGCTCGCGGCTGCGGGGAGCTACAGCCTGTTCGTGCAGCAGCTGGCGACCGCGAGCCAGGTCTCGTACAACAACCTGGCGGACGGCGTCACGCCAGGCGGCACCCTCAAGCTGAAGCTGTCCGATGAAACAGCCGGCACCACGACTTCCACGTTCGATGTCGATTTGTCGGCAGCCGCGGATACGGACAAAGACGGCGTGCTGAGCATTCGCGAAGTGGCGGCCGCCATCAACGGCGCGTCGGGCAATGCGGGCCTGGTGTCTGCCGGCGTCGTAACCATCGGCACCGAAACCCGCCTGATGCTGTCGTCCAAGGCCACCGGCGTGGCGAACACCATTTCGCTGGACCCGTCCGGACTGACGGATGCCACGCTGAAGAGCCGCCTTGGCACGCGCAGCATCGTGACTGCCGCCCAGGACGCGATCGTGCTTCTCGGCGGTAAAACCGGGACCCCGATGCAGCAGTCCTCGAATACCTTCAACAATATCGATGGCGTGTCGGTGACCTTTACCCGTGCCCAGAGCGCGAGCGAAAATCCGATCACGCTGAACGTCGCAGGCGACAATAGCGGCACCGCCAAGAACGTACAGACCTTCGTTGACGCATACAACAAGCTGCGCAGCACGATCGATACGCTGACCTACCGCGGAGACGCCGCCAGCGAGCTGGATGGCACTATCAGCAAGAATGCAGGCGCTTTCGCCCATGACGCCGGCGTCGCGGCACTGGAAAACCGCCTGGCGGACCTGCTGCGCCCGACCGGCGGCAAATCCCTCGCTGCCTTTGGTATCACCGTTTCCCGCGATGGCAGCTTAAGCGTCGACACCGCCCGGCTGAACAAACAGTTGGCCGCCGACCCGACCGGGCTCGATACGCTGATTGGTTCGGCCGCTGCAACCCAGTCGAGCGGCATTGCAGGCAACCTGAACACCTACCTGAACCAGTGGAGCAATTCGCTGAACGGACAGCTGAAAACACGCACCGATGCCAACGACAAGCTGCAGCGCACGCTGACGCAACGCCAGACCGACCTCGATGCGCAGTTCGACGCTGCCTATAACCGCTACCTGAAACAATTCACCCAGCTGCAGACGCTGCAGTCGACGATGAACAGCAACGTGTCATTGTTCGACGCCATCTTCAGCAGCGACAAGTCGTCCTGAACGACTCACCGCCCGAGAGACCATCATGTCCTATCAAGAAGCCTACAGCAGCTATCACGCGACCAACCTGGATGCGCAGACCTCGCGCGCCTCGCCGATCGAACTGGTGCTTTTGCTCACCGACGGCCTGCTGGAAGAACTGGCCCGCGCCCGCGCCCACATCGTGGGCAAGCGCTACGAAGCCCGTGCCGCCAGCATCAACAAATGCGTCGACATCATCAATGGCCTGTCCAGCTCCCTCGACTTCGAGGGCGGCGGCCAGGTCGTTGCCAACCTCGCCAACCTCTATGAGTTCTGCGCCCAGCACCTGAACGCGGCCGGCGTGAAGCAGGACCCGAAGATGATCGACGAAGTCGTGAAAATCATGACCACCATCCGCCAGGGCTGGGCCGGCGTACAGGCGCGCAATGGATAAGTCCGCCGCCATGCTCCGCACCGCCGAGTCGCTGCGCAGCGCCGCCGACGGCGCCGCCTGGGAACAGCTGGCGCAGATGACGCGCGCACTGGCCCCGCAGCTCGACGCGCTGGCCGCCCGCGGTCCGCTCAGCCGCGCCGAACGCGCCGCCCTGATGCGCCTGCGCGAAGCCCACGACTACGCCGCCGACGCGGTCGCCGCCGCCAGCTCCGCCCTCAAGACGCGCATGGACGACATGCAAGCCAACAAGGACGGCTGGATGGCCTACGCAATGGACAACGCAGCATGATGATGAACACCATGACCCAATCCGCCACCGCCGCCGCCAAGACCGCGGACGCCGGCCAGCCGGCGCAGGTCGCCCATGCCGCCGACGTGCAAGCCACGGCGGCCGAGCCGAACGGCGCGGCGCAGCCGGCGGCACCGGCCCAGCCTTTCTCCGCCTGGCTCGGTAACCAGGCCCAGGCCGCCGCGCTGGCAGCCCGGGCCGGCCTGCCGGCGGACGGCGCCGATGCCCCGGCGGCTGCCCCGGCAGACGCCGCCGCGGACGACAGCACCGACGATGGCGCGAGCGCCACGGCGCAGCCGCAGGACGGCGCGCTGCTGGCCGCGATGGCGATGCCGCTGATGCCCTTGACTCCGATGCAGGTGGCGCAGGCCGTGCAGGCCGCACAGCCGTCCGGCGCGCAGTCCGACATGAAGTCCGGCGAGGATGCCAAACCTGCCGCCGCTACCCCGGCCGTGACGGGCGTCGACATCGACGGCAGCCGCGCCGCGCAGAACCAGGGCATCGCCCTGCCGCAGCTGGCGAACGGCCCCACCGCGCGCCCGGCCCAGCTTGACCCCGCTCCAACCGTGCGCCTGGCGGTCCACGCCCAGATGGACGGCAAGGCCGCCAACAGCGGCGCGCAGGACAGCGGCGCAGAACGCGGCAACGCCGGCAGCAACAATGCTGCGCCGGTGGCCGCCCTCGCCGGCGCGCTGGCGCCGCAGCCGGCATCGAACGCGCCGGCCGCCGACACGGTCAAGCTGGCCGGTCCGCCTACCGCATGGCGCCAGAGCCTGCAGGAAGCGCTCGGCGAACGCATGAACGTGCAGGTCGGCAAAGGCATCGAGCAAGCCGTGATCCGCCTCGAGCCGCCGCAACTGGGCCGCATCGACATCGCGATCCGCCACAGCGCCGGCACGCTGGAAGTGAACATCTCGGCCACCAACGGCGAGGTGCTGCGCCAGCTGCAGAACGTCAGCGACAACCTGCGCAGCGACCTGTCGCAGCGCCAGTTCACCGAGGTCGCCGTGACCGTGACCCCGCCGCAGAAGAATGGCGCGGCGCCGTTCGGCGACCCGCAGCAGGGCCGCGGCCGCAACCAGGACCGCGAACAGGAAGACCAGCAGCCCGGCCGCGCACTGGCCGAGGCGGACAACCAGTCGTCCGGCTTCTCGCTGGGCGGACGCGATCATGCGTAACTAAGCACATCGAACAATGAGCAAAATGAAAACGATCATCGCCATCGCCGGCGCCGTCATCATCAGCGCCGCCGGCGCGGGTGGCGCCGTATGGTGGTTCATGCCCAAGCCGACCGCCGCGGCGGAGGCGGACAAGAAGGAAGCCGCGAAGCCGAAGGAAGGCAAGCCGGCCAAGTACGTCACCCTCGACAAGGTGATCGTGATGCTGCGCCGCGGCCCGAACGAGGCCGAAAGCCATTACCTGTCGACCGACCTGGTGCTGGCCACGGAGCCGGACAAGGAAAAAGAACTGAAGGAAAACCTGCCGCTGCTGCGCAGCCTGGCCGTGCGCACCCTGTCGGGCTTCACGATGGCCGAGGCCTCGACCATGACGGTCGAGAAGTACGCCGAGCAGCTGAACCATTCCTTCAACGCCGACTATGAACGCACGCACACGGAAAAGCCGTTCGCGGAAGTCATGATCGGCAAGCTGATCATCGAATGATGTGCCGCGAATTGCAGAGGACAATGTGGGTTACATGACCGACTACGCCGACAGCTACGCCAGTACCGAATACGCCGGCGCCGCGATCCACGCGGCGATGAGCGCGCAGGACGAGCAGCGCCACCTGGTCGCGTACGCGCCGCTGGTCAAGCGCATCGCACGCCAGCTCAACTCGCAGGTGTCGGGTTCGATGGGCCGCGAGGACATGGAGCAGATCGGCCTGATGGGATTACTGGAAGCGCTGCGCCGCTACGGCACGCCCGACGCCGGCTTTGCCAGCTACGCCGGCCTGCGCGTGCGCGGCGCGATCCTCGACGAACTGCGCCGCCAGGACTGGCGTCCGCGCGCCGTGCGCCAGGACAGCCACAAGATGCGCGATGCCGTGCGCGCCCTCACCCGCAAGCTGGGCCGCGAGCCGAACGACAAGGAAGCCGCGGAGGCCCTCGGCCTCAGCCAGGAAGAATGGCGCCAGTTCCTGCTCGACGACGTCGCCGAAGAGCTGCTCAGCTTCGACGACGTGCTGCAGGAAGCGGCCGACCGCGCCCACAGCGCGCCCGGCCCGGAAGAGCAGTTCATGGTGCGCCGCAGTCTCGAACAGGCCCTGAACGCCCTGTCCGAACGCGAGCAGCGCGTGATCCAGATGATTTACGAATTTGAGCTGAGCTACAAGGAAATCGCGGCCGTGCTCGACCTGTCCGATGCGCGCGTCTGCCAGCTCAACAAGAGCGCACTGGCCAAGATGAAGGCCGCGCTGGCCCAGGCCTGAAAGCCGGCCAGAGAACAAGAAAGGTAACAACATCATGCAAATTATCGGCATCCTCATCGTGCTCGGCGCCGTGTTCGGCGGCTTCGCCTTCATGGGCGGCACCGTCAGCGCCATCTGGCAGCCCATCGAAATGCTGATCATCGTCGGCGCCGCGCTCGGCGCCCTGATCGTGGGCAATCCCAAACACGTGCTGGCCGAGCTGCTGGTCCAGTTCAAGAAGATCGCCGGGCGCCAGAAGCACGACTCGGAATTCCAGCGCCAGCTGCTGCTGCTGATGTACGAACTGCTGCAGACCGCGGCCGGCGGCCTGAAGGCGCTCGACGCCCACGTCGAAGCGCCGAAGGAAAGCCCGATGTTCCAGCGCTACCCGCTGATCCTGGAAGAGCCGAAGCTGCTGGCTTTCATCGTCGACAATTTCCGCCTGATGGCGATGGGTAAGATCAATGCCCACGAACTGGAAGGCGTGCTGGAACAGGAACTCGACGCCATCCACGAAGAACTGACCCAGCCTTCGAAATCGCTGCACAAGATCGCCGAGGCGATGCCGGGCTTCGGCATCCTGGCCGCGGTGCTGGGCATCGTGATGACCATGAACTCGGTGGGCGGCGGCGCCGACACCGCGGAAATCGCGGAGCACATCGGTGCGGCGATGGTCGGTACCTTCATCGGTATCTTCTTCTGCTACGGCGTGCTGGACCCGATCTCGAACATGATGAAGCAGCTGGTGAATTCCGAAGCCTCGACCATGGAGACGGTGAAGGTGGTGCTGTGCACCCACGTGGCCGGCAAGCCGCCGCTGCTGGCGATCGACGCCGGCCGCCGCCTGATCCAGCTGAACACCAAGCCGAGCTTCGCCCAGCTGGAAGCCTGGATCAACGCCATGGCCGACGGCGAAGACGCAGGCAGCACGAAGCGCCGCGCTTAAGCAAGGGACCCAATCAGCATGCAAGCAGCAAAAAAAGGCGACAAGCACGAAGAGACCATCGTCAAGCGTGGCGGCGGCAAGCACCACGACGACGAACATGGCGGCGCGTGGAAAGTCGCGTTCGCCGACTTCTGCATGGCGCTGATGGCGCTGTTCCTGGTGCTGTGGCTGATCGCCGCGCGCGAGGCCTCGGCCATCAAGAACATCGTGCGCGACAACACCTCCGCCGGCCTGATCGAAGGCAGCGGCGGAAAGCCGAAAATCGAAGGCAACCCGAGCGGCAGCCTTATCGAGCGCTTCACCCTGCCGCGCTCGAACGGCGGCTCGCAAGGCGCCGATGCGGGCGGCAAGACCACCTCCACTGCCCCGGCCCGCATGAAGTACGAATCGCCGTCCGAGCTGGCGGCGCTGGCCCACGCGCTGCAGCAGATGAGCGCCGATGCCGGCCTGGCATCGAACCTTGCCACCGTGATCACGCCGGACGGTTTGCGCGTGATGCTGCACGATACCGACCGCCAGGGTATGTTCGTGCGCGGCAGCCCGATTCCGACCGACCGTTTCTCGAAACTGTTGCGCGCGATGGCGCCGCTGTTCGAAAAAATGGAAAATCAGATGCTGATAGTGGGCCACACGGACTCCTTGCAGTACACTAGCACCGATCCGACCGCTTACTCCAACTGGAGCCTGTCGGCCAATCGCGCGCTGGCTGCGCGCTCCCAGCTGCTGATCGGCGGCATGCGCAAGGAAAGCATCCTGCAAGTGGTCGGCATGTCCGACCGTGCCCCGGTCGACGCCGCCAAACCCGACGCATCGGTCAACCGCCGCATCGAACTGTTGATCCTGACCTCGAAACAGGCCGCCTCCGTCATCGCGATGTTCGGCACGCCCAACCAGACCGAAAGCCTGGCCAAGGACGTATCGATCACCAAGCCGGGCGAGGACGCGCTCCAGGAACTGCGCAGCCAATTGCCGAAGAAACCATGACGATTCAATCGAAAACCCGAGGGTCCCGCATGAAAATCACTGGCGCCTCCACACCGTCCATCACGATCACGCCGCAAGCCGGCGGCCCCGCGGCCGCGCCGGCGGTCGTGCCATCCAACGACACCCAGGCCCTCGAGTCGGCCGTGCTGCAGCCGGCGCAAAGCGCGCTGAAGGCCCTGCCCGACTTCGACGCCGAAAAGGTCGCCCAGCTGCGCGATGCGCTGTCGAAAGGCGAACTGCCCTTCGACGCCGGCCGCCTGGCTGGCCTGATCCAGCGCTTCCACGGCAGCCAGGGTTGAGCATGGGCCGTCTGACCCGCGACCAGGCGGTCGCCCGCCTGCTGGACGGCATCCAGGCCGACCTTGGCGCCTGCGCCACCATCCGCGAGCTGCTGGAGCGCCAGTTCCAGGCCGCGCTGCGCCACCGCGCCGCCGAACTGGGCGAACTGGCCGAACAGCTGATGCCGCAGCTGGACGCCATGGAACAGCGCCGCCAGCTGCGCGTGCAGCTGGTGCGCGCCCTGCACGGCGCCGACGCCAGCATGGATAAATTATTCAATGCCCTGCCCGCCGCCCAGCGCACCAGCGCCAGCGCCGACTGGGAAAAGCTGGAGCAGCTGGTCCGCGAGTGCAAAGAGGCCACGGCCCGCAACGGCAGCCTGATGGCCGACCAATATTCCGTGATGCAGCGCGTGCTGCACGGCGAGGACCAGCTGTATGCGCCACGCTGATTTCAATACCGCCGCGATGACGGCGACCGCGCCCACCGCCTCCACCCGTCCTACCCAGGGCATGGGCGGCGGCAGCGGCTTTGGCGGCATCTTCGGCTCGGTACAGGAAGAAGTTTCATCGTTCATCCAGAACGGCGGCGGCAGCGGTTTCAGCGCCGGCAGCAGCGCCGCCCTGAGCCCGGAAGGCAGCATGTGGCAGGCGCGCGCCAGCCAGGCCGCCAATGCCATCGTCGGCGACAGCGGCGAAGCTTCCGACGACCAGCAGGCATTCCTGGCCAGCATCGCGCCCTGGGCCAGGGAAGCAGCCGACAAGCTGGGCGTGGCGCCGGAACTGGTGTCGGCCCATGCCGCGCTGGAATCGGGCTGGGGCCAGCGCCCGCTGAAGAATGCCGACGGCAGCTCGACCCATAATCTGTTTGGCATCAAGGCTGGCAAGAGCTGGTCCGGCGACGTTGCCGAATCCGCCACCACCGAATACGTCGGCGGCGCGGCGCTCAAGACGAGTGCGCGCTTCCGTGCCTATCCGGACCAGGCCAGCGCCTTCCGCGACTATGCGCAGATGCTGATCGATAACCCGCGTTTCCGCGGCGCGCTCGGCGCCGGCAGCGACGCCCACGCCTTCGCCCAAGGCCTGGCCAAGGGCGGTTATGCGACCGATCCGGCCTACGCGGCCAAGCTGTCGCGACTAGCCGGCAAACTGCAAGGGATCAGCGGCTGAGCGCCAAACAAAACCCACATGGCGGCGTTGCATCGTCTCGCCGTACTGTCGTACTGTCTTCGACGATGCGCCTTGCCCTGCGGGCCTTGTTTGACGCTCCTTATTGTGGAGCGATGGGCTCGACGGCGCCCGGCCCGGCCACGCGCATGCGCACCACCTGGCCGCTGCCGGCATTGCGCACCCGGACCACGGCGCCGCGCGCGCCGGCATCCAGCGCCTCGCCGGCCGTGCTGACTTCGATCCCTTCGCGGCGCGCAATCATGAGAACTGCATCGCCGCGCTTGACCAGGACCGGACTGCTGAGCTGCCCGCTGCGCAGAATGTCTCCAGGACGCAACATACGGCGTGACATTTGTCCGACAGCTTCTTCAGGCGCGCTGATCGGATCGGCAATGTTCGAAATATCACGGCGCTCGATCGTGACTTGCGCGTCCGTCAAGGCTTCGTTGGCCGCAACCGGGGCTGCGGCCACCGCGACCATGGCCGATACGCGGGCCCGGACGATGTACTCGTACCGCCATCCGGGCGTGTCGTTACAGCGCGCCAGGAAGCGCATCCGCTGGGGAGAACGGGTATCCAGGGCCTCGATGGCCACGGTTTGCGAACACGGCGGCGCGGCGCGGGCCGTGACCACGGCGACGTCGAATTGCGCTTCCGTCAAGCCGGCGGCTGCCGTCTGTTTTTCGAGCTCGGCGCGTGCAAGTTGTTCAATTTGCACCGGAATCGACTGGGGGGCGGCTTGCGCGAGCACACAAAATAGCGCAAATGTCGAACCAACAAGGGTTGCCTTACAGAAAGCAATCATTAGAGAATAGCGTCAGCGGAAAAAAACTGATTCTAACCAATCCATCGCATCAACAGACAGGAGGTTCCTGCACATGACGATTAATTTCAAGGACGCGCTCGGGGTTCACGCCGACGCGCTCTCATTGCGCGCCGAGCGCACCAAGGTGTTGGCGGCCAACATCGCGAACGAGAGCACCCCGGGCTACACCGCACGCGACCTCGACTTCGGCGCCATGCTGCAGGAGCGCCAGGACGAAGAGAACGGCCAGCTGAGCCTCAGCGAAGATTCGCCGCTGTACCGCGTGCCCTATCACCCCAGCGCCGACGGCAATACCGTCGAAATCGGCGTCGAGCAGGCCGCGTTCTCGCAGAATGCCAACGACTTCAATACCAGCCTTACTTTCATCAACATGCAGTTGCGCGGTCTGGCAAAAGCCATCAATGGACAATAAGTATGGGTTTTAAAGACATCTCCCAGATCGCCGGCTCGGCGATGGCGGCGCAGTCGGTGCGCCTGAATACGATCGCCAGCAACCTGGCCAATGCCGACGTCTCGGCCGGCTCGGAAACCGAAGCCTACCGCGCGCGCAAGCCGGTGTTCGCAGCCGTGATGGACAACGCTGCCGGCGGCGGCGTGCGCGTGCTGGACGTGGTGCAGAGCGCCGAACCGCTGCGCAAAGTGCACGAGCCGGGCAATCCGAAGGCCGACGCCGAAGGCATGGTCTATTACACCAACGTCAACGAAGTGGCGGAAATGGCCGACATGATGTCGGCCTCGCGCGCCTTCGAGACCAATGTCGAAGTCCTTGGCCGCATCAAGGGCATGCAGCAGTCGCTGCTGAAACTGGGAGAAGGCTGATGGTCGCGACTACCTCTACTACGAATAGCCAGTTCAACGGCACCGGTTCGGCGTCCGACAAAGTCGCGCCGCAGGCGGCGACCAACGAGAACCGCGACATGTTCACCAAGCTGCTGGTGGCGCAGATCCAGAACCAGGATCCACTGGCCCCGCAGGACCCGACCACCTACGTCAACCAGCTGTCGCAGCTGTCGCAGACCGAGTCCCTGCAGAACCTGTCGCAGATGACCAGCGCGAACGCCAGCATCCTGCAGAGCATGCAGACGCTGGCGATGGGCAGCCAGGTCGGCTCGGAAGTCACGGTGGCCACCAACACCCTCAAGCTGGAAGGCGGCAAGGTGCACGGCACCATCCAGCTGAACGGCGCCAGCGCCAGTACCTCGCTGGTGCTGACCGGCCAGGATGGCCAGCAGCACACGATCGAACTGGGCGCCCACGGCTCCGGTTCGCAGGAATTCACGATCGATCCGGATGCCCTCGGCCTGCCTCCGGGAAGCTATGCGATCCAGGCCAAGCCGTCGGACGGCACCTCCCCGCAGATCGAAGTCGCCGCGCG